>ODAK010000590.1_pt1 | contig 41795 bp, 39 predicted proteins | sample 1539591 | NCBI WGS metagenome assembly ODAK01 (sample SAMEA3539303, study PRJEB22396) | soil metagenome | biome: tundra; feature: field; material: soil | place: USA | collected 2010-05 | depth 0.15 m
GACCACCGAGATCTACACTCTTTCCCTACACGACGCTCTTCCGATCTCAGCAATACATCCAATTTAAGCCGACTTACTTTTTCCAACAAATCATTTTTCTGACAAATACTTTTGTTGCTCAACTTCATTTTGTCTAACAACATTTTTGAGTTTACGCCCGCAATAGGCAATTCACGCGCAGGATAAATTTCCATTAAAATACATTCATCCAACAAGTCTAAACTTTTAGCAAAATCGTCTGCAAAATCACGTGTGCGCGAAAATAAATGAGGTTGAAATATTCCTGTAATTTTTTTTGACGGATACATTTCTTTTGCAGAATTAATAGTCGCTTTTAATTCTTCCGGATGATGCGCATAATCATCAATAAAAACAAGTTTGTCAGTTTTTATTTGATAATCAAAACGTCTTTTTACACCACGAAATGTTTTTAATGCTTCGCGTATAGTGTCTTCCGAAATACCCATTAAACAAGCAACAGCGATTGACGCAATGGAATTTTCCACATTATGTAAACCTGCCAATCCTAAAATCATATTATTAAATATTCCTTTCGGAGTACGAACTTCAAAATGATATTCAGCATTTTTGATTTCAATATTTTGCGCGTAAAAATTTGCTGTTGTATCATTCGCAGAATAAGTAATAATTTCTTTATCCGAATGAATATTATCCACAATACTTTTCTTCAAAATTAGTTTTGACTTTACTTGATTTGCAAACAAAGAATAAGATTCTTCCATGTATTTTTTATCACCGTAAATATCCAGATGATCGGCATCAACAGAAGTAATAACTGCTACTTCAGGATGAAGTGTTAAAAACGAACGGTCGTATTCATCCGCTTCCACAACAATCAGATTGCGAATTTTGGATTTTGGATTTTGGATTTTTAAATTTTCACTCAACAACAAATTGGTATTGTAATTTTGTGTGATACCACCTAAAAATGCCGAAGGGTCTAAATCAGCAACTTTTAAAATATGAGCAATTAAAGATGATGTAGTTGTTTTACCATGCGTTCCGGCTACTGCAATTGTATAATTAGATGCCGTAATCATCCCTAACACTTCGGAACGTTTTTTAATTGTATAATTATTTTCTTTAAAATAGTTTAATTCGCTGTGATCACTTGGTATTGCAGGTGTATAAACTATCAGAGTTTCAGATCTTTGATTTTTGATTTCGGATTTAATCAAATTAATATCATCATCAAAGTGTATGTTAATTCCTTCGGCAATTAGTTCATCAGTGAGCTTAGTAGGTGTTTTGTCATAACCACTTACACTTTTACCCATTGCCTTGAAATAGCGTGCCAGCGCACTCATTCCGATGCCGCCAATTCCTAAAAAGTATATGAATTTAAAATTATTCAAAGCCTTTGTTTTTTATTTATCAAACTCAAAATTTCATTTGCAATTACTTTTGCCGAATCCTGAAATGCAAGACCGGCAATATTTTCAGACAACTTATGACATTGCTCTTCATTATTTATTAATGACATAATTGTATCACAAAGTTTTTCATGCGCATCCGAATCTTTAATTAAAATAGCTGCATTGTATGTTACCAACGCCATCGCATTTTTAGTTTGATGATCCTCGGCAACATTAGGTGATGGGATTAAAATACAAGGCTTTTTTACCAAACATAATTCGGAAATAGAACTTGCTCCTGCTCGCGAAACAACCACATCCGCAACGGCATACAAGTAATCCATTTTTTGAATAAAATCAAAAGCTTTAATTCCTTTTCCTTCGTATTTTGCAACTGCATTTTTCGCTGTTTCAATATATCCTTTCCCCGTTTGCCAAATTAATTGAATGTTATTTTCGGCAAAAATTGCCAAACATTGTACTATGCTTTCATTTATTGTTCTTGCTCCTAAACTACCACCGATTACTACAATTGTTTTTTTATTTTCATTCAATCCGAAAAACTCCAAGCCTCTTGTACGTTTACCTTCCAAGCTTGATATGTCCTGACGAATGGGGTTTCCGGTCATCAATATTTTCTCTTTCGGAAAATATTTTTCCATTCCAGAATAAGCAACGCAAATTCTATCCACATTTTTTGAAAGAATTTTATTTGTTATTCCCGGATATGAATTTTGTTCTTGTATCACCGTTACAACATTATTTTTAGAAGCAATCTGCAACATAGGTCCGCTTGCAAATCCACCGGTACCAATAACAGCATCAGGTTTAAATTCTTTCAATATTTTTTTTGCTTTCATTAAACTGCTGATTACTTTAAATGGAAAAGCTAAATTCGACAAGGTCAGTTTGCGCTGAAAGCCGCTAATCCAAAGCCCGACAATTTTGTAACCTGCCGCAGGAACTTTTTCCATTTCCATTTTACCTTCTGCACCAACAAACAAAAATTCGGTATCCGAACGAATTATTTTTATAGCGTTTGCAATGGCGATTGCAGGAAAAATATGTCCTCCCGTTCCACCGCCACTTACAATAATTTTAAGCGCTTGCATTTACTCCTCCTTCCTTTACAATTTCACCTTCACGGCTAACACTTAATATCATTCCAACAGCAATACTTGTAAACCAGATTGACGTTCCTCCCATACTTATTAATGGCAACGGTTGTCCTGTTACCGGAAGTAAGTTTACGGCAACAGCCATATTTATCATCGCCTGAAATACTAAGTTGAATGTTAATCCTATTGCAAGTAAACTACCAAAAGTTTTTTCACTTTTATTTGCAATTCTTACTCCTCGAAACAATAAAATGAGATACAAAAAAATAATGATAATGGCTGTAACAAGCCCCCACTCTTCAATTACAATTGCAAAAATAAAATCGGATGAAGCTTGTGGCAAAAAATTTCGTTGCATACTATTACCCGGACCTTTTCCTATTACTCCACCCGATGCAATTGCAATTTTAGCCTGTTCAGCCTGAAAATTACTTTCGCTGTCTCCATTTCTAAAACCTTCTATACGGGCTTTCCAAGTGGCGCCACGTGGAATTGCATTGGGAAAATTAAAAATTAAAACAATCAATAACAGTCCTACAACAATACCGGAACCTACTAATAAAAGCAAGTGTTTCACATTTATTCTACCAATAAACATCAGCACAAAACAAGTCAAAAATAATAAAGCCGCAGTCGAAAAATTTGCAGGTAAAATCAGCGCGCAAATAACTCCAACAGGAATGACTATTGGTAAGAAAGCAGTTTTAAAATCTTTGATTTGATTTTGCTTTATTGATAACATCCGCGCTACATAAGATATTAACGCAAGCTTAGCAAAATCCGAAGTTTGAAATGTTAAGGATGTTCCGGGAATAGCTAACCAACGACTTGCTTCGCCTGCGCTTATTCCGTTCAGCAATGTGTATAATAATAATGGTGCTGCCAGAAAAACAGCAAGCTGCGAAATTCTCGAAAAATAAGTGTACTTCACTTTATGAATAAAGTACATCAGCAATATTCCTGAACTTACAATAAAAACATGCTTAATTAAATACGAAGCCGTATCGCCACCTTTATAACGATACGCCAATGCAACAACAGAACTATACACTACCAAAATAGATAAAAGGGAGAGCAGCAATACTGCTATCCAAATTACTTTATCCCCTTTTATGTATTTGAATAAATTCATAGTATCCCCTCTCCTTAATCCTATCCCCACAGGGGAGAGGGCAATAGGTGAGTTATTAATTTTTAATAATTATAATTAATTCGACCCAATTTATATTTTAATTTTATTGTTTTGGAGTTTAGTTTTCGAGATAGACCGTGTGCAAGAGGTGAGGCTACTTTACAACTCTCTCACGGCTTGTTTAAACTGTGTTCCACGATCCTCATAATCTTCAAACAAATCGAAACTCGCGCAAGCCGGAGACAATAAAACGGTGTCCCCTTTTTTGCCTAATTTATACGATTGTGCAACTGCCTCTTGAGCAGAACCTGCTTCCAAAATTGTTTCAACCAATCCACCAAAAGCCTTGATAATTTTTTTATTATCAGAACCCAAACAAATGATCACTTTTACTTTTTCCTTTATCAGATCATTCAACATTGAATAATCATTACCCTTGTCAACACCTCCAAGAATAAGGATTACCGGATTGGTCATACTTTCTAAAGCATACCAAGTAGAATTGACATTGGTTGCTTTCGAGTCGTTAATAAACTCAATGCCGTGGATGTTGCCAACTAATTCTAAGCGGTGTCCAATATTGTGAAAATCAGAAAGACTTTCGCGAATTGTTTCCTTTCTTATTTCAACCAATTTACCGGTAATGCCGGCAGCCATTGAATTGTAAATGTTGTGTTTGCCTTGCAAGGCTAGTTCTTGAATTGTCATAAGTAAAGGATTAGAGTTGTTTGTATTTATTACGAGTTGATTGTGTTCATCTAAGTATGCGCCTTGCTCTACTTTTTGTTTAATGGAAAAAGGAAACTTTTTTGCTTTAATTATTTTATTTGTTATTTCTTTTGCGATTACTTCATCGTCGATGCAAAAAATAAAAGCATCATCTTCCGTTTGATTTTGTATTATTCTAAATTTTGAATCAACATAATTTTGCATTTCATAATTATATCTATCCAAATGGTCAGGCGTGATGTTCAGCAATACCGATATATCCGCCTTAAACTCAAACATGCCATCCAACTGAAAACTGCTTAACTCCAGCACGTAATAATCAAAATCTTTTTTATCTATATTTTCCGCAACCTGCATCGCGAAACTGTTGCCGACATTTCCTGCAAGTCCTACATTAAATCCCGCTTTTTGCAGCATGTGATAAATAAGTAATGTTGTTGTCGTTTTACCATTGCTTCCTGTAATGCATATTTTTTTTGCCTTTGTGTGTCGTCCTGCAAATTCTATCTCTGAAATAACAGGAATACTTTTTTTATGCAAGGCTTTGATCAATTCTGCTTTATCAGGAATACCGGGACTTTTAACAACTTCGTCAGCATTTAAAATAAGTGCTTCGGTATGCTTTTCTTCTTCCCATTTAATTCCATATTTTAAAAGAACGTCTTTGTACTTATCTTTTATTTTCCCTTTATCCGAAAGAAAAACATCAAACCCTTTTTTTTGTGCAAGTACTGCTGCACCAACTCCACTCTCGCCACCACCAAGGATTACCAAGCGTTTCATCTTATCTTAATTTCAAGGTTACTATTGTTAATACTGCCAGCATAATTCCGATGATCCAAAAACGCGATACAATTTTTGATTCATGCATTCCTAATTTTTGATAGTGATGGTGAAGAGGCGCCATCTTGAAAAGCCTATGTTCCCTGGCGTATTCAATTCCAAATTTTTTCTTCATCCATTTGAAATATCCAACCTGCATCATCACAGAAAGATTTTCTACCATAAAAATCCCGCAAAGAATAGGTATAAGAAGTTCTTTACGAATTGCGATCGCGAAAACGGCAATGATACCACCTAAGGCTAAACTACCTGTATCACCCATAAACACTTGTGCAGGGAAAGAGTTGTACCACAAAAATCCAACACAACCTCCGACAAATGCAGCAATAAAAATTACCAGTTCACCCGCATTTGGTATGTACATAATATTCAAATAATCTGCGAAAATTCTATTACCGGAAACATAAGCTAATGCAGCTAAAGTAACACCTATGATTGCCGATGTACCTGTTGCTAATCCATCAATTCCATCGGTTATATTTGCGCCATTCGACACAGCAGTAACTATAATAATAACGATGGGAATAAAAATTAACCAGGACCATTTTTGATAACCATCACCCAGAAATGAAAGCAATGTTGAATAATCAAATTCATTGTTTTTTACAAATGGAATAGTCGTTTTCATTGATTTGGTATCTTCGATTGAGTACTCCGGCATACTCAAAAACTGCGTAGCCGAATTAACTGCTTCAACTGTATAAGCGCTCTGTCCGCTACTATGAACACGATTGCGAACTACCACATCATTGTGAAAATATAAGGTAATCCCAACGATTAAACCTATTCCTATCTGTCCCAACACTTTGAATTTACCAGCTAATCCTTTTTTATCTTTCTTGAAAACTTTTATGTAATCATCCAAAAACCCAATAGCGCCAAGCCATACAGTGGACAAGAGTAATAAAATAATATATACATTATGTAATTTCGCGAAAAGTAATGTTGGAATAACAATAGCTGAAAGTATAATTAAACCGCCCATTGTAGGAGTTCCTTTCTTTTCTATTTGACCTTCTAACCCCAAATCACGAACGGTTTCACCAACTTGTTTTCTGTATAACAAATTGATGATGTGCTTACCGAATACCAATGAAATCAATAAGGATAAAATTAATGCCATCGCGGCGCGGAAAGAAATGTATTGAAATACTCCCGCGCCCGGGAAATTAAAATGTTTGTCTAAAAAAGCGAATAAATAGTAGAACATTATTTCAGAAATAATTTTAAGTTTTCCTGTAACACCAGCATATCATCAAACGAATGCTTTACTCCTTTTATCTCTTGATATTTTTCGTGTCCTTTTCCTGCAACAAGAATAATATCGCCTGGATTAGCAATGGAACAAGCTGTTTTAATTGCTTCGCTTCTATCACTTATTGATAATGTTTTTTTACGATTCACAGCATCAACGCCTTTTTGCATTTGCTTAATTATTAAATCAGGATCTTCACTGCGTGGATTGTCGGAAGTAAGAATTACTCGGTTACTTAAATCACAGGCAATCTTTGCCATCATCGGACGCTTAGCGGCATCGCGATCTCCGCCACAACCCACCACAGTAATTACTTGTTCATTGCCTGTGCGTATATCATTAATCGTTTTCAATACATTCGTCAATGCATCCGGAGTATGGGCATAATCAACTATTCCAATGATTCCATTATCGGTTCGTATGTATTGAAAACGACCTTCTACCGAACTCAATGAACTTAAAGTTGTGAGTACATTGGTTTTGTCTTCCTTTAGTAAAACAGCGGTAGCATACACTGCCAAAAGGTTGTAAGCATTAAAATTCCCAATTAGTTTACTCCAAACTTCATTGTTATCAATATTCAAATGCAAACCGCTGAATTGATTTTCTACAACCTTGCATCTAAAATCTGCCATTGAACGAAGTGAATATGTTTTCTTCACAGCCTTCGTATTTTGCAACATCACTTCTGCATTCGCGTCATCCTTATTTGTCAATGCAAACGCGTCTGAACCCAACATATCGAAGAATCCTTTTTTTGCTTTTATGTATTCGTCAAATGTTTTGTGATAATCCAAATGGTCGTGTGTGATGTTGGTGAAAACTCCGCCGGAAAAATGAATTCCTGCAATCCGATTTTGTACTACTGCGTGTGAACTAACTTCCATAAAGCAGTGTGTACAGCCTTTTTCGACCATCTGATGAAGCAACTCATTTAGCTGAATAGAATCAGGTGTGGTGTGCGTTGAAGGAAATAATTCATTGTTGATTTGGTTTTTTACAGTAGAAATCAATCCTGCTTTATACCCCAATTTTTTAAATAAATTAAATAACAATGTTACTATTGTTGTTTTTCCGTTTGTTCCAGTAACACCAACTAATAACAAGCTTTCGGAAGGATTATCATAAAAATTACTTGCGACAATTCCAAGTGCTGCAGTGGTATCGCTTACTTTTATATATGTAATTTTTTCGTTGATTTTTTTTGGTAATTCTTCGCATAAAACAGCAATGGCACCTTTTGAAATGGTTTCTTCAATGTATTTATGACCGTCGCTTTGTGTACCTTTTGTTGCAACAAACAAACTATCTTTCTCGATCTTTCGTGAATCAAAACTAATAGCAGTAATAGCAACATTAGTAGAACCAATCACTTCGACAATTCTAACTTTATATAATATGTCTTTTAACAATTTCATTAAATAAGTTGCAATATGATTTGTGTTCCTTTAGTAAATGTTGTTCCTTCGGCTAATGATTGAGTAACAATAGCGCCGCTACCGATTATAGTTACACGGATGCCATTGTTTTCTAATAGATACAAGGCATCCTGCGCCGTCATTCCAAGTAAATTCGGAATGATTTTATGTTTCAAATTTTCTTCAATTTGTTGAGAAAAAAGATTTATAGAAATAGAATCAGTTGTTGAAGATGAAACCCACTCCGCTTTCGTATCATTTGATTTTACAGGCACTTTAAGCCTTTTTAACACAATGTCAATTTCTTCTTGTGAACCGGATTTCGTGGAAGGCACTCTTAATGCGACTTTCGGTTGCACCGAATTAATTTCCTTATGAATTTCTAAACTCGTAGAATATACTTTGTCAGCGACATCTTTAAATACAGGACCTGCTACAACACCACCATAATAGGCATCTCCGGTTGGTGAACTCACCACAACAATGCAAGCGTATTTTGGGTTATCGGCAGGAAAATAACCAACAAATGAAGCTTGATAAGTCTGTTTTCCTTTCACCAAGCCCATTTGCGCGGTACCTGTTTTTCCTGCAATCTGATAATCCGCAGCCCTCAAACTTTTTGCTGTGCCATTTAAAACAACTCCCTCCATCATTGTTTTTGCTTTGTCAATGGTGGACTGCGAGCAGATAGAAGGATTGATAACTTCCGAATCAAAAGTTTTAATTATTTTATCTCGCTTTCTGATTTCCTTTGCAAATAAGGGTTTCATCATTTTACCATTATTTGCAATTGCACTATAAAATGTTAAAATTTGTAATGGAGTAATTCTCGATTCATATCCGTAGCTTATCCAAGGCAATGAAATTTTAGACCAAGTTTTATCTTGTGTAGTTTTAATATATGGAACTGCTTCACCCGGAAGACTGATGTTTAAAGGTAAATTCAAATTCATTTGATATAATCTATCAATGTATTTTTGAGGGTCTTTTCCGTAATAATTGGTAATTATTTTAGTAACCCCTACATTGGATGATTGCTCAAATATTTCCTGAACGGTAAGTTTGCTTTTTTCCGGATGGTGCGAATCTGCTACCTTGGCATCACTATAATAACAAACACCATTTCCAATATCAATCACTTCGCTTAATTTAACATTATAATCTTCCATCACAGCAATAAGCGATGCCAGTTTAAATGTTGAACCAGGCACAGTTGCCACTCCCACAGCATAATTTAAATTTTCTATATATGTTGAAGAATCTTTTCTGGTAAGGTTCGCAATCGCTTTTACTGCGCCTGTTTTCACTTCCATTAATACTAAACATCCATGATCAGCACCGTGTTTTTGTAATGAGTTCTTCAATGAATTGGAAGCTACATCCTGAATATTAATATCAATGGTAGATATAACATCTTCGCCATCCTCCAACTTTATTTCATCCTCTTCGTTGATTGGTTTCCAAACACCTCCGGCAATTTTTTGCATCAAGCGTTGACCGCTTTCTCCTTGTAAATAGCTATTGTAAGCCATCTCTAAACCATAAGATTTACCTGTTCCTTCTTTGTTAAAATATCCAATAGTACGACCTGCTAAATTTTGAAACGGACGTTCACGCTTGTTGGTTTGTTCGTAGTTAAAACCGCCTCTATTGCGTCCTTTTCGGATGATTGGAAATTTTTTAACCTGTTGTAATTCGGCATAAGAAACCCCGCGTCTAAGAACCACCCACCTATCGTGATTCTTACGCGCATTAGTCAATAATTTTTTATATTCTTTTACGGATTTATCAGGGAATAATTTAGAAAAACAGGAAGCTAATGAATCAACATTATCATCAAAAACTTCTTTCGTTGTAGCTTCTACATTTATATCTATTCCAACTTCATAATAAGGCAAAGACGTAGCCAATAAAATTCCGTTGGCATCGTATATATTGCCACGTACAGCCTCTATATCAAATAACTTAGTGGAAAAAAATTTGGATTTTGCTCTCCACATATCGCCTTCGGAAAACTGTATAACAAAAATTTTGTAAATAATAGCGACACCAAAAAGACATATAAAAAAATATATGAGATACACTCGCCATAAAATGTCTTTTTTTACTTCCATAAAAAATTATTCTCTTGCAACTATTATTTTTTTTGGAGGCACTACGCTTTCCTTAATCCCTGTTCGCAACAATGCCAATGCTTTCGCTACTTCGGTTTGTTTACTTTTTATTACTAATGAATCTTGTACAACTATATATTGCGTTCTCAATTCTTTAATTTCTCCTGTCAAGCGATTTACTTTTCTCACTTGGTCATCGGAATAATAACCGTTAGCGATGTAGCAAATAGCTAAAAAAGACAAGAAAATAATGAAAGGAAAATTTTTGATGGTCGTTTCTTTTGAAAGAAAATTTCCACTAACAACACTTGCGACAGAGCGTATTACCTTATTTTGCTTTTCAGTTGTTATAGGTATTTTAGGTTCTTCCACTTTATTTTTCTCTTTAAATTTTTTTCTATTTCAGTTTACAATTTGCTTATTATCTCTTTTCCGCTATTCTCAATTTTGCGCTACGCGCTCTGCTATTTTGTAAAACTTCTGTTTCACTTGGTATTATTGCCTTTCGTGTGATTGCTTTAAAAGGCGTGAGTTGATTTCCAAAAAAATCTTTCTCCACTTCACCTTCAAACTTTCCGCTACGAATAATGTTTTTTACTAATTTATCTTCCAATGATTGGTAAGAAATTATTACTAATCGTCCTCCCGGTTTCAACACTTCCAAACTCTGGAGCAGCAATTCTTTTAATGCATCTAATTCTTTATTTACCTCTATTCGTAATGCTTGAAAAACTTGCGCGTAATATTTATTTTCTCTTCCTCGCTTCACACATTTTTCAATTACGTTTTTAAAATCATTTACCGTTTCAATTTTTTTTGTATTCCTTGAATGCACAATCTGATATGCTAATCTTCCGGCATTGTCAACTTCAGCATACACTTTAAAAATACGTTTCAAGTCTTCTTCACTATATGTATTCAGCACTTCAGCGGCAGTGAGTTTTGTACTTCTATCCATCCGCATATCTAACTTTGCATCAAAGCGAGTTGAAAATCCTCTGTCTGCTTCATCAAACTGATGAGATGAAACTCCCAAGTCGGCAAGCAAACCGTCAATTGGCAAAGCGTTGTACATCTTTAAAAAATTTTTCAGATACCTGAAGTTTTGCCTGATGAGTACAAATCGTTCATCATCAATTTTATTTTTCACAGCATCTTCATCCTGATCAAAAGCATACAGTTTGCCCGTTGTCAGATGTTTTAAAATTTCCCGCGAATGCCCGCCGCCACCAAATGTCGCATCAACATAAATTCCTTTTGGGTTAATGTTTAAGCCATCAATACAATCTTTTAAAAGAACGGGATTATGATATTGCATTAATTATTTTTCTGTATTTGTTGATGAAGAATTTATTCCACCCATTACCTCTTCGGCAAGTTTTTCAAAATTTGCAGCGCCTTCTTTAATAAATTTCTCATACGATTTTTTATCCCAAATTTCCACTCTGTCTCCTGCTGCCGCCATTACAACATCTTTTTTAATTTTTGAAACATTAAGCAATTCTTTTGGAATAAGAAATCGTCCTGAAGCGTCCAATTCTATTGAAGTTACACCAACATTAAACAAGCGGATAAAAGCATCGTTCTTTTTATTAAATCTGTTTAGTTTGTTCACTTCTTTCCCCATCTCATTAAAAGTCGTCATCGGAAAAAATTCCAGAGACTGGCTGAATATGCTGCGTTTCATAACAAAGCCGTTTTTAATTTCTTTGGCAAGTTGTTTTTTGAGCGCAACAGGAAGCATCACGCGACCTTTCGCATCAGCACTGCATTCATAAACACCGAAAAGATTAATCATTGTGGTTTTTATTGTTGGTGTAAATTTAAAAATAAATTTCCCACTTTTTACCACAATTTACCACTTTGTTGAAAACTTTTTTATTTTCAACATTAAAACGAGTTGAAATTATCTAGCGTATTTAAAACATAAATAGCTATGTATGTTCTTTAAATAAAGAGATTTGTAAAATTTACAGAATCAATAAAATAGATTTTTGTATTGGTGGGAGAAAAAGTTCAATGCTGATAACCTTCTAAAAACAAGATAGACTTTATATAAGTTAAAATGTTTTGAGATTTTCTTTTTTTATGTAAAGACTTTGTTCAACACGTCATTGCGAGACTTTTTCAGTCGAAGCAATCTCAAACAATGATGGATTTGAGATTGAGTGTCTGCTTCAACGCAGAATGTTCCTCGCAATGACGCTCTATATTGGCTTTCCATTATTTTAATTAATTTGGTATATAAATTCTAATGAAAAACTATCTTTGTATGTGCTCAGAACATTAACATATACAATTCCAATAAACGGCTTGAAGATTAATATGCAAGCATTGAACGAGCATTTTAAACGTATCTGCATTTTTGATTCTAATCTGCAAACGAATAAAAATAAACACTTGCAAGCTTCCAAAATTATTGCTGTTGGCTCAACACAAGAACTCATTGTTAGTAATTCTAAAAACGCTTTAGAAGAATTACAAAAATTTTATACTGAAAAAAAAGGTTGGCTGTTTGGATATTTGACTTATGATATTAAAAATGAAATAGAAGATTTAACTTCTGAAAATAGCGATGGATTGGGCTTTCCTTTATTGCAATTTTTTGTTCCGAAAGTAGTAATGCAAATAAGTCAAACTATTATTTCTGTAAGTTATGATGATGAATTTGTTACAAAAACAGAAGCGGAAGAAATTTATAATTTAAGTATTAATCCTCAAAACTCGCTTTATAAGGGGAATTCAGCGAAAATTAATATTCAATCCAAGATTACGAAACAAGAATATATTGATGCTGTAAATCAATTAAAACAACACATTCGCAAAGGAGATATTTATGAAATTAATTTTTGTCAGGAATTTTTTGCTGAAAATGCGGATATAAATTCAGTGGATATTTTTGAAAAATTAAATGAACTTTCTCAAGCGCCATTTACAGCGTATTGCAAATTCGATAAACACTATGTGATTTGTGCAAGCCCTGAACGATTTTTACAAAAACGCAGCAACCATTTGATTTCACAGCCTATTAAAGGAACTATCAAGCGTTCTGAAAATAAAATGGAAGACGAACAATTAAAATATAAAATACAAAATAGCAATAAAGAGCGTAGTGAAAATGTAATGATTGTAGATTTAGTTCGAAACGATTTTTCACGAATTGCAAAAGCGGGAAGCGTGAATGTTGATGAATTATTCGGGATATATAGTTTCAAACAATTACATCAGATGATGTCAACGGTGAGTTGCGAATTAAATGAAGGAGTTTCATTTACAGATATTATTAAAAGTACATTCCCGATGGGTTCTATGACAGGTGCGCCAAAAGTAAGCGCGATGAAAATCATTGAACAATACGAAAGCACGAAAAGAGGTTTGTATTCGGGGGCAATTGGTTATATCACTCCTGATGGCGATTTTGATTTTAATGTGGTTATCAGAAGTATTTTATACAATGCAGAAAACAAATATTTATCATTTATGGTAGGCAGCGCAATAACCGACAAAGCCAATGCGGATGAGGAATACGAAGAATGTTTGCTAAAAGCGAAAGCGATGTTTGAGGTGTTGGGAAATAATAATTGATTTTTTACAATTCTACATATATTTGCTATATTTGATTGTAATACAGCCTACCGTTAGTGGGCAATTAAAGACGACAGAACTATAATTATGCACTATTAAAAACCTATGGACAAAATCAAATTACTACTAAGTATTATTACTTTAACGTCTTTGCTTACTTGTACTACGAAAGATTTTTCAAACCCTGAAGACGTAATAAAAAACTTCAGGACTTTATCTCTTGAAAATAAAAACGAAGAACTTTATGATGACTTCTTATCATCAAAATCAAAAGAATTTGTAACCAAAGATGAATTTATTAAAACCCGCAATATTCTAGATAGTGCAAAAAAATCAGCCCCACTTTTAGACACAAAAATATCTACATTGCCCATTGACATAAATAATCCCACTTTTCGAAGATTTAAAGTAGAAGAAAAAAACCTTATAAAAGCTGATACAATTTATTCAAGGTTTTTCTATACTTTATCAAATGAGAATGGAAAATGGAAAGTCATATGGACGCAGACTCTCCTATCTTTTGCGTATCAAAAATTTGACGGGGGAAACTATTCGGAGGCACGCAAAACCTTAGAAAAAATTATAGAAATTGACCCTTACAGTGGCGAGACTTATTCCTTATTAGCTTGGTGCTATTATCGAGACAAATCAATTCCATACAACGAATGGGAAAGAGGGTTTGTCAAAAATGCTAAATATGCAGTAGCTTTGGAAGAAGACGAGCCTAACCACTTTAATACATTAGCCCTTTATTATTCAAGGATTGGAAATTCGGACTTAGCAATTGAAAACTACGAACGTGCACTTCAATTATGCCAAAATAAAACCGACAAAATAACATTTTTTTCAAATTTAGCCGGAGAATATACATTTATTGGAAAATATGCAATTGCAGAAGAGTACTTAAATAAATCTATCGAATTGTCGAATAAAAATAAACAAAACATTGAGGATAACGACATTACATTTATTTGGTTAAAATATGGTGACTTGATGCAAAAACAATCAAAATTTACAAAGGCATTAGAATACTATAGTCTTGCTCTTAGCAAACCAAAAATGGATATTGCATTACAAGCAGATTTATTTTATGGCTATGCTTATTGTTCCAAAGAAAATGGCAATTGTATTGATGCAAAAGAATATATAAATAAAGCATTGGATATTGAACCGAACAATGACAAATACCAATCTTTGTATAGTAGTATTAAAAATTGCAAATAAGCAAACTATGGAAAATCCGGAACATTGCATTGACGAAAAATCAATTATGCCTGTGTTAGAAATTGACTTCTTATCACGTGAGGCTATTCTGAAAAGTTTTGACCAAATTGCTGAAAAGCTTTTTAAGGGGTTTCAACTTCATGTCAATAAATCATTATATCGCTTAGTAGACATAGAATTTTATTACTTTTCGAAAAACATTTATGAAGATGTTTATACACACAAGCACAAAGACCAATTGCAGAATGGAAAATGGTATTTCCACAGTTCTGGAATTGATATAACTTTTGGAAATGGAATTAATCATGGTGGGATTTTAATAAGAGCAATTGCAAAAATATCAAGCGAAGCAAGCAAGGACAAATATTTTATTGAAAAAGAAATTCATGGTCCATTAAATGTAAAGACTGAAATATGTTCAAACTTTAATGGTGTATTTGAAAAAGAAACAAATATATTTCAACTCAAAGAAATCAATGGTAAGATGCCGAATTCAATTATGTATATGCCCATTCGTATTATAAAAACGAAAAGGATTGGACTTAATCCCGAAAAGGGAAATAGTCAAAAATTTTATGATGAAAAACTTCGGTATATAATATTTCCGCATTTAAAACTCAGAGACAAGTCACAGATTGCCCTTGATATGCGCAAGCAATTTTCTGAAATGACGAACGCGGAAATCAATAAAGAACTTGGTTCAACTTTTCTAAAGTAATTACAACAATAACAGTTGATGATACTCCTTAAAAATATTTACGCATTATCAATACTACTTTGTATGGTAATAGTTTCATCATTGCAGGCACAAAATAAAATAAAAATAATTCCTGATTGGGCAACGCCAAAAGGGATTGCAATTGTCTATCCTGAAAACTTACCCGAAAACCTAAAAGAAAAAATAAAAAAGAAAGACCTGATTGATTTCTATGATAGTTTCATTCAAAAAATTATAGACAGCTCGGAAATATCAGAACTTACAATAGTTCACAGAATTGGAATAAAGGAAAAACTCTCTAACAAATTTCCTTTCCCTAAAATCAAACTTGTTGAAATAAAAAATGTGCAAGATATTTGGATAAGAGATTTTGCTCCAATTGCAACTACTACAAATCACAACGCCATTAAGGCAACTTATTATCCACAATATTTTCCAATGAATGAAAAAATATACGCCAAACAGGACGACACTGTAGGTCAAGTTTTAGCAGAAAAATTAAAGATGAATATAATAAATCTTATGTGTAATAATAAACGAGTTATTCTTGACGGGGGAAATTTTATACACAACGGGAATGGTATTGGAATTACAACTAACCGAATAATCGCAGACAATGAATGGCTTTCAATTGACGAAATCCGAAATACTTTTGAAGAGCAATTAGGAATTTCCAAACTAATAATTGTTCCTGTTGAACCTGGGGACGAAACAGGACATATTGATGGAATTGTACGTTTCATAAATGAAACAACAATTGTTGTCGCTGCATATCCTGACAATTACAGAGAAGGAAAAGAATTTATGGACGGCATCGCAAAACAACTTGTAAAGGACTTTAAAGTTATACGAATTACAAACGAAAGTCCGGAAGACCCAAAAGACAAAGAATTTCCGAGTGCATATGGCAACTACATAAATTTTTTGAGAGTTGGAAATAAAATTTTTCTTCCTCAATACGGAATTCCCGATAAAGACAAATCTGCAAAAGAAGAATATGAAAAATATTTTCAAGTAATTACAGTTGACAAAGACATTGAAAAGCTATCTAAATTAGGAGGTGTTTTAAACTGTATCACTTGGACGTACTATTAACAATGAATGCAAAATGTTGTAGCTAATGAAAAAACATATATTTTTAATTTTTGCATTAATAGTTCTTACAAGCTTTGCGAATGCCCAAAGAATGTATGATGCAACGAGTCGGCAAATTGGACGTGTTGATGGAAACTATTATTATGATGGTTCCGGAAAACAGATAGGTCGTGTTGAAGCAAATTATATTTATGATGGTACAGGTCGGCAAATAGGTAGAATAGATGGAGAATATTTGTATGGCATTTCCGGTAAACAGATTGGTCGTATAGATGAAAATTATTTATACAACAGTAAAGGAATGCAAATAGGACGTTTAGATGGGAATTATATTTATGATGGTTCCGGTCGCCAAATTGGAAGAGCCGATGGCTTAAGCCGAGTGCAAGAAATAATGTTTTTTTATTTTTTTATGTAACTCATTACGAATTATAAAATAAATCAGGTTAATAAAATTCTTCATAAATTCGCATCCATTTTAATATGTGTAAGACATGAGCAAACGCAGTTTCGATGAAATATATATGGAATTGGCAGAAAGCCTTGCCACTCGTTCGCATTGTGTAAAAGCAAAAGTTGGAGCAGTGCTTACTAAAGACACTCGTATTATTTCATTAGGCTATAATGGTCCGCCCGCCGGCACTCATAATTGTGATGAGATGTGGCCCGCCGAAGGCTGTCCGCGCGACAGCAAAGGGAGTTGTTCGTTGGCTTTACATGCCGAACAAAATGCTATTTTATATGCTGCGAAAAATAATATTCCAATTGAAGGAGCTACGCTTTATGTAACACTTTCGCCTTGTATATCTTGTGCCAGAATAATATTTACTATCGGAATTAAAAAAGTATATTACTTAAATTCATACTCTGACTTTAAAGGTTTGCAAAGTGATGAAGGTGTTGATTTTCTTAAAAAATTTGGTGTAGAAGTGGTACGATATAATAAAACTCAGTAATCATTATCGGGCAATTCTAAAAATTGAGTTCGTTCATTGCGAGCCCCCTTCGTCAGGATAAACTCCACGAAGCAATATCCGGCAAGGTTCATTAATATTGAGATTGCCTCGACTAAAAAAGTCCCGTAATGACGTTTGTTTGAATTTATAGAACTGCCCTTAAGCTGTCATAATGCAGATATGCGTTATAATCAGCATCAATCAATTACTTTATAATTTCGTTATATCAATGCTCCAATCATTCCAAAATCATATCCAAAAAGAAAAACTTTTTTCCTCAAAAGAAAAAATATTGCTTACTGTAAGTGGTGGTATTGATTCTGTTTTGATGTGTGAATTATTTTATTTAGCGGGATTAAAATTTGGTATCGCGCATTGCAATTTTCAATTGCGTGCTGAAGAAAGTAATGGAGATGAAGTATTTGTTAAATCACTTGCAAAAAAATACAATGTCGAATTTCATTCTATCAAATTCGATACATCGTCGTTTGCAAACAAAAATAAACTTTCCATTCAAATAGCTGCAAGGCAATTACGTTATCAGTGGTTTGAAGAAATCAGAAAAAAATACAATTACAACTATATTGCCACAGCTCATCATCAGGACGATTCCATTGAAACATTTTTTATTAATCTTATTCGCGGAACGGGGATTTCAGGCTTACACGGTATTTTACCAAAGCAAGGAAATATAATTCGTCCGATGCTTTTTACTACTAAAAATGAAATTACATCTTATGTTAAAAAACATAAAATAAAATATCGGGAAGATAGCAGCAATGCTTCAGATAAATATGTACGAAATAAAATTCGTCATCAAATCATTCCACTTTTAAAAGAATTAAATCCAAGTATTGAAAAAACAATTACTAATAATATTCAGCATTTGCGGGATGTTGAAATCATTTATAAAAATGATATTGAAAACAAAAGAAACAAAATGGTGAAAGCCTCAGCCAAAAATATAAATGAAACTATTATTTCTATCGAATTATTAAAAAAGCTAAATCCGATTGCTACTTATTTATTTGAATTTTTAAAATCATTCAACTTTAATGAAAGTACTGTTGAAGGTATTGTTACAGCTCTTGATGCAGAATCAGGGAAGCAATTTTTTTCGGATACGCATCGGTTAATTAAGGATAGAGAATTTTTGATTATCAGTATTCAGAAGTTAGAAGTTAGAAGACAGAAGATTGAAGTTAAAAAGAATCAAAGAGAAATTATCATTGATGGACAGAAATTAAATTTTAGCAAATTACCCAAAACTTTAAACTTCAAACTTCAAACTTCAAACTCATTTGCCCAAATAGATTTTGACAAACTTGAATTTCCTCTTGAAATTCGTAAATGGCAAAATGGCGATGTATTCCATCCTTTCGGGATGAAAGGCAAAAAAAAATTAAGCAATTATTTTATTGATAAAAAATTATCTATCAATCAAAAAGATAATATTTGGCTGCTTACTTCCAATGGAAAAATTGTTTGGATAATTGGTCAGCGTATAGACGAGCGTTTTAAGGTTACCGATGCAACTCAGAACATTTATTTGGTAAAATTGATTTAGTGCCTTACCTTTGAAATTATGCAAGACAAAATACTTTTCGAGGAAAAACAATACATCGGCTATAATAAATGGGCGATACTTTGGCGCACTGTCTTGGCATTGTTTTGCTTCCTCTTATATTTTTGGAGTGAAAATCCCAAACCTGTGGATGTTTCCGGGATTGAAATTCCGTCTTCGCCTGTGGATGAGGATTCCGGTCATTTGTTTTTTTTAATGGGATTAGTTATTATGATGCTTTCATTAACTTTAATATTTATTTTACACATACATACCATCGTAATAAATAACAATATTATTCTTAACGGACTGTGGACTTCACGCAAAGTAAAAATTGATTTAAGCAGTATTATTGATGTTCAGAAAGTAAAATCCAAAACATATATATTAAATCCTCCCATTTATAATTTACATTTCAAAAACAAAATTCATTTTTTTACTCAAGGTAATGATGCCGTAGAACTTACCGACAAAGATGGTCTCAAATATAGTATTGGCAGCCAAAAAGCAGATGAGTTAACCAATCTAATAAAGCAATTAATTGTTGAAAACAAGGCATAATTGTTTAAAACTAAGCATAAAGTTTTTGTAAAGTTTGTAACGCTATTCTATTTCATCCGTAGAAGGTTACATTATTAATTACATAACCTCTAAAACTTACCGCCATGACAAACGCTACTTGTACAACCCGAACTCTTTCAATTGAAAAAGAAAATATACATGGTTTAAAATTTCCTGACAGTGATGTTTTATCTTCGAAAGATGAAATTAAAATCAGATACTTCAATATAGAAAGAGCAATGAAATTAGGCAATTTGGAGCATCATAAAATTAAAATTGTGTTTGAAGATTCGGAAGGAAAGAAAGAAGTAGAAACAACAATTTGGGGAGTAACCGACAAACGAGTGATATTAAAACAAGGAATACTGATACCTATTCACCGGATTCATGAGATAAAATAAATTAATAATCATACGTACAATAATATTTAAAAACAGCTCCGAGTTTTGGGAGCTATTTTTTTTATCTTTACTCAATAATAATTGAAAAATTACATGAAATATATTTTCAAAATAAGCTTGCTACTATTACTAAGTACCATTATTGTAAATAATGCAAAAGCGCAATTGGAAGAACCGGTAAAATGGAAATTATCGAGTACTAAAATTAATGACTGCGAGTATGAATTGCAGTTTGCAGGAACTATTGAAAAACATTGGCATGTGTATTCTATTACTCTACCTGGCGATGACGGACCGATGCCTTCAAAAATAAATTTTCAAAAAAATAATGCGTATGAATTAATTGGTAAAACAACGGAAGGAATTCCTATCAAATCTTTTGACACCGTTTTTAAAATGAATATTGCGTATTTTGAAAAAACAGTAACCTTCAAACAAAAAATAAAATTAAAAGATAACAAAGAAATTATTGTTAAAGGAGTATATGAGTATATGGCATGCACGGAAGAAAAATGCACCCCACCTCTGTCATCACCTTTTGAATTTAAACTAAACGGAACTCAAAACTGCATCGATAACACCAAAGATTCACTTTCCGCTATTGACATGATAGATGTATTATCTAAAGTAGATTCAATTGCAAGTAATACTTCACAAATAATTAATACCGGTTCAGTAAACGATGATTCATCTATTGAAGGAAAAGTGTGGTGGCTGATATTTTTAACCGGCTTTGTTTGGGGCTTTGCAGCCCTTTTCACTCCTTGTGTATTTCCATTAATACCAATGAATGTAAGTTTCTTTTTGAAAGCAAGTAAAACAAAAGCAAGTGGAAAAATCAATGCGCTTATATATGTTCTATCTATTATGGTAATTTTTGTTTCATTAGGTTTGGGCATCTCTGCAATTTGGGGCGGTGGTGCGCTCAATACGTTTGCGACAAGTGCAGGTTTTAACATCGTTATTTTTATCTTACTTATCATTTTTGCAGCATCTTTTTTAGGAGCATTTGAAATTGTACTTCCATCACGTTTTGTAAATAAAATTGATAAACAAAGTGATAGGGGCGGATTTGCCGGAATCTTTTTTATGGCATTGACACTGGTTGTGGTTTCATTTTCATGTACGGGACCAATGGTTGGAAACGCTTTAGTAGCAGCATCAACATCAGGAAATGAATCAGGAGCTTTTTGGGCTATGCTTGGTTTTTCGACAGGATTGGCTTTGCCTTTTGGCTTTTTCGCCTTCTTCCCATCATTACTTACGTCAATACCTAAAAGCGGAGGTTGGTTAAACACGGTAAAAGTAGTTCTCGGATTTTTAGAATTGGCTTTGGCATTAAAATTTGCATCCAATGTTGATTTGGTTTACCAATTAGGAATATTAACTCGTGAAGTATTCATCACTTTGTGGATCGTGATTTTCGGATTAAATTCTTTCTATCTCATAGGAGGCTTTAAAACAGCGCATGACAGCCCTAACACACACCTTTCTGTAACACGAATATTTTTTGCAATCATTTCGTTTTCTATAACAGTTTATATAGTGCCGGGATTGTGGGGTGCGCCATTGAAATTATTTAGTGGAATTCTTCCACCACTTGAGTATTCTGAATCTCCGCATGGTTTTGGAGCTGGAAGCATTAGCACAAATGCATCGTCTTTATCCGAATCAATTGACCCTGAATTCTCGCAATACATTGACATAAATAAAAATGGCATCCTGCATTTTACAAATGATTACGATCATGCTTTAGCATACTCAAAAAAAACAGGCAAACCGCTTTTGGTTGATTTCACAGGTCGCGCTTGTGCCAATTGCCGGAAAACAGAAGATTATATTTGGCCTGACACGGAAGTAACAAAAAGATTAAATAATAATGTAGTGCTTGTTTCATTATATGTGGATGACAAACGTTCCTTAGATTCCAAAGATTTTAAAAAAGTATTTTGGTACGGAAAAGAAAAAGAAATCACTACTATCGGTGATAAATTTAAGTATATGGAAGAAACACTTTATAAGCAAAGTACGCAGCCTTTATATGTTTTGCTGGATAACAATGAGCAATTATTAAATCATTCAAGAGGTTATAAATCCGGAATACAAGAATATATAAAGTGGTTGGATGAAGGAATTAACGAATTAAAAAAACGAAACAAAAAATAAATCTAATCGTCAGTTGGTTCAGCCGCTTTTTCAAAGCTTGCTTTTTTAGGCTTAATTTTTTTTACAAATAAAACATTTATTATCTCGTCATCCATTGTTATCATTGAAAGAGACATTCCATTGTTAATAGTAATAGGAATATCATAACGCGCTTTCTTTTTTAACAATTCAAACTTTCCGTCTTCCATTTTTATATACATGGCAATTACTTTACCTTCTTTTACATCACACTTGCCCGAAAAACAATCGGCTTCACTACCATTACGAATAACAATAATTACATCCGAATAGCTACCATCTGCAACATCATCAGCGCCACGGCTTTCAAATTTGTGAGCCCATTTTAAATAACAGTTATTGTCTTCATCACTTTTTTTGGCTGTTTGAGCACCAACTACAAGGGTTACACTAATAAATAATGTAAAAGCAAGTATTGTTTTTTTCATATCTATAAAATTATATCGTGCAAATTAATTAAAATAATGTGGATAAATGTATAACTTTATTACAATAATTTCAAATTTTATGCCAAAAGAAATTAATTTATGTGGGATGAAGATTTACGGTATTCTATAAATCGGATTTCGTATATTCGCAAACAAACATTCGTAATTCATAGTATCTATGAGCAAATCTCTTATCGAAAATAATTTAACAGAAGCTCAAAAAATCCTTGAACAATTTATTGCCGAGCCTAAAAATATTGATGCTATTGAAAAGGCGGGTATATTAATTGTTGAAGCTTTTAAAAAAGGAAATAAAATAATATCCTGCGGTAATGGCGGATCTATGTGTGATGCAATGCACTTTGCGGAAGAATTAAGCGGTAGATTTCGGGAAGACAGAAAAGCGCTGCCGGCTATTGCCATTTCAGACCCATCGCATATTTCTTGCGTAGGAAACGATTATGGTTATGATAAAGTTTTTTCAAGATACATCGAAGCGATAGGAAATAAGGGCGATGTATTACTTGCCATCAGCACCAGCGGTAATTCCATTAATGTTATCAATGCCATGCATACGGCTAAACAAAAAGGGATGTTTGTAATAGGTTTAACCGGAAAAGATGGTGGGAAAATGGCGCAAATTTGTGATATTGAAATCCGCGCACCATATAGCCAATACGCTGATAGAGCACAAGAAATCCATATTAAAGTTATTCATTCGCTAATACATTTTATAGAAGCATCGCTTTAAATCTCACTTTATTGCAAAAAAATAAATTAAAATAATGGCAAAACAACAAAATTATACTGATCCAAACATTGTAATTGCTGACCCAGCAAAAGATTTCTTTGTTTCAAAACTCATTAAAGACATTACACTGCGTGATGCAATTGGTGATTTGGTGGACAATGCAGTTGATGCAATTAAAGCAAGGGCAAAAGTTTCATCTGATTTGGCAGGATATGAAATTGAAATCAAATTAGGCAAAACCTACTTTTCAATATTAGATAATGGATTTGGTATGGAAGCAAAAGTAGCAAGAATGACGGCGTTCAATTTTGGTAAAGCAGCCTCTCATAAATTAATTGATAAATCAATTGGACAATTCGGAATTGGTATGAAAAGAGCATTTTTTAAATTAGGGAACAATATTCATATTAAATCAGTTGCTGAAACTTCACAATTTGAATTAACTATTGATGTTGCTAAATGGCTTAAAAAACCTAAATGGGAGTTTGAATTTGATACAGGAACGCTTAATGAAAATATTCAAAATAATCCTAACAAAACTGGTTTAGAAATTCATATTTCAAATTTAAGCGATGATTCTAAGACAAGTTTTGGAGACAAAACTTTTATTGATACACTTGAAAAAGATATTTCTTTAGACCATATGCTCAATATTAATAAGGGCTTAATTATTAAAATTAATGGACACATTTTAAAATCAGATCAAATCACATTAGTAAATGATGACTATATAAAACCTACATTTTTTGAAAAAGCATCGGAAGAAAAAAGTGTAAAAATATTAGCAGGAATTTCAGCAAAAGAAGCAGATGATGGAGGTTGGTACATCTTCTGTAATGACAGATTAATTGTTGCAAAGAATCAGTATAAAGAAACAGGATGGGGTGATGGTCTTCCAAAATACCATGCTCAATTTCATAGATTCAGGGGCTATGTCTTTTTTGAAGCAAAGGACTCATCTAATTTGCCTTGGAATACTACAAAAACGGGAATGGACATGGATTCCGCTTATTTCAAAGAGGTTAGAAGTCAAATGATAATTATGACAAGGCAAGTAATGGATTTACTTGACAAATTGAAAGATGAAAAAACATTGGACAATCCTGATGAAAATCTAACATTGAATAAAGCAGTTGAGAAAAGTTTAAAAGCAGCCGTCCCAGTGACAGAAGTTTTAAAACAAGCAAATGTTCTAACTAATAAATTTCATTATCCTGTTGCACTATTCAATCCTCCTACAAAGAGCAACGTAGTCAAAATTGCGTATCAAGTTTCTCACGATAGATTTGAAGCTGTTAAACAACAGATGGGTGAAAGTAATGCTAAAGAAATTGGGTTAAAAACTTTCAATTATTACTACGACAACGAAATATAATACAGAGTATGGCAAGCAGTTTTGAGAAAATAAATTACAATTTAAGACCTAATAAGTGCATTGAAAGAAAGATGATGTGCGAAGCATTAAGTAGATTATCTTTTATTGAGCATTTAGATAAATATAGATATATAGGATTTGGGTCGCCTTATTTTGCTGACTTTATTTTATTTCATAAAAATCTCGGAATTACTGATTTAGTCAGTATTGAAATAGAAGAAGAAAAGAAACCACGCTTTGAATTTAATATTCCATATTCAGGAATTAAAATGCATTATGGTCACTCTCAAACAATTCTACCTAATTTAGAATTACACCTTAAAAAAAATATTCTTTGGCTTGATTATGATGATAAGATTTCAGATTTTATGTTTTCTGATATTGATACGTTCTTCTTTAATTCTATGGCTGGCAGTTTTTTTATTTTATCATTAAATGTTGAACAAGATTTTATGACCTTAAACTCTGATGACACAGAAAATAAAATATCAGAAAAAGAATTTAGGTTGAATGAACTTATTAATCGTGTTGATAAAAGCCGATTGCCAAATGAGTTTATGACTTTAAATATGAACACTAAAAATTTAACGAATGTTTGTTATGAAATGATAAAAAGACAGATTGACAATACTCTAAATAATAGAAACGGGACGAACAAAAACAAAATTGCTTACAAACAATTATTCAATTTTATTTATAAAGACGGTGCTGCGATTTTGACGATTGGTGGGATAATATTTGACAGCACACAAAAATCTAAAGTGGATAAAATGGCTTTTAATAATATGCCTTTTTTTAAAGAGGGAAATGAAAGTTATAAAATTCAAAGTCCAAATTTGACATTTAGGGAAATAAAAGCTTTGGACAAAGCATTACCAGATACTTTGGAAATTGGAAAGGGAAAATTTATAAGTAAGAAACTTCAAAAAATTCCGCTCATTCAAAACGATATAAAAAATTACGCAAAGGTTTATCGCTACTTTCCAAATTTTACAGAAGCAAATTTATGAGCAAAAAGCAACAAAAAATAAAAGTACTTGATTTATTCGCTGGGGCTGGTGGCTTTGGGCTTGGGTTTCATTTAGCTGATAATAATTACAACGTAATTTGTTCTTTAGAAATAGATAAATGGGCAGTTGAAACTTTGAAAGCAAACAATATTGAGAAGCAAAAAATTATTCAAAGAGACATTCGAGAATTTAAAACATCAGAACAAATTCTTTCTGCGTGCAAATCTAAACCTGATATAATTATTGGTGGACCGCCTTGTCAAGGTTTTAGCATTGCTGGTTCTCAAGATCCAAAAGACCCAAGAAACTCTTTATTTAAGGACTTTGCTAAATGGGTGGATGTATTGCAACCAAAAGTTTTCGTAATGGAAAATGTTAAAGGTATTCTTAATTCTGAAAATGCAAAAGGCAATAAAGTAATAGAAATAATTAAATCTACTTTTCAAAAGATTGGATATACTATCACTATTTGGGAACTGAATGCTGCAAATTATGGTGTACCTCAAAACAGGGAAAGAGTTTTTATTGTTGGAAATAAATTAGGTTTACAAATATCAAAACCTGCTATTACACATTATTTACCTTCTGAAAAAACTAAATTAAATGGAACAGCAAAAACTTTAAAAGAAGCTATAAACGTAATTAGTGCAATTGGTGATTTGCCAAAGCTTAATGCTGGAGAGGGTAAAGAAGAATCAATATTTACCAAAAAACCAAAAAATTATTTTCAAATTTTAATTAGAGGGAATGAAAACATTTTGCACAATCACGTTACAATGTTTCATAGAAAAAGAATGATAAAAAGATATGAGCAAATTTTAAATGGGGTTTCAATGGTAGAAATTCCAGAAGAATTAAAAGTTAGAAAAAGAAATGGTAATGGCGAATTATCAAATATTGAGTTTAGTTCAAACTATAGACATTTAAAACCTACAATGATTTCTCACACAATTCCAGCATCATTTTATTCAAATTTTGTTCATCCTAATCAGCCAAGAAATATTACCTCAAGGGAAGCTGCAAGACTTCAATCTTTTCCTGATAGTTATGTTTTTAAAGGAAAGCGTACTCAAATTTCTTCAAAACTTTTGAAGAAGTTAGGGAAGGACGATGAAAATTATCTCTCCCAATACAATCAAATAGGAAATGCAGTTCCGCCTCTTTTAGCAAAAGCTGTTGCGACAAGAGTTTTTGATTTTATTGAGGAAACTAAGAAGGCGAAAAAGAAAATAAAAAAGCAAAATGGGTTTAAATAATGGGGTTTATTTTTCTTTCCTTATTCATGTTAATTTATTTTAAATATCTCTTAAACACATTGTAAATGCTAGTAAAAACGTACGGTAGCGCCGTTTATGGAATTAACGCCACTACGGTAACAGTTGAAACCAATATCAATCCGGGTGTGAATTTTTTTTTAGTGGGATTACCCGACAATGCCGTAAAAGAAAGCCAGCAACGCATTGATGCTGCACTAAAAAATAACGGGTATAAAATTCCAGGTAAAAGCATTATTGTGAATATGGCTCCTGCGGATATCCGAAAAGAAGGCTCTGCTTATGATTTAACAATTGCTGTGGGAATATTAGCTGCCTCCGAGCAAATAAAACCGGATAAAGTAAGTGATTATATTATAATGGGAGAACTCTCATTAGATGGCGGATTGCAACCGATTAAAGGAGTATTACCAATCGCTATACAAGCGAAAGAAGAAAAATTTAAAGGCATCATCCTACCAAAACAAAATGCGAAAGAAGCCGCAATTGTTAGTGGATTGGAAGTATATGGGGTGGACAATATTAAAGAAGTAATAGATTTCTTCAATGAAAAAATCCAATTGGAACAAACAATTGTAAACACACGTGCTGAATTTTTTCTGAAATTGAACGACAGTGAATTTGATTTTGCGGATGTAAAAGGACAAGAAAATATTAAGCGTGCATTGGAAATAGCGGCTGCCGGCGGACACAATGTAATTTTAATTGGTCCTCCGGGTGGAGGAAAAACAATGCTCGCTAAACGATTGCCAACTATTTTACCTCCGATGAATTTACAGGAAGCTCTGGAAGCTACCAAAATTCATAGTGTTGCAGGCAAAATGACGAGAAATAAAGGATTAATCGCTACCCGACCTTTTCGTTCGCCGCATCATACCATTTCAGATATTGCACTTGTTGGAGGAGGCAGTATTCCACAGCCTGGTGAAATTTCGTTGGCGCATAATGGCGTTTTATTTTTAGATGAATTACCCGAATTTAAACGCACCGTTCTGGAAGTAATGCGTCAACCATTGGAAGATAGAGTTGTTACCATCTCACGTGCGAAATCTTCTGTCGAATATCCTGCAAGTTTTATGTTGGTAGCTGCTATGAATCCATGCCCTTGCGGATATTATAACCATCCGGATAAAGATTGTGTTTGCCCGCCGGGTACTGTACAAAAGTATTTGAACAAAATATCCGGACCATTATTGGATAGAATAGACATACATGTTGAAGTAACGCCGGTATCTTACAATGAATTGGCAACAGAACGTTTGTCGGAAAAAAGTGCAAGTGTTAGAGCCAGAGTTATTCAAGCACGCGAGGTTCAGGAAAAACGTTATTTGAATAATGACGGAGTACATTGTAATGCCCAAATGAGTTCAAAACAATTACGTAGTATTTGTAAGATTGATGAAGCAGGTAATCAATTATTAAAAACAGCAATGGAAAAATTAGGATTATCAGCCCGTGCTTACGATAGAATTTTAAAGGTAGCACGCACCATTGCCGATTTGGATGGAAATGAAAAAATTGAAACCAATCACTTAGCGGAAGCTATTCAATATCGGAGTTTGGATAGAGAGGGTTGGGCAGGATAGGATTTTAGATTATTCAATTTTTTAGTAATTTTATTTAAACTATTTAAATGATTTTTTGATTACGTTTCGGGGAAAATTTTAATATAAATGGCAAGTAACGATTTTAAAAAAGCTAAATTATTTTTTGCGATATTTATCTTTACTCTAATTTGTAAATACTCGAAAGCTCAGACTAATGAAGGATTTGGGGCGAAAGATTATTTAAAATATGAGGATTATAATAGAGCACTTATCGAATATCTTAAACTTTATAAAACTAACAAGGAAGATTTGGATATAAATATAACGATTGGTTATTGCTATCTTCATATAAATGATGATAAAACAAAAGCTATTCCCTACCTCGAATATGCTTACAAAAAAGGAGCGACTGATGATGCACTTCTTTTGTATTTTGGAATGGCATACATGTACGATTATAAATTTGATGATGCTATTCAGTACTTTAATGATTATAAGAAAAAGATAAAAGCCAAAGATCAAGATGCAATAAATCATTATATTCAAAATTGTGAAACTGCGAAGATTTTAATTAAAAACCCCGTCAATATATCATTTGAAAATTTAGGAAAAGACATTAATTCAAAATTTCCTGATTATAACCCTTTTGTTACCAAAGATCAAGGAACACTTTATTTCACATCCAGTAGAGAAACAAGTACAAAAAAAATAAAAAGTACCCAAGGGTATTTTACTTCGGATATTTATTTTTCAAAAATAAAAGACGGTGAGTGGACGAAAGCAAAAGGTATTGGAAACATCATTAACACTGCCGAAGATGAACAATGTGTTTACATTACACCCGATGGCAAAAACATGATTATTTATATTGATAATGAAATAGTTTTTGGCGATCTTTTTATTTCCAGAGCTTTAGACAATAAACAATTTTCAAAACCGGTTCCATTTAACAGACCGATAAACACTGAAGGGTTAGAATTAGAAGGTTGCATATCCGAAGAGGCGGATTTTGTGATTATTTCAAGTAAGCGTAAAGAAGGATTTGGAGAAACGGATTTATATATGCTAAAAAAACTTCCAAATGGTGAGTGGGGACTTCCTATCAATTTAGGGCCAAACGTAAATACTCCTTACAAAGAAGCGTTTCCAAGATTTGATGAAAAAAATAATGTTTTATACTTCTCTTCCGAAGGGCATGACAACATGGGAGGCTTTGACATTTTTAAATCTCAGCTTAATCCAAATACGCAAACATTTGAAAAAGCTGTAAATATGGGGTATCCTATTAATACGCCCGAAGATAATATGCAATTTTCATTGGCTGGTAATAAGCGTGATGGATATATTTCTGCTTATAGAAAAGGCGGTTTAGGAGATCTCGACATTTATAAATTAACTTTCAATGATATTGAAATTAAAATATCTGTGATTAAAGGTGTAATTACAGCGAAGGATAGCGCAAATAAAAATATTGATGCTGTAGTTTCTATATATAATAAAAAAACAAACAAAAAGATAGAAGCCAAAAATGTTAATCCAAAGAGTGGAAAATATGTTTTTGCCGTTGAACCCGGAAAATATTTATTATCCGTTTGCAGCCCAAACTTTCAGGATTATAGTCAGGAAATAGTTATTTATGATAAATCGGATTCGGATTATATTTTTGAAATAGAAAGAAATATTATACTTAAAAAATTTGAAGCCGTCACCAATCAGGATAAATGCCTTCCTTTAAGACCCGACAAAACAGTAATAATAAAATAGATTCCCCTAATTAATTAGAAAATAAGAACAAAAAATGCTAAAGCAATATTTGGTAATATTAGTATTCGTGAGGATTTGTAATTACTCAAATGCCCAATCCACCGATAACTTAAGCGCCAAAGATTATTTTGAATACGAAGATTATAATAGAGCGCTTATTGAATATCTAAAACTTTATAATGAAGACAAAAACGATTTAAATATAAATATAAAAGTTGGGGTTTGCTATCTCAACGTCAATGATGATAAAACAAAAGCGATTCCTTTCTTGGAATTTGTTTACAAAAAAGGAGCATACAACGATGAGTTGCTAATATACTTAGGAATGGCATATATGTATGCCTATAAATTGGATGAAGCGATTAAATTTTTTAATGCTTATCGGTCAAAAATGAAATCTAAAAATTACGATTTGATAGATCGCTATATTGAAAATTGTGAAAATGCAAAAGTGTTAATGAAAAAACCTGTGAATATAACATTCGAAAATTTAGGAAAAATAATTAATACCAAATTTCCTGAGTATTATCCTTTTGTTACCCAAGACCAAGGATCGCTCTACTTCACCTCCAGCAGAGAAGGCAATGCTAGAAAGATACAAAGTTCCGAAGGATATTTTACATCTGATATTTATTTTTCAAAAGTTAAACGCGGAGAATGGACAAAGGCAAAAAGTATTGGAAATGCTGTTAACACTGCCGAGGATGAACAATGTGTTTATGTAACACCTGATGGACAAAACATGATTGTTTATATTGATAATGAAAAAGTGAAAGGGGATATTTACTTAACCTCTCTTGGTCCAAAAATGAAATCGTTTCCAACTCCTGTACCTTTCAAAGACCCTGTAAATACAAACAGTCTCGAATTAGATGGTTGTATATTTGAAGATTTGAATACGCTGATAATTTCCAGTAACCGCGCAGGAGGATTAGGGGAAACGGATTTATATAAATTTAAAAAACTTCCTAACGGTGAGTGGGGTCTTCCGATTAATTTGGGACCCAATATAAACAGTGTATATAAAGAAGCATTTCCGGTTTATGACGAAAAAAATCTGATGCTCTATTTTGCTTCCAAAGGACATACCAATATGGGTGGGTTTGATATTTTTAAATCCAAATTTGATTTAGAAACTCAAACATTCGGACAAGCAGTCAATATAGGCTATCCAATCAATACTCCTGAAGATAATATCGGATTTACGTTGACAGAAAATAAACATGATGGCTATATGGCTGCCGTGAGGAAGGAAGGTTTCGGAGATCTCGATATATATAAAATAATATTTAATGATGTTGAAAATCGTCCATCAATTATAAAAGGAATAGTTTCAACCAATGATACTCTCAAAGCGGAGATTGATGCATTTATTACTATTGTTGATGCAAAAACAAAAGAAGAAATTGATTCAAAAAATGCAAATCCAATTAGCGGCAAGTTCATATTTGCGGTGGGTCCCGGAGAATATACACTAACAGTAGTAAGTCCCGGATTTGATGATGTTAAAGAAGTAATAACAGTTTATGATAAAACTGATTATGTTTTCGAAATTGAAAAAAATATATTACTTCAAAAGCCGGGAACTTCCATTTCGCCGGTCAAAGGAAAAATAGTACAACCAGTCAATTTATCTTTACCTTTAAAGAAAAAATAGTAGTTGACAAAATTCTAAATTCTAAAGAATAAAATAAAAAAGAAGTAAACAAAAGCACATTAAAATTTAGATATTAGAATGTAGAATTTTTAAAAACATGAAAAATATAATTTATCTTTCCATTGCCTTGTGTATTATAGCATGCAATGGCAATAGCCAAACTAAACAAACAAACATAAAACCTAAAAATACCATGAGCGATAGAGTTGAAAAAACAAATGAAGAGTGGAAAAAAATATTGAATCCTGAGCAATTCAATGTGTTACGTGAAAAAGGCACGGAAATACCTTACTCCGGAAAATATTATTTACATAAAGAAAAGGGTGTTTATGTATGTGCTGCATGCGGCAATGAACTATTCAAATCAGATACTAAATTTGATGCCGGATGTGGTTGGCCAAGCTTTTCGGATGTTATTGATTCGAGTAAAGTTGTTTATACAAAAGATAAAACTTTAGGAATGAACCGTACAGAAATTACATGTGCAAAATGCGGAGGACATCTCGGACATGTGTTTGATGACGGTCCCGCTCCTACTGGTTTGCGTTATTGTATCAACTCTGTTTCTATTGAGTTTAAAAAGTAAAGTACTTGCCAATACGTTTTGCATTAGTCCAAGTGTAATGAAGAAAATAAAAAAAGCAAAACCCCTCATTTCTGAAAGGTCTTAATTTGTGCGGATGAAGGGACTCGAACCCCCACGCCTTGCGGCACCAGATCCTAAGTCTGGCGCGGCTGCCAATTACGCCACATCCGCAACTGTTGTGATTAGGGATACAAATATAGTTGTTTTAAACCAAAACAAGATATTTTAAGATTTATTCCTGAAATAAAAATTTAAAAGGCTCGAATGATTTAATTAATATTGCATATAAAGTAAATTTGAGTTTGACAATGCGGCAACCTATTTATACATCTATATTAAAAAATAAAAAGCAAGGTAAAAAGTTATTTGCCGTTTTAATTGACCCTGATAAATTTGAATCAACAGATATTATTTCATTGTGTGAGTCGGAAAAGGTCGATTTCATTATGGTTGGAGGCAGCATCATTACTAATGGTAGTTTTGAACATTGTATTCAGTCAATCAAAAAACAAACGAAAATTCCTATTATTATTTTTCCGGGAAATAATTTGCAAATCAACAAAAGTGCAGATGCCATATTGCTGCTTTCTCTTATATCCGGACGAAATGCCGATATGTTGATTGGAAATCATGTGCTAGCAGCTCCTAAATTAAAGTCGAGTAATTTAGAAATTTTGCCAACCGGTTATATGATTATTGAAAGCGGTAAGCAAACCACCGCTTTATATATGAGTAATACTAATCCGATACCTTACGATAAAGATGATATAGCTATGGCTACTGCTATGGCTGGTGAAATGTTAGGACAGAAATTAATATATTTGGATGCAGGAAGTGGCGCATTAAATTGTGTTAGTGAAACGATGATTCATAAAGTAAGCGTAAATATAAAACTTCCGTTGATTGTTGGTGGCGGAATCAATAGTCCTGAAAAGGCTGTTATAGCTTGTAAAGCAGGGGCAGACATGATTGTGGTAGGTAATGCAATTGAAAAAGAAAAGAAATTAATAAAATCTATTTCAAAAGCGATTCATACATTTAAAACACAATAATCTCAAAACAATCAAATGAAATTAATTGTTATTTCAAGTTCGAGTAGTATTGAAAATGAAGCGCGGATAGTTACTGAATTATTTGAAGCCGGATTAGAAACTTTTCATTTACGAAAACTCAAACTCTCAACTCAACGAATGAAAGAATTAATACAACAAATTCCTCAACATTTTCATAATAGAATATTTATACACTCACACCACAATTTAGCGTCAACATTTAAGTTGGGAGGTATTCATTTAACCTCAACTCATAAAAAAAAGAAATACCGAACTTGGTTATCAATAAAATTAATTCGACTTAAAAATCCTGATATTAAAATCACAACTTCATTTAAAACCATTGGTCATCTCTTTGATACAGATCAAAAATCAGATTATTCTTATGTTTTTTTAAGCCCGATATTTGACAGTATAACAAGCAAATTCCAAAGTGGATTTACAGAATATAGCTTACATTCGGCGATTCAAAAAACAAAATTTGATGTAATAGCAAGGGGTGGTATTGATATATTGTCCATTGAAAAGGCAAACAGAATTAATTTTAAAGGATTAGCATTTTATAGTTCTATATGGAAGTCAAAAGATCCAGTTGCGGAGTTTAATAAAATTATAGAAAAATTTAAGGAATTAAATATTTCTATTGAGTGATAATTTACATTAACACTTCGTCCCAATCTTTCCAAACAGCCTCATATCCATTTTCTTTAATTACTTGCATTATTTCTTGAGGACTGCGTTCATCGCTGATTTCAAATTGTTCTAGCGATTCTTTTTCAACGGCATATCCGCCGGGATTTGTTTTAGAACCTGCACTCATGGAGGTGATGCCTAATTTGATAATGTTGTTTCTGAAATTTTCATTCTCTCTTGTAGAAATTGATAGTTCTATTTCTTCATTAAAAATTCGATAAGCACAAATGAGTTGCACCAACTCTTTATCATTCATTACCACTTTGGGTTCTATGATTCCCTGCGCCGGACGTAAACGGGGAAATGAAATAGAATACTTTGTGCGCCAGTATTTTTTTTCAAGATACGTCAAATGTAAAGCAGTAAAAAATGAATCGGTACGCCAATCTTCCAAACCGATAAGTGTTCCCAAACCGATTTTGTGAATACTTGAATTACCCAATCTGTCAGGTGTTTCGAGGCGATAATTAAAATTAGATTTTTTTCCCTTAGGATGATGCAATTTGTAATCTTCTTTGTGATATGTTTCCTGATAAACCAAAACGGTATTCAATCCTTCATCAATTAATTCTTCATATTCATGTTGATCGAGCGGTTGCACTTCTATCGAAATAAGTGAAAAGTAAGGGCGTATTAATTTGATTGCATTTTTTAAATAAGGTACGCCAACAGTTTGATTCGCTTCACCTGTAACAAGTAATACGTGGTTGTAACCCAATGCTTTTATTGCTTCAACTTCTTTTAAAATTTCTGAATCAGTTAATGTTTTTCGTTTGATTTTATTATCGAAACTAAAACCACAATAAGTACAAATATTCTGACATGCATTGGATAGATAAAGTGGCACATACATTTGAATAGTTTTCCCAAAACGCTTTTGTGTAAGTCGTTGACTTAATTCTGCCATTGGCTCTAAATAGCTTGCTGCAATTGGAGAAATCAAGGCTTTGAAATCTTCCAAATCACGTTTGGCAGTTTTATTCAAAGCATGCTCCACATCTGCTTTTGTTTTATCGTAGATGCTTTGTTTTGTTTCGTTCCAGTTGTATGTATTGAATAATTCTGTAAACATATTTTCTCGCTGATTTCGCAGATTTTCGCAGATTGTTTTTATAAATTATTTACTATTCTTGTTATTCCTGTTACTATATTATCTGTATTGAAATTCACTAATAATCCTAATTTGGTATTTGTGATTTTTAAATATGTTAGCAATTGTTTGTGATGCACCGGTGCTAATTTTTCAACAGATTTTATTTCTATAATTACTTTATCATTTACAAATAAATCAAGTCTGAATCCCATATCTAATTTTATATCATCGTAAATTACAGGAATAGGAACCTGAGCTTCTACACCTAATTCGGTTTTACTAAGTTCATACTTAAGCGCGGCTTCATAAACCAATTCAAGTAAACCCGGTCCGAGTGTATTATAAACCTTAAAAATTGCACCTCTTATTATGTACGATATTTCATTTTCATCCATTAGTGTAAATTTTATTTGTCAGAAAATGTCGCTCGCAGATTCTACGAATTTTAGCAAATTTTTTATTTTGTTTTTTATCCATAATTATTTTTACCCATCTGCGTAAATCTGCGAAATCTGCGTGAAAAAATGAATTAATCTTGTAAAAATGAAGTCAACGGACTACTTGCTTCAGCAAAGGTTTTTGATTTTGCTAAACGCGCTTCAAAAGCCATCCTTCCAGCTTCTACAGCCATTTTGAAAGCTATCGCCATCAATACAGGATTTTCAGAAACCGCAATTGCTGTGTTTACCAAAACTGCATCAGCGCCCATTTCCATTGCTTCAGCAGCATGTGATGGCGCACCAATTCCGGCATCTACTATTACCGGAACATTACTTTGTTCAATGATTATTTCTAAAAATCGTTTTGTCTGTAAACCGCTATTACTGCCAATTGGAGAGCCTAAAGGCATTACCGCAGCAACGCCTGCATCTTCCAAATGTTTACACAAAACAGGGTCGGCATGAATATAGGGCAATACAATAAACCCTAATTTGACAAGCTCTTCAGCTGCTTTTAAAGTTTCAATAGGGTCGGGTAATAAATACTTTGGGTCAGGATGAATTTCTAATTTCAGCCAATTAGTTTCTAATGCTTCACGTGCTAATTGTGCTGCAAAAACAGCTTCTTTGGCGGTTCTTACACCAGATGTATTTGGTAATAAATTAAATTGCGAATGCAAAAGATGTTTTAAAATATCATCGTCATTGCTATGCATGTCCACCCGTTTAAGCGCAACAGTTACTAACTCCGAACCCGAAGCTAATAAAGCCTCTTTCATTAGTTGCGATGAACTGAATTTTCCGGTTCCGGTAAATAATCGTGAACTGAATTCTTTGTCGCCTATTTTAAATTTTTTCATGATTCCTGTATTTTTTGCTCGCTGATTTCGCAAATTTTCGCTGATTTTTATTTGCCAAATATTATTTTCTTTAATTCTTATCTGCGAAAATCAGCGAAATCTGCGAGACATTTTTTCATTTGTTTCCAATTCAAATTTCATTTTGTTTTTAAAACGCTTTGCAGCATCAAAAATATTTGGAGCTAAATTTATGGCAGATGAAACAGCAATGCCATATACGCCGCTTTCCATCAATGGTTTTACATCCTCTATTTTTATTCCACCAATAGCAATAATAGGAATTCTGATTCCATTTTTTTTGCATTCGGCAATTATATTTTTATACCCTTCTATTCCTAATATCGGACTTAAATTTTCTTTGGTTGAAGTAAAACGAAACGGACCTAAACCAATATAATCAACTCCTGTATTGATAAGTGTTTGTATATCTTCAAATGAATTGGCTGTACCTCCAATAATAACATTGCTACCTAATTCTTGTCGCGCTTCACGCGGATTCATATCTGTTTTTCCTAAATGAACACCATCCGCTTTTACTGCTTTTGCAATACCTACATTATCATTTACAATAAATTTGGCGTGATATTTCCGACAAATCATTTCAGTTTTAAGAGCAATATTCAACCATTCGTTATATGATTTATTTTTAACTCGTAACTGAACCCAATCAACTCCTGCAGAACAAGCAAGCGTTGCAAGCTCTTGGTGGCTCACACTTTCAATATCTTGCGTTATATATTGTAAACGAGCAATCATTATTTTTAAAATTCGTGTAATTCTTGTCCTATTGCATGATAACCTAATAAGGATTCATTACTCATTAAAAAGTCTGTTATATATTTTTTTGCTTTAGCACACGCGTCCTCTAAATCTAAACCTTTTGCTAAACCTGCTGTAATAGCTGATGACAAAACACATCCTGAACCATGTTTTGGAAAAATATTTGTTGATTCGGATAAAAATTCAATTTGTTTTCCTCCGGTTGTAAATAAAATATCTCTTCCTTTTTTTTCTTCATTATGTCCGCCTTTTAAATATACATTACAAAACCGACTTAAGTGTTCAGAATTTTTTTCGGCATAGTGTGTCCCTAACTGCAATGCTTCCGGTATGTTTGGAGTAATTATATAAAGTTGAGAGCAAATATCTTCAAGCAAATTTTGATTTTTAATATTATAGAATTCATATCCTGCGCTTGCTTTTAATATTGGATCAAAAATGATTTTTACTTGTTCATTTTTAGATTTTAAGAAGCGAATGAGTTGAAATAATATTTCTAAATTTTCTATCAATCCAATTTTAATATACTCAAATGAAAATCGTTTTTGTAACACTTCTATCTGTTCAATAATCTGAGAAAGAGTCAGCCATTCGACTTTTTCAAAAGCTATATCATTTTGATATGTTAACGCGGAAACCACTCCCATACCATAAACGCCATTTGCTTCAAATGTTTTCACATCCGCTAACACTCCGGCTCCTGCACTTGGGTCGAAACCGGCTATACTCAATACAATTGGGCGTGTGTTAAACATGAATTCTATTTTTAATTTTATTAAATGAATTGGTTATCTTCAATAAATGATTAAATTTTTCTATTGGATTATTCGACATCCAAATAGCTCCCAATACAGCAAGTCCATCAAAACCAATTTCCATTGCTTCGTTAATTGTTTCTTCGTTTATTCCGCCAAGTGCTATTATTTCCGGCTCATTTACTTTGTCTTGTAAAAACAATTTCAAAGCTGTTTTATCAATTTTTGTTTTGTAATTTTCTTTTGAAATGCTATCAAATACAGGACTTATAAACACATATTGAAAAACAGGATTTACATTTTTTATTTCTCCCAAGGAATGAAAAGAAACACTTTGATGCATGTTTAAATTTTTTTCATTTCCAACATTATATGGATTTTGTTTTGTGTAATGAATACCGCGTAATCCACATTCTAAAGCTAATTGATGATGTGAGTGTAAAACAACTTTGTTTTGAAATTGTACTGGAATTAATTTAATATATTCTTCCATTTCTTCAAAATTAAAATCAGGTTTTCTTAAATGAAAATAATTTAATCCTGCTTCAAACAAAGCATTAATAATTCCGTGTTCGTTTGGAATGCTTGAAGGTTGGGATATAACAATGAGTTTCATTTTTTTTCTTTGATTTTGAATCCAATTTCTTTTCTCGGCTCCGCTTTTTCTTGAACGAGTTGCTTGATGTATTCAAAAATCAATTTTATATTTTCATCGTGTGAATCCGTTTTTCGTTCTAATTGTTCTAATTTTAAAAGAATATCTTTATTCGTTGAAAGAAATTTTCTCATTTTGGTATAAACCCGAATGATTTGAATGTTAACGAGTATGGCTCTTTCGGAATTCCGAACGCTTGAAAGCATTGATACACCTTGCTCAGTGAAAGTGTAAGGAAGTTTTCTTGTTCCTCCCCAACTTGAAGTTCCAATTTGGAACTTCAAGTTTTGAAATTCCTCTGTAGTAAGTTGAAACATAAAGTCAGATGGAAATCTCGTTAGATTTCTATTTACTGCTTTATTAAGATTTTTGGTCAGCACTCCATAAAGTTCTGCCAAATCCCTGTCAAGCATGACTTTTTCTCCTCTGATAAAATAAATTTTATTAAGGATTTGATGCTCTACAATTGAAGGTGTTGAAAGTGTTTTCATTTTTTGTTTTTTTTGAAGTTCCAAATTGGAACTTCAAGTTTTTAAGGTTTTAATTTGAAACCTTAAAGATTTATTATTTTTTCCATTCGTCAATTTTGTAATCAATCACTATTGAATCATTGTTTAACTCAATTACCAGTGTTTTTGAGTGAACAGGATCAATGTCAAAACCATAGTCAACTAATATTGGATAACAAATTGTATTAGTATCTCCCATATTATTTTGTGGTTCTCCAATTAAATCTATAAGTTGTTTATATGTGAGTCCTTTTAATTTATAATTTGTTGTCAAATCATTTAACATATTATCTCTGTAAGGAAATGTTTGTAAATCTCTTTCTTCCATCCAGTTTGATTTATTAAACTTTTGATTAAAGTTTTGAGTACAAGCTGCAATTAATAATACCAATAATGAAAAAAGATTTTTTTTCATTTTCTTTTTATTTATGAATAAATTTCACTTCCAGAATTCACAAACTCATTTGCTTTTTCTTCCATTCCTTTTTCTAAAGCTGAATCAGCCATCATACCCATTTTTTCAGCATATTCACGAACATCTTCTGTAATCTTCATAGAGCAAAAATGTGGTCCGCACATCGAACAAAAGTGTGCTATTTTAGCGCCATCAGCAGGTAATGTTTCATCGTGATATTCGCGTGCTGTATCAGGGTCTAATGATAAATTAAATTGATCGTCCCAACGAAATTCAAAGCGTGCTTTACTCAATGCGTTATCGCGTATTTGCGCTCCCGGATGCCCTTTCGCAAGGTCGGCAGCGTGCGCGGCAATTTTATAAGTAATTACTCCATCTTTCACATCTTTCTTGTTTGGCAATCCCAGATGCTCTTTTGGTGTTACATAACACAGCATAGCGCAACCAAACCAACCAATCATTGCTGCGCCAATACCTGATGTAATATGGTCATAGCCCGGAGCAATATCTGTTGTAAGCGGTCCCAGCGTGTAAAACGGAGCTTCCTGACATTCTTGTAATTGTTTTTCCATATTTACTTTTATTAGGTGCATAGGTACATGTCCCGGCCCTTCAATCATTGTTTGTATATCATGCTTCCATGCTATTTTAGTGAGTTCTCCCAGTGTTTCTAATTCTGCAAATTGTGCCGCATCATTGGCATCGGCAATAGAACCCGGACGCAAGCCATCACCTAATGAAAAGGCAACATCATACGCTTTCATTATTTCACAAATATCTTCAAAATGTGTATAAAGAAAATTTTCTTTGTGATGCGCCAAACACCATTTAGCCATAATAGCACCACCGCGGGAAACGATGCCGGTAACACGTTTAGCGGTTAAAGGAACATAACGCAACAGAACGCCGGCGTGAATTGTGAAATAGTCAACGCCTTGCTCTGCTTGCTCTATCAAGGTATCACGGAACAATTCCCAAGTAAGGTCTTCCGCTTTTCCATTTACTTTTTCTAATGCCTGATAAATGGGAACAGTGCCAATTGGCACAGGCGAATTGCGTAAAATCCATTCACGCGTTTCGTGAATGTTTTTTCCTGTTGACAAATCCATAATCGTATCTGCGCCCCAACGGCAAGCCCATACAGCCTTTTCCACTTCTTCTTCAATGCTTGACGTTACAGCAGAATTACCAATGTTGGCATTTATTTTTACTAAAAAATTACGACCGATAATCATCGGTTCACTTTCGGGATGATTGATATTATTCGGAATTATCGCGCGACCTAAAGCTATTTCATTTCTCACAAACTCAGGAGTAATATGGCTTTTCGGCGTATTAGCGCCAAAACTATTTCCCGTATGTTGATGTCCGACAGAATTCATTTTATCAATCATTTGATTTTCGCGAATAGCAATGTATTCCATTTCAGGAGTGATGATTCCTTTTTTTGCATAGTACATTTGACTGACATTTGCATCCTTCTTCGCTTTAAGCGGTTTGGTAATGTGTTGAAAACGTAAATGCTTTAACTCACTATTTTCAAGTCTTTCGCGACCGTATTTGCTGCTGATATTATCTAATTGTTCAACATCTCCGCGTTTTAAAATCCATTCTTCGCGTAAGCGTGGTAGTCCTTTTTTTATATCAACAGTAATATTCCCATCGGTATAAGGTCCGCTTGTATCATACACAACAACCGGCGCATTTTTTACAATAGGCTTGCCGTGAGCTTTAGTATCCGAAACTGTTATTTCCCGCATTGCCACTTGGATATCGTGCAATTCCCCTTGTACAAATATTTTTTTTGAATTTGGAAATGGAGTAGTAGAAATAGATCGGAAGAGCACACGTCTGAACTCCAGTCACTGACCAATCTCG
>ODAK010000591.1_pt1 | contig 41782 bp, 33 predicted proteins | sample 1539591 | NCBI WGS metagenome assembly ODAK01 (sample SAMEA3539303, study PRJEB22396) | soil metagenome | biome: tundra; feature: field; material: soil | place: USA | collected 2010-05 | depth 0.15 m
CGCGGACGCGGACGCAGGCGCAGGCGCGGGCGCAGGCGCAGGCGCAGGCGCGGACGCCGACGCAGGCGCGCCGGCCTCCACGGTGGATCCAGTCGTAGCGGCCGGCGTAGGACTCGACGGGGCGGGGATGGGGGACGCCGCGCACGCGGCGAACGCGGCGAACGCGGCGAGCGCGGCGAGCGCGGCGAGCGCGGCGGGGAGCGCTTTCGTCATGAACGGCCCCCCTTACTACATCCGTTCGCGGGGCGTTGCCTCGGGGAGTCCGCGGCTCCACGCCGGCCGACCGTCGGGGCCGCGTCGTCGGGAGCCCCCGAACTCGGTCGGCAGCGGCCGGAGCGGTGGTATAGTTGCCGCACTAAGAGCGGCGCGTGCCCAGCCGCGCGCCTGGTCGGGGCTGCGGCGAGACGCTCCTCGTGGCCGAAGACGAACCCGCGCTCCGACGCATCCTCGCGAGCACGCTCACCGAGCACGGGTACGAAGTCATCGTCGCGCCCGACGGAGAAGAAGCGGTGCGCGCCTTCGCCGCGTGGCCGGGCACCGTCGCGATGGTGATCCTCGACGTCGTCATGCCCCGGCAGGGAGGCGTGCAAACGTTCAAGCAGATGCGCGCGCTCCAGCCGGGGCTCAAGGTGCTCTTCACGACCGGCTACGCGCCAGATCGCGCGCAGGTGCGCGAACTCGTCGGGCTCGGCGATCCGGCGGTGCTAAGCAAGCCGTTCTCGCCGCGAGAGCTGGCCCGGAGGGTCCGCGAAGCGCTCGACACGGCGATCCTTCTCCACCCCTGACCGGCAGACACGCGGAGGGACGCTGCTATAGGCTGCCCGTCGAGGACGCCGATGGCAAAAGCGCACTGGCTCATCAAAAGCGAGCCGAACACATACTCGTTCGACCAGCTCGTCGCCGACGGGCACGCCGTCTGGGACGGGGTCCGGAACTTCGAAGCCCGAAATAACCTCCGGGCCATGAAGAAGGGCGATCTCGTCCTTTATTACCACTCGAACGAAGGAAAAGCCGTCGTCGGCGTCGCGCGCGTGTCGCGGGAGGCGTACGCGGACGCCACCGGCAAGAACGACGGCAAAGGGGACTGGAGCGTCGTCGAGGTCGAGCCGGTGAAGCCCCTCGCTCGACCTGTGACCCTCGACGAGTTGCGAAGTCACGAGCTCCTCGCCAAGATGATGATCATCCGCCGCCCGCGGATCTCCGTCGTGCCCGTCACCAACGAAGAGTTTGCCGCTGTGCTCGACCTCGCGAAGAAACGACCCCCGGTGGCCCCGTAGGAAGATTTTAGACGTCCCGGAGCCCATCGATGTTCCCCACCCGGTTCGTGAACTTGCCCGAAGCCCGCGCGCAGTTCGGCGACCGTGTCGACCGGCTAGGCGCGTACTTGACGCGCGTCGACCCACTGGCCGACGCCGTGGTCACGGCGATGGAGGCGATGCCGCCGGGGGCCGGCTGGGCGCTCTTCCGCCGCGCCGCGCAAGGCGGGATCGCGAGCTTGACCGACGCGCCTCAGGCGCTGAGGGCCTTCTTCGCCGACGTGGAGCGGGTGCCGGTCTGGGTCGACGACGAGATACTCGATCGCGGCGGCGCGGTCTTGATGCGCGCGGGACCCCTCGGCGGGATCGTCCTCGGGATGAAGTCTCTCGTTCTGGGCTACGCCTCTCCGGCCGGGAACAAGCCGCTCATCTTGAGCGGACGCCTCGAGGAGCAGGCGGGCCGGCGGCTGAACGAGACCGCGCGCTTCGTGCAGGCGACGATCGCGCCGGGCGGAATGCGTCCGCACGCGAACGGCTGGCAGCTGACGCTCAACGTTCGCCTCATCCACGCTCAGGTGCGAAGGATGATCGCGAAGAGCGGGCGATGGGACGCGTCGGCGTGGGGCGCGCCGATCAACCAGCACGACGAGCTCGGCACGTTGCTTCTCTTCTCGGTGGTCGTCCTCGAAGGGCTGCGCCAGCTCGGCATGCGCATCGCTCCGGGAGACGCCGAGGCGTACATGCACTTGTGGCGGTGGTCCGGGTGCCTCATGGGCGTCGAGCCGGAGCTCTTGCCGGCGACGGAGGCCGAAGGCCGCCGCTTCGGCGATCTCATCGCCGCCACGCAGGGGGCTCCCGACGACGACTCGCGGCGCCTCACGTGGGCCCTCCTCGGCTCGCACCGTCGTGACGCGAAGACCGCGAGCTCTCGAACGAACGCCGAGCGGCTCGCGCGCTTCAGCCAGGCCATGTGCAGGGCCCTCGTCGGCGACGTCACCGCAGACCAGCTCGGCGTCGAGGGCTCGTCGTGGAGCTACGTCGTCCCCTTCGCGCGGCGGCTCGTCTCGAGCATGGAGCTCGTGCGCCAGAACGTCCCCTTCGGGAACATGTCGGCGCTCTGGGCCGGCACGAGGTACTGGGACCGCGTCGTCGACGCCGGCCTCGTGGGAGCCGTGGAGTTGAAGCTACCCGAACGGCTCGCGCGGGCGGCGTAGGACGCGGGCGCAGACGCGGGGGTAGCTCGGCGGGCGTGTCCCGCTCGCGAAACGAGCTCACGTGGGCCAGGCGCCCGTTCCTCAGGAAGCCGGCCGCGCCCGCGCACGGCGCGGCTCTGCCCGCGCCGGCCTAGCGCGATCCGCTCAGCGGCCCCAGGAAGGGATCGGACTCGTCGCCCCTCGGCTCGTTCGCGGTGGGAGGGGAGTCGTCCATGGTTCGCTTCCACTCGTCTACATCGGCACTCGGTGGCCCTTTCGCGTCCGCGGGGGCGCGACCCGGAGACTTCGACCCGCCGTTGACCGCCACGGGGCGCGCGGTTGGATGCGGCGGGCTCGCCGCCGGGGGGACGACGTTCGCGCCTGCCGGTTCCGACCTCGCCTGCACGAGCTCCGCGTCGATCGCGGCCCTCTCGAGCCCCACGGACGCCGAATCAAGGGTGCTCTCCGGCGTGCGCGGTCGCTGCGATCCGTCAAGCGCATGCCCGTCGCCTGATTCCTTGGTGGCGTTCGTGTCGACCCCCACGATCGCCATCGCGACGAGGGCCACAAGTGCCCACGCCGGCGCGCTCGCGCGCACGACCGCGGGACGGCGCGCACGCCCCGCGGGGTTGTCGCGGGTCCCCGCCCGGCGGGGGGCGACTGTCTTTCGCGCGAGCTTGCGCGGGCCGCTCGAGGTCGTCTTCGAGCCGGCCGTTCCGCTCGCGCTGGCCAGCCGCATCACCTCCGGCGGCGCGCGACCCGGCACGGTCGAACAGAGCACCTCCTGAAGCGGCTCGATCGGCAACGAGTCCGTGGTCTGGGACGCGGCCAGCGTGCCCACGGCCAGCTTGCCCATCGGCGCAGTCGTGTTCACCTCGGCATTCGCGTACGCCGACCGTTCGTCGACGCTCTGCAGTTCGCGAAGTCTCTCCACGAACTCCGCCACGCTCTCCCAGCGGTCCGCCGGGTGCTTGGCGAGCGCTCGAACGATGGCCCGGTCGACGTTGGGCGAGACCCACGGACAGAACGTAGAAGGCGGCGCCGGCTCCTTCATGAGATGAGCCTCGATCATCGCGTCGACGTCGCGCAACTGCACGTCCCACGGGAACTGTCCCGTGAGCATCTCGTACGCTACGAGCGCCGCCGAGTACTGGTCTGCTCTTTCCGAGACCGCCTCGCCGCGAAGCTGCTCCGGCGCCATGTACCGCGGCGTGCCGAACAGGGAGCTCGACTCTCGACCTGCGGCGCGCGCCAGCCCGAAGTCCAGGAGCTTGACGACGCCGCTGCCCGGCATGTGCTCGACGTCTTGAAGGAAGATGTTCTCCGGCTTCACGTCCCCGTGCACGACCGGCGGCCGCTGGGAATGAAGCACCAGCAGCCCTTCGCAGAGTTGCGAGACGACCGCAAAGACGTTCCGCGGGGTGATCGTCAGACCGTCGACGCGGGCGGCCCGCATGAACCGGCGGAGGGTCTGGCCGTGGAGCAGTGCCATCACGAGGAACGGCGTGCCGTCTGCCAGCGTATCGTAGTCGATCACCTCGACGATGTTCGGGTGCCGGACGGACGCGAGCAGCCGCGCCTCCGCCAGAAACTGCTGCGTCCAGGAGGACTCCTGGGCGAGCGCCGGGCGCATCACTTTCATCGCGCCGGGGATGCCGGCGGGTGACTTGCACACCTGAAGCACGATGCCCATGCCTCCGTGCCCCAGTCGCCCCTGGACCACCCACCTCGTTCCCGGGAGCGGCTCACCGACGACCCATTCTTCGGGCTTCGTCGATCGTCGGTCGGCCGACCACCGGCGATTTTTCGCGTCGCGATCGACGTCGGGTTCCAATGCAGGCGATCTCATCGCTTCCCCTCACTCACAGCTTGCGCCGCCGTTCCGCACACTTCACCGCGAACGGCCATCGCCCGAGCTCGCTGCCCGGCCCAGCCCCCACGCCCTTCGTCCCCCAGGAGAACGGGCTCCGCGGCCTCGCGCTCCCGCTTGCTTCGTCTCGCTTCGCCGCTGCGAAGATCGCTTCAGATCGATATGCGTCTGTCGCCGCTCATCGCTCGATCGTCACCATGCGTACCCAAGGCTCGCGCACCCGCTCGTATGGCAAGATCCCGAACATGCACGTTGCGTCAATTCGCGCCGTTCGTCCACCTGTCTCGTTCTCTCGTCTCGCGCCACTTCAGGTTCACGCTCGCACGCTCGCACGCACGCTCGAGCCCGCCGTTTCCGCCGCGATGCCCTACCACGCCCTACCGAGGGCAAGCGCCGCCCCTAGTCTAATAGAGAGCACGGCGCGGGGTTGAGGCGCTCTCCTCGCGATGCCGCGATGCCGCGATGCCGCGATGACGCGATGACGCGATGACGCGATGACGCGATGACGCGATGCCTCGATGCCACTCTCGGAACGCCGAGCGAGCCCCAGAGACCGCAGACGTGCCCGAACCGACCCGCCGAAGCCAGGCTACGTGGTTCGCGGGCGCAGACGCGGGCGCCCTCGACCTCACCGCGCCATCATCGTTCCGCACTGACCCGGCGTCCCCCCGCCCCCGCAAGTCGTGGGCGGCGCGCAGACGCCGCAGCTCGGAATCAAGCCGCCGCAGCCGTCGCCGGCAGGACCGCACGCGATGTTCTCGTCCTGGCAGGTCTTGGGGATGCATCCCTGGTTGCCGCCGCACTGTCCCGACACGCCTCCACCGCCGCAGGTCGCGGGCGCGGGGCACATTCCGCAGCTCTGGATCAAACCGCCGCAGCCGTCACCTGCCGGACCGCAGGCGATTCCCTGGTCCGCGCACGTCTCTGGCTTGCATGCCGTCTGGCAGACGCCGGGCGTGCCGCCGACGCCGCACGCTTGACCGGTCGGGCACGAGCCGCAGCCGTTCGGGATCAGGTTGCCGCACCCGTCGGCCGCCGGGCCGCAGGAGAGGCCCAGGTCGGCGCAGCTCTTGGGCGTGCATGTCGAGGTCGGCGGCCCGGGCACGCATGACGCAAGGTCCCAGAGCAGGTATTCGAGGATGCGCTCCTGCGCCGTGAGCGCGCCGGTGTCGCACTCGGCCGGGAACGTCGTTCCGCCGGACTGGGTGCCATTCACGTGGAAGTCGCTGTAGATCGCGTGGCCGCACTGGCTGGTCTGGCCGATCGGCATGTCGAACGTGAAGTGCAGGAGCATCTGGCTCTTGCTGGCGCTCGGCGGTGCGGGGTCGGTCCCGTCGATCCAGTCGGTCGAGCTGCCGAGCACCTTGTCGACGTCGTGACGGCCCTGCTGGATCGTCACGGTGGGGTTCGCGGGCGGCGCGCCGCCCGGAACGCTGCCATTGAGGGCGCCGACCAGATTCAGCCACTTCACGAACAGGCCCGGGTTGGTCGACGGGACGTTGACGCTCACGTCGCCAGTGAACGGCTGCCCGCCCGGCGCCGGATTCGTGTTGTTGGTGTTCGCCTTCGGGTCCCACTGGGCGGTGCCGTCGAGCACGCCATTTCCGCGTAGCCACGAGTAGCTGTAGTGGGTCGCGAAGAAACGCCCGCCGTTATTGCCGTAGTCGATCAGGTTCCCGAGTTCGGCGGCGTTCTTGGTGAACGCGTCGCCCCAGCAGGGGAGCAAGATCTGGTCGTAATCGCGGTACGTCCCGTTGGCGGCTCCGGGCGTCGTGCCGGTGCCCAGGAGCACCGTCTCGTCTTGCCGCGCAGCCAGCGTGGCGCCCGGGCCGACGTCGGAGACCGCCTGATTCGCGGTGGTGCTCGTATAGATGTGCACGCGGCCGGCCCTGGGGCCGCCCCCCGCGGGCGCCGGCTCGCTCGACCACGTCGAGTAGCTCGTGAACTCGCTCTGCGCGACGCCCATCTTCAAGAGCACGCACTCGATCGAGTCGTACGAGCCGGTGGAGATCGCCGTGAGGGGGATGTCTCCCTCGGCGGACGTCGACGGCATGTGCAGGTCCGGAATCGGGTTCGCCGCGCACGAGTTGCTGATCGTGAACGCGAACTGGCGTCGCCACCGGCCAAGCTGGATGACGATCGGGATCTGGTCACCGGCGGCAGTGCTCTTGCTCACCGGGACGTTGGTCAGGGTGAACGTCCCGTCGAAGTTCGTCGTGGTCGAGACGAGCGGCGCGCCGGACACGTCGGCGCCGCACTGGCTGCATTGAACCTGAGGATGTGTCGGGTCCGCATCGAACGGCGTGACGGGCGTGGTCGGGATGTACACGAGAACGCCAGGCACCGGATCGGGGGTCGTGCCGGCCGGAACCCACGCCGTCGCTCCCTCTTGAAGGCCCGCGCGCACGCGGCCGGTGATGGTGGTCGGCGTGCCGCCGGGGCAAGCGGCCTGCTGCAGGCAGAGCCCCGTGCACGGTACGTTGGTTCCGCAGACGTTCGGCTTTCCGGCGCCGCACGCGAGGGGCGACGTGCACGGGCCGCACGAGGCGAGCACTCCGCCGCAGCCGTCGGTGGCGACGCCGCAGTTGTATCCCAGGCTGGCGCAGGTTGCCGGCGTGCACGGAGGACCCCCGGCGTCCGTGACGTCGCCGCCACATTTGTCGAATCCGCCGCCACCGCAATACCCGCTGCCGGAACACGGCGCTGCGTTGCAATCGATCGCGTTATTGCAGCCGTCCGTTGCCTTGCCACAGTCGTATCCGAGATCGGCGCACGTCTTCGGTGTGCAGTTGAGGCCTCCGTCAATAGTAATCAGCGGGTTTCCGCACTTGCTGAAGCCGCCGACGCCGCACGTGTCAGCGCCCGAACACGAGCCGCAATCGATCGTTCCGCCGCACCCGTCGGCGTTGACGCCGCAATCGAAACCCAGGACCGCGCAGGTCGTCGGCGTGCAGCTGCTCGCGATGCCCGCGTCGTTCGAGGAGACGAAGCCGTTCGACCCGTCGAAAACGCCCATAGAAGCGTCGCGATCGCCCGGCGCGTCCGTCGCTGAACTTCCGCACGACGCGGCAACCAGAGAGGTTGCGCCCGAGAGCGCGACCATCGAGATGAGACGGCCCACGTGACGCGTGCCCATCGAGCTCCTCCGTGACTTTCTTGTGGCGCCGCAAGTTTCGCCGTTGCGCGGCGCAGTATGCTTGTGCGATCGAGCCAGTGCAAACGATCACTGCGGCTTCAATGACGATGCCGATGGTGAACGTCGAGACCGTGCGGATGAGCGTGCGTCGTCGCTTCGTGCCTGTGCGGATGCGAGTGCGGCGCGAGGGGGCCCTCGGGATGGTGATCGTGGTGGGCGTCGTCGTGCGAGTGCGCATGATCATGCGCAATCGCCTCGTGGAAGTGCGGGTGACCGTGGGATTCGGTCAGGTGCAGCCACAGGCCGACGACGAAGAGCGCGCCCGCGCCCAGCGTCGCCGCGAAGGCAACCCGCTCGCCGAGCGCCCAGGCGATGGCGGCGCCCACGAATGGAGCCGCCGCGAAGATCGAACCCGTGCGCGCAGCGCCGATGACCCGTTGCGCGCGCAAGTAGAGCGCGAGGCTCGCGCCGTAACCGACGGCGCCGCAGGCGGCCAGAAGCCCCATCGCCCGCACGGCAGGCGCCGAGGGCCAGCGCTCGCCGAACGCCGACGCAAGCCCGACGGCGGCGAGCGCTCCCATCGCTCCCTTCGCCAGCACGACACGCAGCGGGTCGCGATCCGAGAGCGGACGGCCCACCGTGTTGTCCGCGGCCCACGCGAGCGTCGCCAAGACGACCGCGAGCGCGCCCCACCCCGCGCTCGACGCCAGCCCCGCTGCGCCGGTTCCGCTCGCACCGATCGCGATGAGGAGCGCGCCGCCCGCCGTCATGGCCAGGAGCGCAATCCCCGCCCGGCCGCCGATTGGCTCGGACCAGAGCGCTCGGGCGAGGAGGACCGTGAAGACCGCCTCGAGGTTGAGGAGCATCGAGGCGGCCACGCCGCTAATCCGCTGGAGGCCCCACGCGAGCGCCACGGGCGCGACGACGGCGCCGAGCGCCGCCACGCTCGCGAGTCGAGGCAGATCCCCGATGCGAAGATCGGCGGGCTTTTGGCCTGTCGGACGGGCAAAGACCCGCGACGCGGCCGAGGCGACGGACGCGAACGACGCCGCCCCTCCGTAGAGGAGCGCAGCCGTCACAAAGGGCCCGATGCCGCGCCCGAAGCGCTGCACGAACGGCGTCGTCGCGCCGAACGCGACGGCGGAGGCCACGGCGAGCGCGCCGCCTGTCGCCATCGGGCTGGTGGACGAACGGGGCGAACTCGGCAAACGCGACCCGATCTCGGCGTCGTCGCTCACGGACTCAGATCGAGCTCGAAACCCTCGGGCGAACGGACCGGTGGGCCCACCAGGCGCCGGAGCACCCCCTTCGGCATCCTGAGAATAGCGAGGGTCGCCGCGCGCTCGAGCCGAGAGCGAAGTCTCATGCGGGGATTATGCTCCCACTCCCGATGACTTGGCACGTGCTCTGGCCCGAGGCGCTTCGAGCCCTGCGCCTGGTCTTCCTGGTGGTGGGGCTCGCGCTCATTCCGCTCGTGCTGATCCGACGAAAGGAGCCCGCGTCGACAATGGCCTGGATCCTCGTCCTGGTCTTTCTGCCGGCGGCGGGGGCGCTCCTCTTCTTGATGTTCGGTCGCGATCGGGTGCGGGTGCCCGCGAAGCGCAAGCGCGAGCTGGACGCCATCGTGAGCGCGCAGGTCGCCGCCTCGCGCGACGAGACCGGCGACGAGGCAGGCAGCGACCGCCCGTCGAACCTGTCGATGGTCGCCATCAGCCCGCTCGAGGAGGCGCTCTTTCGAATCGGTCAGCGCCTGTCGAAGCTGCGCGCCACCGACGGGAACAAGGTCGACGTGCTCGTGGACGGGCAGACCATGTACGACACGCTCGGCGCCGCCATCGACGCGGCACGCCATCACGTCCACGCGCAGTACTACTTGATCCGCAACGACGCGACGGGCCGCTGGTTTCGCGACCGCCTCGTGGCCGCGGCCAAGCGCGGCGTGACCGTGCGCCTCCTCGTCGATGGGTTCGGGTGCTTCGCCCTGGGCGCGTCGTGGCGGCGGCCGCTCATCAAGGCGGGAGGGAGCGTGGCCGAGTTTCTCCCGATGCGGAGCGCGCTCCTCCAGCCGGTGAACCTCCGTAACCATCGCAAGATCGTCGTCGTCGACGGCGAGACCGCGTTCACGGGCGGCTTCAACGTGGGCGACGAGTACCGGGGGAACATGCCGGGCGTCGGCTCGTGGCGCGACGTGCACCTGCGCATCGAGGGCCCCGCCGCCGCCGAGCTGCAGCGCGTCTTCTTCCAGGATTGGGCGTTCGCCACGAACCAGCCGATCGATCCGCGCACGTACTTCCAGCGCGAAGTGCCCGCCCGCGGGACGGCGAAGATCGCGATCGTAACCAGCGGCCCCGACACGCGCACGGAGGCCATTCACCGGATGTTCTTCGGCGCCATCGTGGGCGCCACGCGCGAGATCGCCCTGACGACGCCGTACTTCGTGCCGACCGAGTCGATCACGGTGGCGCTGGAGCTCGCGGCCATGCGCGGCGTCGATCTGAAAATCGTGCTCCCGGGCCGCTCGAACCACAGCGTGACGTTCCACGCGGGCCGGAGCTTTTACTCCGACCTCCTCAGGGCCGGCGTCGACATCCGCGAGTACGAGCCGGGCATCGTGCACGCCAAGACCCTCGTGGCCGATTCGCAGGTCGCGCTCGTTGGCAGCGCCAACATGGACCTCCGGAGCTTTCGCCTGAACTTCGAGGTGCACGCGCTGGTGCACGACGAGACCACGGCGACTCGATTGCGCCAGACGTTCGACGACGATCTCGCCCAGAGCCGCCGCGTCGAGTACAGCCACTGGGAGGCGCGGGCGTGGTCGTATCGCGTGAAGGAAGGCGCGTCGCGGCTGGTCTCCCCGCTTCTTTAGGCGAGAGAGCGAGAGAGAGATTGGCCGCAGAGGCGCAGAGGGCGCAGAGGGCGCAGAGGGCGCAGAGGACAGAGGGTTTTGCGCGCGCTGGAGCGCAATAACGCAGATCGATCCGCCGCGCAGGTCTCCGGCCTTCGACCCCATTTCTGCTCTGCGCCCTCTGCGCCTCCGCGCCCAATCTCCCTCTCCTCACCAAGCCAACTGAGCAGGATTGCCCTCGAACTCGACTACCGAGCGTGGAGCGTGGCGATCATCGCGTCGAGCTCCGGAGCGGCGGCCTTCACGGTCGCGTCGGGGCCGGTCAGCTTGAAGAACCAGAAGCCGCTCGGGGCGTCGACGATCGCGCCGACGAGCCGCGCGCCGGGTAGCGTCGACGGCGCGGGCGGCGCGCCCGGCATCTGCATCGGGTGGTAGGAGCCGGCGACCTCGACCCGCGTGACCGTCATGCCGTTGACCTGCCCGGTCGCCTTCGTCGGCGGACCGGACAGCGGATTGAACTGACGGACCCAGCGCCCGATGTTGTCTTCGAGGCTGCCGCCCTGGCCGGCGCCGAAGGTGATGACCGTGCATTCGGCGTCCGAGGTGTCGCCGGTCGCGTGCGGCACGCCGTACTCGGCGATGCGCATCGGGCTCGATGCCTTGCGACGCCCCCAGCGAGGCGGATCGCTCCACTGGAGCGGAGCGCCCGAGGGCGAAGCGACGGTCGGCGACGAAGGTGCCGAAGGGGCCGTCGCCGACGGCGGCGGAGATGAAGTCGACGGCGCCGGAGGCTCCTCGGCGGGAGCCCGAGAGCACTGCACGAGCGCGACGAACCCGAAGGTCAGCCCCGCGCGAACGACGTGAACGAAGGGTGTACGCATGCGCACTCTCGATCTCAGGCAGCGATGCGGCTGGAGGCGGTGCCGAGGATGGCGAGGCAGCCCTCGAGGGAGTCGCAGTGATTGAGCTCTTGCCGGAGCGCCGCGGCGCCAGGGAGGCCCTTGAGGTACCCGGAGAGGTGGCGGCGCGTGCAGTGCACGCCGAAAGGTTCGCCGCGCTGGGCCACGTTCGCGATGAGGTGCTCGCGACAGAGCTCGAGGCGCTCGACCGCGGTCGGAGGCGCGGCGTCTTCGCCGCGATCGAGGCGCGCGCTCACCTCGCGGAAGACCCAAGGGTGCTCGATCGCGCGACGGCCGACCATCACGCCGGCGCAGCCCGTTTCGGCCAGAGCGCGGGCGGCGTCTTCGCCCGTGCGCACGTCGCCGTTCACGATGACGGGGATGCCCACCACCTCTCTCGCGCGCGACGCCCACGACCAGTCCGCGGCCCCCGAGTGCCCCATCTGCGCGGTGCGGCAGTGGATCGTGATCGCCGCGACCCCTGCGTCTTCGAGGCGGCGGGCGAGATCGACGATGGGCATGTGCGACTCGGGGCCGAGCCCGATGCGCGTCTTCACGGTCACGGGCAAGGCGACGCTCGAGACGGTGAGCTTCGCCATCGCGACCATGGCGGCGGGATCTCGCAGCCAGCCGGCCCCCGCGCCGCGGCCCGCGATCTTGGGCACCCAGCAGCCGCAGTTGATGTCGATGAAGAGCGGCTCGGCCTGCTCTGCGAAGCGCGCGGCCTCGGCGAGGCGCTCCGGGTTCGAGCCGTAGATCTGGATGCCGGTGAGCTCGTCGTCATCGGCGAGCTTGATCTTGCGGCGCGCGTTCTTGCAGCCGCGGAGGAGGCCCTCGGTGTTCACGAACTCGGTCATCGCGAGGGTGGCGCCATGCTTGCGGCAAAGGCGCCGGAAGACGGCGTCCGTCACGTCTTCCATAGGGGCGAGGACGACGGCGTTGCGTACGTAGAGGGCCTGGAGGCGTTCGCGCGGCGAGACCAAAGCGGGCGGGGCTCTAGCACGCCGGAGCTCGTGACGCTCTCACTACGGGTGTTGCTGCGCCTGCCGCGAGCCGTCCCTCGCCTACAGGTCGCCCATCCCCATCGCGGTTCGCCGGCGCGCCCGCTCGATGCGCTCGGCGAGGGCCGGCGCTTCGATCGTCGCGAAGCGATGCGAGATCACGATGGCGTCGCCCTCCCGTCGCTCGAGGAGGATCGCCGGACGCGCGCCATCCCAGCGCACTCGCTCGAGGTCTGTCCAGGCGACGAACGTCTCGAGCGACGCGGAGTGGAGCATCACTCCGTCGGTCCGGATCGACAGGTACGCGTCGTCGCGCAGGATGCGGTGCATTCCGGCCATCGTGACGGCCGCGCCCGCAGCCACGAGGAACAGCCCGACGATGTCGGCGAGCTCGCGCACCGAGGCAGGCTCGCGCGTCGCGAACGACACCGCCACGACGAGGCCGCCGAGCGTCAAGAGGGCGGGGCCCGCCACGAGCACGCGGCGCATCCGACGCCAGGCATCGACCCGGTACCAATCGAGCATTTGCACCGGCGGGCTCATGTCAGTCTTCGGGATCCTCGTCGCGCGACGGCGAGCGCGGAGGTGCCGCGGGCGCGTCGGGAATCGATGCGCCGCACGCGGCAGCCGCGCGGGCGATGGTCGCGTCGTCGGCCGCGAGGTCGACATCGCAGCGCCCGTTGATCGACGCGAGGGCCCGCTTCGCCCACTCGCGAACGAGGGGATACTCGCCGACGAGCTCCTTCGCGATGAGCGGCGCCGCCGACCGATCGCGCGCCTCGCCCAGCGTCGCGATCGCCACGGCGCGCTCGTGAGGCTTGCCGCGCTCGAGGGTCGCGCGCATCGCGTTCGCGCCAAGCGAGCCGTAGAGCTCCTCGAGCCGCTGCCGCGGGTACTTCACCGACCACCAGCTCTCCATCGCATCGACGAGCGAGCCGACGCTCTTGTCGGCGTGGCAGAGCGCACATTCGAGAGGACGATCGCCGAGCACGCGCGCCGCGTCCGTCGGTGAGCCGATGCGGTGATAGCGGGTGAGCGTCCCCGCGAGGCCCATGTTCTTGCGCGGCATGTGACACGCCACGCACGAACCGCCCGCCCCGCTCGGGTCGTGATGCGAGTGCTTCTTCAGCCAATCGCGATCGGCGAGCCCCTCGTGGCAGGCGGTACAGATCGCGTTGCCTTCGGGCGTGGCCAGCGCGCGCAGCTTCTCTTCTTGCGCCCCGCCGTGCGGATCGTGGCACGTCGTGCACGCCATCGCGGCAGCGCACCCGCCGAGCAAAAAATCGCGCCCCTCGCCCGAGTTGATGTGGCTCCCGCCCGGCATCGTGTCACGACGCCCCCCCTCCCAGGTGAAGGGATACCGAGAGAAGAGCACCTGGTGACAGCGGGCACAGACGCGATTGATCGCAGGCGCGGGCGCAGACGCGGACGCGGGCTTCAGCACGAGGCCCGGCGGGAGCGCGGGCGAGGCCGGCGGCGTGGCTTCGAGCCACGCCGCGACCGGCGCGAACGACGGGTGCACGCGCGGGTTGCGCGTGTGCTCGCGCGCGCCTCCGTGGCACGACTCGCATCCGATGCCGACCTCGAGGAGCGCATCGCCGTCGAACCCGGCTCGCACGACGTCGAGCGCATGGCGGGCGACGGTCTTCGGGTCGTCGCCCCTCACGGCCACCCCGCCGAGGCGCGCGATCTCGTCGTTCGCGGCGATGGCGAACGAGCCCGGGTCGGTCACACGCACCGGCGCGCGTCGCTCGACCGGGAGCCATCGGTCGACCTGCTCGCCCTGGTAACCGGGCGCGCCCGGGCCGGCGAGCGCGCCCAGCAAGCGGTCCATCTCGGGCACGGTGTTGTGGCAGAAGATACACGTTCGACTCCAGATCGGGCCGGCGCGCACCGTCGAGCGCTCGTGCACCATCACCGAGTAGCCCTTGTAGCGAAGGGTTCTGGCTCCGATGAGATACGAGACCGGCAAGACCATCTCCTCGCCGTGTCCGCCCACCTCGACGCCCGCGAAGTCTTCGCGCGTCCGCCCGCCGATGACTCGCGTCACCCGGTACGTCGTGCCGGCCCCCGCGGCCGGCGCGAGGCGAACGAAGCGATCGTTGCCACGCTTCTCGAGCACGACGGCGTCGTCCTTGAAATGCCACGTCGTGCCGTCGAACGGCGCGCACACCTCGACGCCTCGAACGCCTCCCACGTCGCGCGTCATCCGGTGCATCGGCGAGCGCTCCCACGCGGCGCTGACGTCGGCGTGACACGGGACGCACGCGGCGGATCCCGCATAGTCGGTCCGCTCGACGTTGCTGCGCACGACGTCGCTCAGGTGGGCCGCGCTGGTCGCACGGGCGGGAAGCGGCGGCGACGCCGAGCACGCGGGCATCGCGAGCGTCGCCAGCGCCGCGCATCCCCCGAGAAGCGCCGCGTGTGCGGTACGATGGCGAACGATGGCGTTCATGGCGAAGTGGAGAGAGTCTACTTGAGCGCAGGCAAAGGCCCGCCGAAGCCTCCCCCGAAGTCCGCGATTGGACTCACCGAGGTCGAGCGCGCCATCTCGGTCCTCGAGGGGCGCCATCCGGAGCACGAGAAGCTCCGGCGCCAGACGCGCGCGGGCATCGACCAGCGTCGCGGCGAGATCGAGATCGAGCTTGCCCGAAAAGCCCGCGCGCGGCGACTCCGCGCCCTCTTGCTCGCGTGCGGCGCGGTCCTGGCGGGGGTGGCCGTGTTCATCGCGTGGCGGCTGGTCTCGCGAACGCGCGCCGTCCAGGCGGCGCTCGACGCGACCGAGGCGCCCTGGCTTGCTCGAGGCTTCACGAGCATCGGATCCAACGTCCTGACCGCAGGAAGAACGCTCGACGTGGACCTGCCCGGCGGGGGGTGCTTCGTCGGCCTGGCGGCATCCGACGCACCGGTGCGAGCGACACTCGGGGGCGCGCTGGTCGAGGGGCCCGGCTCGGTCGCGTGGTGCGCGTGCGGGCCCGGGCACGTGAGCCTCAAGGGGCCGCCGTCGAGCACGCCGGTCGGCCTCGGGGTGATGCGCGTCGACGCGGCAGCGCTCGGCGGTCCGTTCGCGCGCTCGTGGGTCGAGTTCACGCCCGGCGCGTGGGGCGACAGTGGACGCGAATGCGCTGACGCGACGCTCGACGCCTGGATCGAAGGCCATCGCTTGCCGCACGTCGAGCCCGACGCGGCCTGGCTCGAGTCGGACCCGTCGCGGGTCGCGCTACGGCGCGCGGGCCTGAAGGTGGCCGGCGCCGTCGAGCCGGCCCACCCGTTCGGCCTCGTCGAGCTCCCCGCAGCCTCGTGCGCGCTGGCCGTTGCGCGAGCCAGCGACCCCCTCTCGCTTCGCGCGACCGGCGGCGAGCGCCTCGTCTCGAACGCGCAGGGCGCCCTCGCGTGGTGCACTTCTACGCCGGCGACCCTCACAGTGTGGCGCGATGGCGCGTCCCCCGTGGCCATCCTCGTGGGGCCCGCGGCGCGGATCGGAGGCCGCCTCGGCATGCGCGAGACCGCCGATGTCGCCGGGGTGCCGCTGACCCTCGACGCGGTCGGCCTCCGGAACACCGATCTGCCGTGGGACTCCGCGGCGCTGCTCACGGCGAGCGCTCTCGTGAACGTCGAGCCGTGGCCGCTCGGCGCCGAGCCAGGCCCGCTCGATGGGCGCACGGTCGCGCTCGCGCTCGCGCCCGGAGCCGCGGCCGTCTGGGGGCCGGAGCGTGCGGTCGTGGCGTGCGACCCGCCGCTGGCGCAGCTGGCGGGGACCGCCCCCGCCTCCCTCGATGCCCTCTGCGCCCCGGCCTCCCCGGTCGCCTGGTTCAACAAGAAGGACGCGCCCGCGGGCGCCGCGCGAGGCAAGCTTCCGGTGTGGCTCTCGCCTCTCGAGGGTCGCCACGAGCCCGACGCCGTCGCGCGCATCCCGGAGTTGCTCGCGCTGACGCGGCGCCTCGCGCGCGAGGGCTTCGAGGCCACGTCGCTCGAAGGGGTCACGGAGCTTCCCGACGGCGTACGCGTCGTCGGCCGCGCCGCGGAGGACGCCGTTGTCGCCATCGGTCTGGCCCCCCGGCCGCCGTGGGCCCTTCCCTACTCGAACGGCGTCCCGTGGGACCTCGGCGACGCGCCTCGCGTCGTCCCCCTCAAGCCCGGCGAGACCGTGAAGCTCGTGTCGTCGCCCCCCCCGAGCGCGCCGCTGAGCGCGCGACGCACGGTCGTGTTCCGCCGTTCTTTGGGCGCGCCGCTCTGAGCGCCGTGGCCGCGCCCACGGAGCTCGTCGGAATCATCACGTTGCGGGTGGGCGAAAGGCCCGAAACGAGTCGCACAGGCGCTCGACCGCGGCGAGAAGGTCGGCCGCGGTCGCGTCGGGGCCGGCGAGGCGCTGCACGTAGGGCGCGAGCCAGGCCACGGCTTCGGGCGTGCGGCCGAAGACCTTGGCAGGATGGGGCGGCGGCGCGAGCATCTGGAGACCCGTCAAGACGCTCCGGTGCATCGCGCCCGCCAGCCCGTCGGCGAGGACCACGGTGGCCGACGCCGTGCGCGTCTTCTCCCAGCGCTTCACGATGGCCGCCATTCGGGCGCGCTCTTCGGTCGTCATGCGCGCGCTGCTCGGGAAGATGATCGCGAGCTCGACGAGCTGCCCCGGGTTCGTGCGGTGCCAGAGGCTGCCGGCGGCCTCGATGCGCATCATGTCGTCGAGGGTGACGTGCCCCTCGAACGCATGAACACCGAAGCGGCGCCACATGCCCATCACGAGGTTGGGCAGCGAGAGGATCGGCTCGAGCTTCAGGGGCACTGCCCGCGTATCGTGTTCTTTCCTCGCACGGAGAGTCAATGGCCGCGCGTCAGTCGTGGTCGACTGGCGCGTCGGCGACATCCGCGGCGTCCGCAGCTCCCGCGTCGTCGAAATTGCAGGGCGGGTGGAAGGCCCCGTGAGACAAGAAGTCTCCCCTCGCCACTACGCTAGCGCGGTCTACCCGAATCGAGGAGTCGCTGGTCTTGCGGTTCGAGCGGTAGATCTCGGTCGCCACGGCAGCGCCGTGGATAGGCCGACTAGCCCACGAAGTGCCGATGCAGGCGCGCGTAAGCGCCCTCCGACTCAAGGAGCGTGTCGTGCGTCCCGCGTTCGACGATGCGTCCCTCCTCGACCACGAGGACGAGGTCCGCGTGCCGTACGGTCGACAGCCGGTGAGCGACGACGAGGCTCGTACGCCCGGCGAGCAGGCGAGCCAGCGCGGCCGTCAGGCGCTCTTCGGTGCGCGGGTCGACCGCGCTCGTCGCCTCGTCGAGCAACACGAGGCGCGGCGCCGCGAGCATCGCCCGCGTGAAGCACACGACCTGGCGCTGCCCCAGCGAGAGACCGCTGCCGCGCTCCCCGAGGGGGGTCTCCCATCCGCGCGGGAAGGCCTCGATGAGATCGAGCACGTCGAGCGAGCGGGCGGCGCGAACGACCTCGTCGTCGGTGGCGAAGGGGCGCGCGAGCTTGACGTTGTCGAGGACGGTGCCGCTAAATAGGAAGTTGTTCTGTAGGACGTTCCCCATCTGCCCGCGGAGCGAGTCGCCCGTGACTCGCCGCAGATCGACTCCGTCGACGAGGATCTGACCTCGGCTCGGGATGTGGAACTTCGCGACGAGCGAGAGGAGCGTGCTCTTTCCACCGCCGGTAGGCCCCACGATCGCGACCGATTGGCCTGGTGCGACGACGAGGTTCACGTCGTGCAGCGCGAAGCGCCCGGGGACGTATCCGAACGAGACGTCGCGGAACTCGATGCGGCCTCGAATCGCCGGCAGGGGCTCGGCGTCGGGCTCGTCGCGCCACGCGGGCTGCGTGTCGAGGAGGGCAAAGACGCGTTCGGCGCCCGCCATCGCGGTGAGCGCCTGGTTATACTGATTGCCGAGCACGGCGATCGGATTGAAGAAGAAATTCGAGAGAAAGAAGAACTGGACGAGCACGTCGAACCGGATCTCGTGGTGGAGCGCTCGGTAGCCGCCGACGACGAGGAGAATCGCGAGGAACACCTGCCCGTTGAGCTCGAGCAGCGGAACGAAGACGGCGGCGCGACGCCCGGCATCGACGTTGTGGCGCGCGTGATCGTGGATCAGCGCGTCGAACAACCGTTCGTTGACCTTGGCGCGCGCGAACGCCTGCGTCACTCGAATGCCGCCGATCGACTCGGCCACGGTCGCGGTTACACGGCTGAAGCTCTCCTGGGAGGCGCGGTACGACCGAAGCAGCTTTCGACGGAACCGCCGGATCACGAGCGCGAGCGCCGGAACGAGGCCGGCGACGACGAGAAAGAGCAGCCAGTCGTAGGCGGCCATGATGACGCCGGCGATTACCATCGACCCGAGCTGCACGATTCCGACGAACGCGACGTCTTTGACGCCACCGCGCACGGCTTCGAGATCCGACGTGAGACGACTGACGAGGCGACCCAGCCGCTGGCGCTGGAAGAACTCGAGCGGCAGCGAGACCAGGTGGCGAACGAGCGCGTCGCGAAGGTCGTGAATCACGGCCTCGCCGAGCTCGAGGGAGAGCTTCACGCGGTAGTGCAGCGTGACGACCGTGACGACGACGAGCGCGACGAACCACGCGATCGCGACCCCCGTGCCGTGCACGTCCTTCGCGGCGATCGGACCGCTGACGATGGCGGCGGTGGCCCAGCCGAGGGCGGGGAACTGCGTGGCGCGAAGGGCGACGAGGACCAAGAGCACGTTGCGTTTGCGCGCATGAGGTATCGTGAACGCCGCGAGGCGCTTCACGACTCCAAGGTCGAACGGACGCTGATCCTCCTCGTCGTCGTCTCTTCGATGAGCGACCTTGACGATTCCCGTATCGCGGGCAGCGGTCGTCGCGGCGACGGTCATTCGGCCTCGATCGAGGCGGGAGGCCCGGGTGGCCGCCCGGCGTCGGAGACCCCGTGCGCCTCGGCGTACGCGCCGCCGGCGTGCAGAAGACTGACGTGCGTCCCCTGCCGGACGACGCGCCCGCCCTCGAGGACGACGACGCGGTCGGCGAGGCGCAGAAGGGCCGGTCGATGGGTCGCGAGAAGCACGGTACGGCCCTCGATCACGCTCTTCAGGCCCGACAGGATCTCTTGCGCGGTTGCCGCGTCGACCGACGCCGTGGGGTCGTCGAGCAACAAGATGGACGGATCCATCAAGAGCGCCCGCGCGATGGCGAGGCGCTGCCTCTGGCCACCGGAGAGGTTGCCGGCCTGCTCGCCGAGCAGGGTGTCGTATCCGCCCGGCAAAGCCTCGATGAACGTGTGCGCAGAGGCGAACCGGGCCGCGCGTTCGACCTGAGCGCGACTGGCGTCCGGGTGACCGAAGGCGATGTTGGCCGCGACGGTGTGGCTGAAGAGGAACGTCTCCTGGAAGACGACCCCGACACGACGCCGGAGGGAATCGAGATCCAGATCTCGAACGTCGACGCCATCGACCCGAACGCACCCTCGCTCGACGTCATAGAAGCGCGGGACCAAGCTGAGAAGGGTACTCTTCCCTGCTCCCGCGCCGCCGAACAGCGCGACGCATTCTCCGGGTCGAATGGCGAGATCGATGCCCTGGAGAACCGGCCGGCCGGGCGCGTACGAGAAGTCCGCCGCGTCGAATCGGATCGCGCCGCGGACGGACTCGAGCGCGGGCGCAGCGGGCGGCGATGCCGCCTCGACCGGCGCGTCGAGGACCTCGAAGACGCGGCGCGCGCCGATGAGGCTCTCCTGGAGCGTGTTCACGATCGTCGACATCGTCGTGACCTGCGTGGAGAGTTGCTGGAGGAGCCCGGCGAAGACGACGAGGTCTCCGAGCGTCAGGCGCCCCTGCGCCACGAGGACGCCGCCGTAGCCGAGCAGGCTCACGACGTTCGCGTGGCTGAAGACGTCGATCGACGGCGTGTACCGGCTGACCTGCGCGAAGATCCGCTGCTGGCCGTCGCGCACGGCGGCGTTCCGGCTCTCGAACCGCGCGAGGATCGAGGGCTCGGCGGCGAAGCCCTTGACCACGTGCACGCCCTGAATCGTCTCGGAGACGAGGAGCACGAGATCGTCCATCTGCTCGCGGCTGCGCAAGTACGCCGGCTGGACGCGTCGCGAGAAGCCCGTCGTGACCAGCCACACGAGCGGGGTCGTCGCGAGACACGCGACGGTGAGGACGACGTGCTTCTGGAGCATGTACGCCACGTAGACGACCAGCGCCAAGACGATGACCAGGCTCTGCACGAGGACGCCGTCGACGAACGAGCGAAGGAGCTGCACGTCGCTCGTGATCCGATTGAGGAGCGCCCCGCTCGTGTGCCCGTCGAAGAAGCGAAGGCTCAAGCTCTGTAACTTCGCGTACACGCGCGCCCGAATCCTCGGCACGATGCGGCCCTGGACGAGGTCGGCGACCGCGGCGCCGTAGAGATAGCCGAGCGCGGCGCGCGCGATCCCGAGCGCGATCAGGATCGCCGCCGTGACTTCGACGACGCCGAACGGCGTGAGGGAGGGCCATTCTACGCCGCCGACCTCGGCGCCTGCAGGCGGGGCACCTGGCACCAGCGCGCCGCGCACGGCGTCGATCGCGTGGCCCGTCAGTCCGAGGCCGAAGACCGTCAGGCCCAGCAGGGCCGCCTGACACCCCAGAACCAGCGCACAGCGGTAGCGGTACTCCCACGCCACGAGGAGCAGGCGGACGAGAACCTTCGTGCTCCCTTTCGCCTCGGACTCGATGGCCACGATGAGTTGCGGGTGAGGGCTACACCCTTCGCGTCTCTCAAGCAAGACGCGCGTCAAGCGATCGGCGGTGCGAGCCCCTCACGACCCGTGCAAGAGAAGCCGCGGGCACGCATTCTCGCAAAGATCGAGGGGCGCAACCCCGCCTATTCGGTGAAGTGCCGCATCGGCGCCGCCATGGTGTGGGACGCCGAGAAACGCGGCGTGCTTCGGCCGGGAAAGGAGCTCATCGAGCCTACAAGCGGCAACACCGGCATTGCGCTCGCGTTCGTCGCCGCGGCGCGCGGCTATCCGCTCACGCTGACGATGCCCGAGACGATGAGCATCGAGCGCCGCAAGCTGCTCGTGGCCTACGGCGCAAAGCTCGTCCTCACGCCGGGGTCCCAAGGGATGAGCGGCGCAATCGCGAAGGCCGAAGAGATCGCCGCATCGAGTCCCGAGCGTTACGTCCTCTTGCAGCAGTTCAAGAACCCGGCGAACCCGGCGATTCACGAGACGACCACCGGACCCGAGATCTGGGACGACACGGACGGCCAAGTCGACATCCTGGTCTCCGGCATCGGTACGGGAGGCACGATCACGGGAATTTCGCGCTACTTCAAGAAGACGCGCGGGAAGCCGCTTCAGTCGGTGGCCGTCGAGCCGACGAGTAGCGCCGTGCTCACCCAGAAGCGCGCAGGCCAGCCGCTCACACCTGCACCGCACAAGATTCAGGGGATCGGCGCGGGCTTCGTTCCCGATGTGCTGGACCTGTCCCTGGTCGATCAGATCGAACAGGTGACCAACGACGAGGCCATCGACTACGCGCGTCGGCTCACGCGACGAGAGGGGATCCTCTCGGGCATCTCGAGTGGCGCGGCAGCGGCGGTTGCGGCGCGCCTCGCTGCCAAGGCGGAGAACGAGGGCAAGACGATCGTCGTCGTGCTTCCGGACTCGGGCGAGCGATACCTCAGCACGGTTCTCTTCGAGGGCGTCTTCGATGCGCAAGGAATCGCGACATGAGCTCGCCCGCGACGGCTAGCGCCGTTCGTTTGGAACCGTCGGCATGGTCACTCTCCCCCGTGGTCAACGCGATCTGCCAGGCGAACGCCGATCTCGTGCCCGGGCGGCAAGGCAAGCTGGGGCGGCGGTCGCTTCCGTCGCGCGAGGCGGTTGCGGGGGTCGCCTCGTCTCTGCGGGCGGTTCTCTTCCCACGGCATTTCGGTGCGTCCGACGTGTCCGAGGACGGACTCACGTACTACGTGGGTCGCACGCTCGACGCGGCCCTCGATGCGCTGGAACGGCAGGTGCGCGTCGGTCTTCTCTTCGACTGCGACCATGGCGGAGATGACTGCTCGTGCTCTCGCCGCGCGACCGACGTGACGCGTGAGCTCGCCACGCGCCTCCCGGCCATCCGCATGCTACTCGGAGGCGATGCCCGCGCGGCGTACGAGGGAGACCCGGCGGCGACCAGCCCCGACGAAGCGGTCTTCTCGTACGCCGGGATGACCGCCATCACCTACCATCGAATTGCGCACGAGCTTCACGTCCTCGGCGTACCGCTCGTCCCGCGCATCATTTCCGAGCTCGCCCACGCAGCGACCGGGATTGACATCCACCCGGGAGCGCAGATCGGCGCTAGGTTCTTCATCGACCACGGTACCGGAGTCGTCATTGGCGAGACGTGCATCATCGGCGAGCACGTGCGTCTCTACCAGGGGGTCACGCTTGGCGCGAAGAGTTTCCCGACCGACGATCACGGCAACCCCATCAAGGGCCTCTCGCGGCACCCGATCATCGAAGACGATGTCGTCATCTACGCGGGGGCCAACGTTCTGGGGCGGATCACGATCGGTCGCGGTTCGAGCATCGGCGGAAACGTCTGGCTCACCGAAAGCGTCCCGCCGAGGAGTCACGTCTCCCAAGCGCGCGCCCACCAGGAGCTGTTCGGCGACGGGGCCGGGATCTGAAATTCGACCGAATCTGGCGGGGGTCGGCGGCGCGCTGTTCGCGAACCTCAGCTCCCTCCACACCGGCCTCCTCTCCCACGCCGGGACCTGCGCGGCTTCCGTCCAGAACTGGAGGTCAACGGGGTCGAGGCGCAGGCTCGGCAGCCAGCGCGCGAACCCGGCCACGTCGCGCGTGGCCAGCGGCGGGCTCGCGAGGGTGACCTCCCAGGTGAGCGGGTCCGGTGCCGCCGCGGCGCACGCTGCCGTCTTCGCCTCTTCGAGCAAGGCCGCGACGTCGGCGCCGGGCCAGGGCCGGAAGGAGAACGTCAAACGATTCACCACGGTCGGGCCGGTATGCCCGGCCGTCCCAGCCCACCGGCTGCCCGCTGCAACGGATCGATCGACCCGATTTCGAAGGGAGTCGGCGCGCCGATACGCCCGGTCGTGATGGAACTGTTCGAAACTCGGCGATGTTCTCGATCGTGAGGACGAGTGGGACGAGGTAAAAGGAGGCTGCGGACCCATCTGGGGTTGCCCTGACTCACCTCGCCCCGATCACCTCCCCAAAACGCCGACGAGCGCGCGCCCCGCCTTGGCCACCCGCTCCGCCGCCGCGTCGCCAATCTCCCCCCGCCCGTCCGTGATCTTCAGCTCGTCGTCATGCACGACGAGCGTATCGACCACCCGCGAGCGAAAGAACGCGAACAGATCCCGATACCCGCGGTCCACCCCCGCCCCGTGCGCGGGCAACCGCGCCGTCGCAATCCCCAGCGCCGCCTTCCCCGCGAGCGCGTCCGGCGGGATGAGGTCGACGATCGCCTTGAGCCCACCGGCGTACGTCCCCTTGTAGACGGGGGTCGACAAGACAATCGCAGACGCCTCGACGACCGCGCGAACGAACGCTGCCTGGGCCGGCGTGTCGGCCTTCCCGTAGAAGACGTCCGCCAGATCGAAGTCGCGTATGGTGAACGAGCGTATCGGAATACCCGCGTCGGCGGCGTGCTTCTCGACGATCCCCGCCACGTACGACGAGCGCGACGTCGACGACGGGCTGCCCGCGAGGAACACGATCCCGACGCCGCTCATGACTCCACCCGCGACGCGCCCGCCGTCGCGTTCGCATGCGCCAGAGCGACATCCAGCTCGAAGCCACCGAGAGCGCGTCCGTAGTGCACCAGCGGCTTGCCGGATGCGATGCGAACCGCGACCACCTCGCCGACGAGGATCACGTGATCGCCGGCCTCGTGGCGAGCGTGGGGCCGGCACTCGAGCAGCGCCAGCGCGCGGGCAATCCAGGGCACTCCCTGGCCCTCCGCGAGGGGCACGCCGGCGAAGCGGTCCCCGCTGCGCGCGAACTGCCGGGCTAGCCACGCTTGCTTGTCCTGCAGCACGCTGATCCCGAAGCGCGCAGCGCCCATCACCCCGCCGTACGCGCTGGCCGCCTTGCCGACGCAGACGAGCACGAGCGGCGGATCGAGCGACACCGACGAGAACGCCGACGCCGTGAAGCCCACCGGGCCCTCCGGCGTGCGCGCGGCGACGATGACCACCCCGCTGGCGAAGCGAGAGAGCGCGTCGCAGAAATCCGTTTTCGCGACCGGATGACTCATGGGTTTTGGCCTTTCCGCTCTTTCCTCTTGCTTGCTTGCTTGCGCTAGATATGACCGTTCAGCGTCAAGTTGAAGCTTCGATCGACGAGCGAGCTGCCCTGCGGCGAGTCGTTCGACCAGAACACGAGCTCGCCAAGAAGGGACAGGTTCGGGCTCACCGCCACGCTGATTGCCGGGACGTGCATCCACTGGGTGACGGAGACGTCCCGGTAGGCTCCGGCGCTCAGCGTGTAGAGCGCGGTCACGGGTCCGAGCGTATATTCGAGTCCCGCGAGCAGGTAGTCCGTCTTCGCCGATGAGCGGCCGGGAACGGCGGGGGTGGTGGCGGTGGCCGGGGTCCCCGCGTAAGGGAAGTCGGTGACCGTGCGGCCGTCCTGCTCGAGCACTTCGCCCCGCAGGGTCAGCCCCGACACGGCGAGCGTGGCATCGGCCGCGACGCGCCAGACGTTCTGCGGCCCGATCGAGGGCAGGTCGGCCTGCAGGTACTCGCCCGAGGCGCCCAGCGTGATGGTCGCCAGGCCGGCGCGAAATTGCGGCTCCACGCGGGCGATGGCCTGGTTGCGCCGGCGCGCTCCGGCATACGAGATGGTGTCGCGGTTCTGCAGCGACACGTTGGTCCCGCCGTCGACGACGAAATACTGCGCCCACCACTTGAGGCTGACCGCATCGTCGCTCTTGCCGACGTTTCCTTGCAGCGACGCGCCGTAGTCGGGATCGAGCTTCAGTCCGTCGTAGACCTGAACGTTGCCGTAGAACGACGTGTACCAAAAGAGGCCGAGGTGGCTGTACGTCTTGCCCACCCGGAGTTCGGCGGGTCCCAGATCGACCGACCCGTACGCCTCCTCAACCCACGCGGGGCCATCATAGAAGGGCCGTATCTTGGTGTCGCGAAACCGCGGCTCCACGTGAAGCCCGAAGGCTCCCCACTTGCCGTCGATGAGCAGGTTCGCGAAGTAGAGGCTCACGTTGTTCTCGGTGCTGGGCACCTTGATCGGCTGGTAGTACCAGAGTAGCGCTCCGCCCCCGAGCATCACCCCGGTCATCCACTTGGGAAGCTCCAGCGCGCTGGGAAGCGCCGGCTTCGCGGCCTCCGGCGGTACGGACTGGGCGACCCCCGTGGTGCCCTCCGACTGAACGGGGACGCTCGACGACGAGGCCGCGGGCACGCCGGCGCCGGCGGGCGGCGGCGCGACCGATGGTGCCTCCTGCGCGGGCGCGGACGCCGCCGGTGGCTGCGTCGGGTCGGGGGTCGTGGACGGCTGCTGGGCCTGGGCGGGGGGCGACATGACAGTCGTCGCCCCTGCGATCGCGACGGCGATCGCCAGTGAACTGCGAATCATCGTTCCTCTCGTGCTTCCGAGCCGCCCTCCCCCACAATACGCAGGAGACTTCCGGCTCAATTCAACAGGCTGTGTTCATGTTGCCGGTGGCGGCGCTTCGCTCCGCGCGCGGAATCGCGTTCGGCCCGTGCCGGTCCCTCCCAGGTAGAGATCGCGGACGTCGACGCGGGCGCGGATGTCGGCCACGGTCCCTCCGGCGACAACACGGCCGTTCTCCAGGACGTAGGCGGTATTCGCCACGGCCAGCGCGGCGGCGGCATTCTGCTCTGCGAGCAGGAAGCTCATGCCCTCGGTCTCGTGCAGAGTGCGCACGAGCGTGAACATCTCTTCGACGACCTTCGGGGCGAGGCCCATCGACGGCTCGTCCAGGAGCACCAGCGTGGGGCGCGCGATGAGGGCGCGGCCCAGGGCGAGCATCTGCTGCTCGCCTCCAGACAGATGGCCGGCCGCCGCCCGGCGACGCTCGCGCAGGCGCGGGAAGCGCTCGAGCACGCGCTCGATCGACTGCCGCAGGTCGCTGGCCGAGGGACGGCGCGCGAAGGCTCCGGTGGCCAGATTCTCTTCCACCGTGAGGTGGGGAAAGCAATGCCTGCCCTCGAGCACCTGGACGAGGCCCTCGCGAACGAGTTGCACCGGCCCGCGGGCGCGCACGGGCGCGCCGCGGAACGAGACCGACCCCGCCACCACCTTCCCCCGCTCGGCGGCGAGCAGGCCTGAGGCGGCCTTCAGGGTCGTGCTCTTGCCGGCGCCGTTCGCGCCGAGGAGGGCGACGATGCCGCCGGCCGGGACTTCGAGCGTGACGCCGTGGAGGGCCGCCACGATCCCGTCGTAGACGACTTCGATGCTGTCGAGCGCCAGGAGCGGAGGCGTGGTCATGACCTAGAGCTTCGCCTCGCCGTCGCAGTCGCGGATGGTGATGCGCTTCTCGGCGGCGTACTTCGTCGACGACTCTTCGATGATCGGGCGCAGCAGGGCGCGGTCGGCCTTGATCCAGTCGCTGATCACGTTGAACTTCTTGCCGTCCCACCGCTCGAAGCGCACCGCGCCGCCGCCCTCGTGGTCGGCGCACGAGAGCGAGATGGGCTGCAGCAGGCCGACCGCACCCAGCTCCTTGAGCCGCGCGTCGTCGATGTGAATGTGCTCGAAGCCCCAGCGCACCTGCTCGCCCGTCAGCGGCTTCGCGCCGAACTTGCCCTGGGCGACGCGCACCGCCTCGACGTTCAGGATACCGTTGTTGATTCCCAGGTTGTAGTACCCGGTGCCCACCCGCTTCGCGTCTTCCATGTTTCCTTTGCCCTGCGAGACGACGTACTTGTCGACGTCCTGCAGCACGGGAAAGTCCCTGCCCGAGGGGTGCGTGGTGATCGCGATGTACCCGGTCGCGGCGGCGCCCGCGGGGATCACGTCTTCTTCCGAGTTGCTCCAGATGTTGCCGATGATGTGGTCGACCGGATAACCGATCTTGGCTGCGGTCTTGAGCGCGACCGGGTTCATGATCCCCCAGCCGCGGAGGATGATGTAGTCGGGGGCGAGCTTCTTGATCTGGAGCCACTGGGATTCTTGCTCGGTGCCCGGGTGCGGAACTTCGATGTGGGTCGAGGCGAATCCGTACTTTTTCGCCAGGAGTTCGACGATGGGCTGGGTCTCCTTTCCGTAGGGCGAGCCGTGGTAGAGCACGGCGATCTTCTTGCCCTTGAGGTGGTCGAGGCCGCCCTCGCGCTGCCCGACGTAGTTCACGATGGCGGAGATCTCGCTGTACGGATTGAGCGACAGCGGGAACACGTAGGGAAACACGCGGCCGTCGGTGGAGTCGGTGCGGCCATGGTTGATGGTGATGAGCGGGATCTTGTCCGTGGTGGCCCGGTCGATGAGCGCGTAGGCGATGCCCACGCTGAGCGGGTTCATCGCCGCCGCCGGCGCGCCGTTCAGACCTCCCTTCAGCCGCTCGTAGCACTCGACTCCGCGCTCGACGACGTACTCGGTCTCGCACTCCGACCACGTCAGTTTGATGCCGTTCACGCCGCCGTCGCGGGTGTTGACGAGCTGCATGTAGTCGATGAATCCGCCGAAGAAGCCGCTGCCGCCCGCGGCGTAGGGGCCAACGCGGTAGCTCTGGAGAGGGAAGTACTGCTCCTTGCCTCCTGGATCGTTCGCGCCCGGGGCCGCCGAGCCCGCGGCCGCCGCCGAGGCGGGACCCTCCGTGGGGGCGCTGTCCGAGTGCGAACGGCAAGAGCTCGTGCACAGGGCCGCGATGAGCCATGGAGCGAGGGCAAAGACGCGTGATCGAAGCATGACAGCGACCTCCGGGCGCCGGGTGGCGCCCACTATTTCGATTTCGAACGTTGGACGAGAGAGAGGGAGAGCGAGAAGAAACGGAGACGAGGAATCTAGGAGCGTGACCGCGGGGCGTATCGGGCGGCGAAGCGCCGGGCGCGAATCCATGCGATCTCCACGAGCCGGGCCAGCCCCGCGGGCTGCTTGGCCAGAAGCAGGATCACGAGCGCGCCGAACAGCACCTTTTCGAGGTTCTGCAAGAGGCCCGGATCGACCGAGCGGCCCGCAACGGCGGCGACGGCCTGATCGAGGGCAATGGGAAAGAGGACGATGAAGGCCGCGCCCAGGAACGTGCCGGCGACGCTGCCGAGGCCCCCCAGGATGACGATGAAGAGGATCTGGAAGGATCGATCGAGATCGAACCCGTGCGGCTCCACCGTGCCCAGGTACGCGAAGGCCCAGAGCGCTCCGGCGACGCCGCAGTAAAACGACCCGATGGCGAAGGCGAGCAGCTTGGAGGCGCGCACGGGGACGCCGACCACGGCGGCCGCGGTCTCCATGTCGCGGACCGCCATCCACCCGCGGCCGATGCGTCCCCGGACGAGGTTGTGGGCGGCCAGCGTGAGTGGCGCCACGATGAGGAGCGAGAGCCAGTAGTGGCCGCCCGGAGACGAGAAGCTGACACCGGCGATGCGCAGCGGCGGGGCGGTGATGACTCCCGAGGAGCTATTGCCGGAGAACCAGCCGACCTTGGTGAACAGCCATTCGACGAAGAACTGGGCAGCCAGCGTCGAGACGACCAGGTAAAAGCCGCGGATGCGCAGGCTGGGCAGGCCGAAGAGGGCGCCCGTGGCCGCGGCGACCAGGCCTCCCGCCGCGAACGTCGCGAGGAGCGGCGTGGAGGGCAGGTAGAGATGCACGTCGTACGCGGCGAACGCGCCCACCGACATGAACGCCGCCGCGCCGACGAAGAGCTGACCCGCGTAGCCTGTCACCAGGTTCTGCCCGATCCCGGCGAGCGAGAGCGCGAGCAAGGGGACCAGAATGGCGCTCAGCACGTAGTCGTCGACCAGCAACGGCAGCGCGACCAGCAGCGCGGCGGCGGCCAGGACGAGCGCCGCGCGGACGACCACGCGGGCGGAGAGCTTCGCCGCCCCCGGCTCGCGCGCTCGTTGCCACACGGAGGCGTCGGAGCTCATCTCAAACCCTCTCTATCGAACGCTCGCCGAAGAGACCCGCGGGCTTCACCAGCAAGAACCCGAGCGCGAGCACGTAGGGAAACCAGGTCTCGATCCCGCCGTTGACGAGCGGCCCGACGTACACCTCGGCGAGCTTCTCGGACGCGCCGACGACGAGCCCTCCGGCGATGGCCCCTGCGATGGACGAGAATCCGCCGATGATGAGGACGGGCAGCGCCTTGAGCACGACCAGTGAGAGCGAGAACTGCACGCCGACCCGCGCGCCCCAGAGCAATCCCGCCACCAGCGCGACAACGCCCGCCGCGCCCCAGACGATGGCCCATAGGCGCCGCAAGTCGATGCCCACGGCGATGGCGGCGAGAGGATCGTCGGCGACCGCCCGCAAGGCGACGCCCGCGCGCGTCCAGCGGAACAGGGCGCCCAGCCCCCCCACCAGAGACGCCGCGGTCGCCGCGGCGAAGAGATCGAAGCGGCTCACCGACACCGCGCCGGCTCCGATGGGGGCGTCCGAGATGCCGAGATCGAGGCCGTGCACCTGCGTTCCCCAGACGGTCTGGGCCAGACCCTCGAGCACGTAGGCAAGGCCGAGCGTCGCCAGAAAGAGCGAGAGTGGCGGCGCATTGACCAGCGGGCGGAGCACCGCGCGCTCGACGGCGATCGCCAGGGCGAACATCGCGGCCAGCGTGATGACCAGCGCCAGGGCGAAGGGCACGCCGCGCTCGGTGATGGACACGAAGGTGAGCGCCGCGAAGAGCACCATCGCGCCCTGCGCAAAGTTGAAGACGCCCGAGGCCTTGTAGATGAGGACGAAGCCGATGGCGACCATGCTGTACATGACGCCCGCGAGCAGCCCGCCAATCAGTACTTCCAGAAAGAACGACATCGGGCGTGCTCCTCAGGTCTCGAACGACCCGACGTACGCCCGGACCACCGCCGCGTCGGCGCGCACGGCCTCGGGGGAGCCGTCGGCTATCTTCCGCCCGTAGTCGAGAACGATCACGTGGTCGGAGAGGTCCATCACGACTCCCAGATCGTGCTCGATGAGGACCAGCGTCGTCCCGAGCTTCTCATGGGCGTCCATGAGGTAGCGGCACATGTCGCGCTTCTCGTCGAAGGTCATCCCGGCCATCGGCTCGTCGAGCAGGAGCAGCTTGGGGCGGGCCGACAGGGCCCGCGCCAGCTCGACGCGCTTCTGCAGGCCGTACGGCAGCCGGCCGACCACGTCGTCGCGGTGGCCCGCGATGTCGAGGAGCTGGATGATGACCTCGGCTTCGTCCCGGGCCCGGCGCTCTTCGCGCGGGGCGCGGCCGACGCGGAGCGCTTGCTCGAGGAAGGTGGAGCGCGCGCGGAAGTCGCTCCCCAGGGCCACGTTCTCGAGCACGGTCATTCCCCGAAACAGCGCAATGTTCTGGAAGGTGCGCGCGATGCCGCGCCGGGAGAGCTCGCGTGCCCCCGACAGCACCTGACCTTCGAACCGCACCTCGCCCTGTTGGGCGGCGTAGAGGCCGCTCACCACGTTGAGCATCGAGCTCTTGCCCGCGCCGTTGGGGCCGATGAGCGCGCAGACCTCTCCCCGCCGGACCTCGAAAGAGACGTCGTCGAGCGCATGGATGCCGTCGAAGGCGAGCGACACCCGACGCACGTCGAGCAGCGAATCAGGGGGTTGGCCGGGGCCAGGGGGAGAACCCGAATCGGGGCTCGAACCAGGGCTCGAACCATGGAGTGCGCTGGGAGTGGTGGTCATGGCGATCCTTCGTCCTCGAGGGCTCAGGCCGCGACGCGCTTGGCGCCCTTCGCTTCGAGCGCGCGCACGAGCGGCAGCACCCGTTTGCCGAAGTACTCGACCTCTTCCTGGAAGTGCAGGAAGCCCGAGAGCACGAGATCGACGCCGGCGGCCTTGTACTCGACGATGCGCTGCGCGATTTGCTCCGGCGTGCCGATGAGGCCCGTGCGGAAGCCGTCGTTGTACTGCACGAGGTCTTCGAACGAAGAGTTGGCCCAGTTGCCCTGTGCCTCGGGCGAGGCTTTGCCCGCCTGCTTGACCGCATCGCCGAACCCGTGGACCGCCTCCGCGTCGGCGTGCTTGACGATGTCGGCGAGCACGGCTTTGGCTTCGGCCTCGGTGTCGCGGGCGATGATGAAGGCGTTCAGGCCAATCCTCGGTCCGCGCCGGCCGTGCTCGGCCGCCTTGCGGCGGATGTCGTCGATCTGGCCCTTGATGCCTTCTATGGTGTTGCCGTTGGCGAAGTACCAGTCCGATACGCGCGCCGCCATGTCCCGCGCGCCGCGCGAGGTGCCGCCCTGGAAGATCTCCGGGTGGGGCCTCTGGATCGGCTTGGGCTTCAGGGTGAAGTTCCGGATCCTGTAGAAGTCGCCGGCGAACGTGAAGTTGTCCTCCGTCCAGATGCCGCGCAGGACGCGGATGAACTCTTCGGAGCGGCGGTAACGCTCGTCGTGCTCGAGCCACGGCTCACCGAGCGCGGTGAACTCGCCCTTGAACCACCCGCTGACGACGTTCACCGCGAAGCGGCCGTTCGACAGGTGATCGGCGGTGGCCCCGAGCTTGGCCAGGACCCCCGGGTGCCAGAGGCCGGGGTGCACCGCGGCGATCACCTTGAGGCGCTGGGTCGCCAGGAGCAGCGCCAGGCTGAAGGAGGTCGACTCGTGCTGCAGCTCGGCGCCGTAGCTCGCCATGTAGCGAACCTGGCTGAGCGCGTACTCGAAGCCGCTGTTCTCGGCCAGCACCGCCAGCTTGCGGTTATACTCGTAGGACCAGTCGGTGCGCTGCTCGATCTTGCTGATGACCAGGCCTCCGCTCACGTTGGGCACCCAGTAGGCGAACTTGATCGGGTCGGTGACGGTGCTCTTCGTATCGCTGCTCATCGTCGGCTCCTTGGCGTAAATCGCGTCCATTCCCGGCTCACTCCCCGCCGGCCTCGAACAGCTCGAGGGGCAGCCCCACGAGGGTCTTGCCGATCCACTCGCGAGCGATGTTGTTCGAAGGCCCCATGGCGATGGCGGCCCGCGCGTCGCGGAACGCGCGCTCGAGCGGCCCGCGCTTGTACCCGTAGCCCCCGCTCACATCGAGGGCGCGCCGGGTCACCGTGTTCGCCACCTCGGCGGCGTGCACCTTGAACTCGGTCAGCGGGATGAGAATCTCGCCTTGCGGCTTGCCGGCCGCCCAGAGCGCGTCGAGGCGCTCGGCCAGGCCCCGTTGCCAGAACCCGACGCTCTCGGCGAGCACCTTGGCCTCGCCGATCTGCGACCGCAGAATCTGGTAATCCGCCAGCCGCCGGTCGAAGTCGCGGTGCACGGTGGCCGTTGCGTACTTGGTAATCTCCTCGAGCGCGCCCCGGGCGACGCCGTGCCAGGCCGCGCCCAGGCCGATGAGATAAACGGGAGAGACGCCGTGATAGATGATGTCTTTCCCCTCGCCCTCTTTGCCTAGGCGGTCGCGTCGCGCGACTTTCACGTTCTCGTATTTGATCGGCCCGCTGTGGTTGCCGTGCACGCCCAGCGCCTCCCACTTTCCGGGGAGGATGCCCGGCGACTTGCCGTCGACGATGAAAAAGGAGATGTCGGTCGGCCCCTTCGCGCCCGGCGATCGCGTCTGCACCAGATAGTAGTCGGCCTGGCCGGAGCTGGTGGTGAAGGACTTCTCGGCGTTGAGGACGTAGTTCTCGCCGTCTCGGCCGGCTTCGCTGAAGTTGAACCACCAGTGGCCGCCGCTGGCCTTCTCGCTGGTCGAATACGTCCCGATGACGCCCTCGCGCGCGGGCGCCAGCCATCGGCGCTTCTGGTCGTCGTTGCCGTAGAGCGCGATGGTCTGGGCCGCGCCCACGTGCATCACGTAGACGAGCGCCGTCGACGCGCAGGCCCGGCCGATCTCCTCGGCGGCGATGCCGAAGGCGACGTGGTCGAGGCCCAGGCCCCCGAGTTCCTTCGGCAGGAGCACGCCGTTCCAGCCGGCCCGCCCCAGGGCCGCGAGGTTCGCACGCGGGAAGATGCTCTCGGCGTCGACGCGATCCGCGCTCGGGCGGATCACCTCCTCGACGATCCCGCGGATGGCGGTCCGGATGCTCTCGTAGTCGGGCTTTGTCATGACTCGGTGACTTCCTTTCGGCAGACCGGAGGCGGCGACAGCCGCGCCCCGAGCGACGGCAGATCGCAGTCGAGCGACAGCAGATTGTGTGCCGACGAACAGTCATCGCGATCTCGTGAGATCGGTTCTTGTTCGTGCGCGGCAGCACGCAGCGGCTGCGGGTCGACTGCTTCAGCAGCAGCAATAAGGCGTGGGCTCTCGGCAGGGGCTGCTCCAGATTCACGAATAGAAAGACGGCACCGGCCAAGCGCCGGTGAGCGCCCAGCGACCGATGTCGCGGCGCTTGTAGTCGACGGGATCGTGCAGGGTGTGGGTGCGCAGGTTGCGCCAGAACCGATCGAGGCCCAGACGCGCGGTCGTCGCGCGGGCGCCCGTCGCCTCGAAGAGACGATTGGTGACTTCGAGGCCGGCGCGGGTGGCGACAACCTTGGCGGTGGCCACGGCGATCGCGGCTTGGCCCCGCCCCTCGGGCGTCAGATCGTCGCCCGTGGCCCACGCCGTGTCGAGAGCTTGCGCTGCCGCCTGAGCGACTTGCCGCGCAGCCTCGAGCTCGCAGTGCAGATCGCCGAACGTCGCCAGCACGAAAGGATCGTCCTCGACCTTCTCGACGCCGCTCGCGAACCAGGCCTTGCCGCGGCCGCGGGTCAGCGGGAGCGCCTCCTGCAGCGCGCCCTCGGCGATTCCCACGTAGACGTTGACGAGCGAGAGCTGCGCGATGAGCGGTCGGAGCGTCGCGAAGGTGCTGCCGAGCGGACCGGGGCTCGTGAGGAGCTCGTTCTGGCTCACCCGGACATCGTCGAGGATGACCGTTCCGCTGTCGGTCTGGCGCTGCCCCATGTTGTCCCAGTCGTCGAGCGTCTGGATGCCGGCGCGATCGCCGGGGACCACCGCGATGACGAGCTTCCGGGTGGAGGGGTCCTGAGCCGACAGGACGAGGACGTCGGCGTCGCGAGCCCCCGAGCTGAAGCTCTTGCGCCCGTGAAGGACGTAGTCGCTCCCGCGCCGGTCGATGGTGACGCGGTCGTCGAGGGGGTTCAGCGCGTTGCCCCAGAAGAGGCGCTTCTCAACGGTCTCCCGCGCGAGGGGCTCGAACTGCCCCGGCGTGCCGAAGAGGCGAACCGTCGCGAGCAGCAGGTGCTGGAAGCCGAAAACATGCGCGAGCGAGCCGTCGGCCCGCGCGATGGCGCGCACCGCGAGGAAGGCGGTGGACCAGCTGGCGCCCGCGCCCCCGAGGCGCGTGGGGACGATGAGGCCGAGCAGGCCGCTGGCGCGAAGCGCGTCACGTTCCCGCTTGGGGGTCCCCCCACGGCGGTCGCGTTCCACGGCAGACGACGCGAAATCCCGGGCGAGGGACTCGGCTATGGCGACCGGTTCGTTCATACCCGCCGTCACACCGTGCACCCTTCGCGCCACGATCGAAGACGCGCGTCTACCAGAGCGCCGAGCTCGATGGGAAAAGGCGCTTGCCACGCATGGCCCTGCCCGGTCGTCGAACGTACCCACTGCGGGTCCGGAAGCAGCCGTCGCGGAGTGCTGCTCGGGACGCAGCGCGTGCGGGTGGACTGCTGCCAGGGAAGCACTCGGGCCACCCCCTATCGCTGGCCCTTCTCTTTCGTGGGTTTCTCCCCCGGGGCCCCCGCGAGCGGCCCGCAACTTGCGGAGGTGGAGCGACGAATGGATATCCTCTGGTTTCTTCCAACCCACGGCGACGGGCGATACCTGGGAACGAGCGAGGGCGCGCGCGCCGTCGACCTGCCCTATTTGCGGCAGATCGCGCAGGCCGCCGACTCGCTGGGCTTCCATGGCGTCCTGCTGCCGACCGGCCGCTCATGTGAAGACGCGTGGGTCGTGGCCGGCGCGATGATCGCCGTCACCGAACGGCTGCGGTTCCTGGTCGCCCTCCGGCCCGGCATCATGTCGCCCACGTTCGCCGCCCGGATGACGTCGACGCTCGATCGGCTCTCGAACGGTCGGGTGCTCCTCAACGTCGTGACCGGAGGCGATCCGGCCGAGTCAGAGGGCGACGGCGTGTTTCTCAAGCACGACGATCGCTACGCAGCGACCGTGGAGTTTCTCGTGGTCTTCAAGCGCGTGATGGCCGGCGAGAACGTCGACTTCGAGGGCCGGCATCTCGCCGTGCGCGGCGCGAAGCTGTTCTATCCACCGGCACAGAAGCCCCACCCTCCCCTATACATCGGCGGGTCCTCGGAGGCGGGCCATGACGTCGCGGCCCGCGACTGTGACGTGTACCTGACCTGGGGAGAGCCGCCGGCTGCGGTGGCCCAGAAGATCGCGGACGTGAGGCAGCGCGCGGCGGCCCGCGGCCGGGTGGTGCGCTTCGGGCTTCGCGTGCACGTCATCGTGCGCGAGACCGAGTCCGCCGCCTGGCAAGCGGCGGAGTCGCTCATTGCTCACCTGGACGACGCGTCGATCGCCTCGGCCCAGAAGGCCCTCGCGCACTTCGAGTCGGAGGGCCAGCGGCGCATGGCCGCGCTGCACGGCGGCCGGCGCGACGCCCTTGTGGTGAGCCCGAACCTCTGGGCCGGCGTCGGTCTGGCTCGCGGCGGCGCGGGGACGGCGCTCGTGGGCGATCCGGAAACGGTCGCGACGCGCCTGCGCGAGTATGCGACGCTCGGCATCGATACCTTCATCCTGTCGGGGTATCCGCACCTCGAAGAGGCGTATCGCGTGGCCGAGCTTCTCTTGCCGCGGCTGCCGCTCTCGCATCCCCGGCGTCCGGTCGAGCACAACCTCACGGGGCCGTTCGGGGAGATGCTGGCGCAGCGCTACACGCCGGCTGCGGCGCGCGCGGGGGGCGTCACACCGAGCGGCACGCAGGACCCGGAGGGGTCCACACGGCCTCGCCCACGCGCACCGGACGCGTGATGAGACTCAGGCGGTGGAACGTATCGGCGATGGACTGCTGCGAGGCGACCGCTTCGGCGTCGAGCGGTCTCAGATCGAAGCGCGTACGGGCGAAGGCGTCGTCGAGGGCCTCGGCCGGGACGTCGACGTGCGGCGCGAGCGTCTGGACGGCGGCGCCGCGACTCTCGTTGGCCCAGCGGCCGATGGCGCCGACCTGGCCCAAGAATGCGTCGACCACGTCGGGGTGCGCGTCGGCGAAGCTGCGCCTGCCGACATAGAAGGCGCGGTTGCTGGCCAGGCCGCGCGCGTCGCGAAGCACACGCACCGGCGACGCGTTGCGGATGGACGCCAGGAGCGGATTCCAGATGGCCCACGCGTCCACATCTCCGCAAAGGAAGGCGACGCGCGCATCGGCGGGCGGCAGGAAGCGCAGGTCCACGTCGGCGAGGCTCAGTCCCCGCTCTTCCAGGGCCCGCACGACGAAGTAGACGACGTTCGAGCCGCGGGTGACCGCGATCGCCTTGCCGCGCAGGTCGGTCACCTCGACGACGGGCGATTTCTCACGCACGACGATCGCTTCGCCTTCCGGCGAGGGCGGCTCGGCGGCCAGGTAGACGACCGGGGCACGCGCCGCCTGGGCGAAGATGGGCGGCGCCTCGCCCACGACGCCGAGGTCGAGCGCCCCGACGGCCAGGGCGTCCATGACCTGCATCCCGGCGGCGCAGTTCACCCACTCCACCGTCGCCGAGTGGCTCGCCAGCGCCTCTTCGAGGGCGCCGGTCGCCTTCATGAGCGAGAGCACGCCGAACGGCTGGTCCGCGATGCGGACGCGGACCTTCGCGTGGCCGGAAGCCACGCGAGGAGGAGGCCCCTCCCGGCGCGACGCCGGTTCGTGGACCTCGCGCGGGGGCGGCGCCAGGCACCCGTACTGCAGCAGCCGGGCGCGCACGACGTTGCGGCTCGTCCCGAGCAGGCGCGCCGTACGGAGCTGGTTATTGTCGCTGAACTCGTAGGCCGCGCGGAACACGGTCTCCTCGATGCGCTGGAAGAGGTTCGAGTCGCCGGTCTCGAAGAGCGCGCCCAGCGCGTCCTTGAACGCCGCTTGGGGATCCGACGGAGGGGTTGCGGAAGGCGCGGGTGGCGGCGCCGAGGGTGGCCGGTGCGGCGAGCCCTCGGCGAGGGCGCGCGTGGGCGCGTCCGCGATGAGCTGCAGATCGACCGCGTCAACGACCCCATCGCTCGCCACGACGAGGGCGTGCTGCACAGCGTTCTCGAGCTCGCGGATGTTGCCCGACCAGCGATGCGTGAGGAGCTTCGCCTCGGCCTTCGCCGTGAGGTGCGCCGGGGGAAGTCCGGCCTTCGCCACGTTGGCCGTGAGAAAGTGGCGAGCCAGCGGCAAGATATCGCCGGGACGATCGCGGAGCGGCGGGATGTCGATGTTCGCGACGTGGAGGCGATAGAAGAGATCTTCGCGAAAGCGACCCTCGCTGACGGCCTGGGCCAGGCTGGCGTTGGTGGCCGCGATGAAGCGCACGTCGATGGGCATGGGGCGCCGCGACCCGATGCGCACCACCTCGCGCTCCTGCAGCACGCGGAGGAGCTTGACCTGCGCCGACAGGGGTAGGTCGGCGATCTCGTCGAGGAAGAGCGTGCCCCCGTCGGCGGCCTCGAACCACCCCGCCTTGGCCGAGAGGGCGCCGGTGAACGCCGCCTTCTCGTGCCCGAAGAGCTCACTCTCCAACAGCGACGGGGTCAGGGCCCCGCAGTTGACGGCGACGAACGGCGCCGCGGCGCGCGCGCTGCGCTCGTGCAGGTACCGGGCGACGAGCTCTTTGCCCGTACCGGTCTCGCCGGTGATGAGGACGGTGGCCTCGGTGGGCGCCACCTGCTCGAGCCGAGTCAGCAGCTCGCGGGAACGAGGATCCTCGAAGACGAGCGCCCGCGCACGGTATGACGGTGCATCCAATCGTGGCAACCGCAGAAGGGGGCGCATGGCGTCATGGAGAGGGAAGGTAGTATTACGATGGACACTTGTCCACCAAAAAGGACCTGAGCGGACTCCTCTACGAAACTGGGTTCGGGAGGCTACCGCCCTCCCGCGTCCACCCCCCGCGAGAAGGCGTTCGCGGCGTGCGAAGAGAAGGAGTGGGCGCACTGCCCGGCAGTGGCTCGACGAGGCTGCCGCGCGGGATCCGTATGGGGACGGGGCGTTCGAGGTCCGGAAGGCACGGGAGGCGATTGTGGCGGCGGTGAGGAGACTCGCCGCCCTCGGTCAACCCAGCACGGGAGGGAGCGCGGTACGGCCGATGTCACGGTCGACGGACGATCGCGAACCGCTGTCGCGAACGGTCGGGCACCATCGCGTGCGATCGAGTTCGGCTACGGTACGGGGTCGCGGGGCCGCGGCGTCCCGGCTCACCCGGGCACCGGGCCAGCACCGCCGCCAGGGGCAGGACAATCGTGCGGCCGTCGCCGAGCTCGAACGTGACGGGCAGCTCGTCACGCGATCGCGCGCGGGGTCGCGCCGACTTGCCTCGGTGATCTCCGCGGTCGCCGCTGCAGAGCCGCGCGCAGATTTCGGGTTCCCCCGAAGGCGTCGTTCCTACGAAGACCGCGAGCTGCCTCTGCTGGCCCTCGGGCCAGAGCGACACGAGCTCGAGAAGAGACGACCGGACCCGCGCGAGCAGCGCGATCAGCTCGTCATCGAGATCAGGACGAAGCTCCGTGGCGGGGACCACGTCACGCCGTCCCGGTCGCGAGGCTCGTCGCCTGCGGGTCCAAAGAGTCAAAGAGTGAGGAAAAGCTCGATGGGCTGCACGTCCGGAGCGCAAGCGTGGGACGGGAGTTGCGGAGCGCCGCCTTCTTCGCGATGTACATCGCGCCGTGGCTGTTTACACGGGTCACGATGATCGCCAGGTCGCATCGCTGAATCATCGATTCGAGCTCGTCGGCTCGGCGGCCGCCAACGCGGCCGCGGTGGAATTCGATCGTGTGGCCGCGCTCGCACGCGCGGCGCTCGATCTCCGACTCGTGGCGCTCGAGACCCCCAACGACGACGATGTGCATGAATCAACCCCGATCCGCAGTCCGGTTCACCCTGACTCTTGGCGTCTATTATACAAGACGTTGAGCATCGGGCAAGTGCACACGGCCGCGCTGGTGTACCGTCCGCCGCCGCCGCGCCGCGCGCACGATCGCCGGCTGGCCAAGTCTCAGCCCCGGGACCATGAAGGCATGACTGAGAAGCAAGCGGATCACCTCTTGTTTGTGGAGACGGAACATGACGGATTCCCCCGAGTACAAGCCACCGACGGTCTGGACCTGGACCCAGCGCGGCGGCGGAACCTTTGCGAACATCAACCGGCCGGTCGCGGGCCCCACGCACGACAAGCAGCTCCCTGTGGGGCGTCACCCCCTGCAGCTCTATTCGCTGGGCACGCCGAACGGGGTGAAGGTCACCATCATGCTCGAAGAGCTGCTTGCGCTCGGGCACGCCGGGGCGGAATACGACGCCTGGCTGATCAAGATCAACGAGGGCGAGCAGTTCGGTAGCGGCTTCGTCGCGGTCAATCCGAACTCCAAGATTCCGGCGCTCGTGGACCGCTCGGGACCGGCCCCCGTGCGCGTCTTCGAGTCCGGCTCGATCCTCGTCTACCTGGCCGAGAAGTTCCGCGCCCTGCTCCCGAGCGAGCAGCCGGCCCGCGCCGAAGTCCTGTCCTGGTTGTTCTGGCAGATGGGGAGCGCGCCCTACCTCGGCGGAGGCTTCGGGCACTTCTACCTCTATGCCCCGACCAAGATCGAATACGCGATCGATCGGTTCACCATGGAGGTGAAGCGCCAGCTCGACGTGCTCGATCGCCGGCTCGCGGAGAGCGAGTACCTCGGCGGCGCGAGCTACAGCATCGCCGACATCGCGGTCTTTCCCTGGTACGGCGGCCTCGTCAAGGGATGGGCGTACGGCAGCGCGGCCGAGTTTCTCGCGGCCCACGAGTACCGGAACGTGCACCGCTGGGCCGACTCTCTCCTGGCGCGGCCTGCGGTGCGTCGCGGGCGCATGGTGAACCGGATGCAGGGAGCGCCGTCCGAGCAGCTTCGCGAGCGCCACGACGCCGCCGACTTCGAGACCAGCACGCAGGACAAGCTCGCCGCCGATCCGGCCGGCGGCTCGTAGCAAAAAAAACCGGGGGGTGCCCGGCCCGCCGCGCGAACGAGCTCGCGTGGACGTGCCAGACACCCCCCGGGGGCCGTTCCCCTACTTGGCCACGACCGCGGGTGCGGTCGTGGTCGATGCGGGGGCCATCGCTCCGGCCGGTGCGGCCGGAGGCGACGCCGCGGGCGCGGACGCCGGCGCCGCGGGTGCGGGAGCCGGCGCCGTTCCCGACGAGGGCGCGGGTCCGGAGGCCGTGATGGGCGTCACGGTGACGCCGATCACGTCTCCTTTGACGGTGAGCTTCTTCTTCTTGCCCACCGTCCCACGCGCGACGCGCGTGGCCTTCGCCGTGGCGGCGAGGCGCTGCTCGGGAGGCAACGGCGTGCGGGCCTTGGGAGCCTGCAAGCCGAAGTCCCCGAGCTGCGACTTCGCGTTGCTGAACGTCGCCCGAAGGAAGGTCACGTAGTCCCGGATGACCGGTCGTTCGCGAGCAACCGCTGCACCGCACGGCGGCGCCGTTTCGCGGCCGCGTAGAACTCGGTCAGTCTCGACCGCTCTCGGCGGCCATCTTGCCGAGATCGCTCTCCCCTTCGAGCGAGCGTTTCAGCCAGATCAGGTTCACCTCGTCGTTCTGCGCCTCGAACACCACACGGAGCTTCTCGATCTGGGCCGCGCCTTTCGTGCGGACGCTCTCGTCGGTCTCCGCGGCGACGACGCGACGTTCGATCGAGGGAACGGCCGTGCCCTCGCTGACCTCGAGCTCGCGCAGGAAGCCTTGCTCGGCGCGGCGCACTCGCGCGTCTGCGGGATCGGCGTGCGTCCACTCGCTCCACACGAAGCGACAGAGGCATTTTGACGAGGGAGATCTCGGTCGTGCTCGCGCAGCAGCGCGCCGAAGCGCCGCTTCTCGTCGTCGGTGAGAGGCCGGCCGAGGCGCTCGGTGCCGATGACGGCGAGCACTGTGAGTAACAAGAAGGAGAGGACGGAGGTGCAAGCGTGCGCGGCGAGGCGGGCGGCGATGGCAGCACGGAAGAGGGGCCGCAGTCGAGGAGGGGCGGCGTGGCGACGGCGGGACGCCCGGCGCGCCTCCCGAGCTTACCGGACCGGATCTCTTCCCTCGGAATCCACCCCGGTCTGCTCGAAACGCGCTTCACGAGCTTACCGGACCCAATCTCTTCCCTCGGGATCCGCTGCGGTCCGCTCGAAACGCGCTTCACGAGCTCACCGGGCCCGATCGCTTCCCTCGGGATCCGTTCCGGTCCGCTCGAAACGCGGTCCGCTTCGCGACCGGCCCGCGCCGCCCTCGTCGCGGGTGGCTGGGCGTCGCTCGTGACCTGCGTTTCGATCTATCCTCCGCGCGATCCGATGCCCGTCGCCGACGATCTATGGAAGCAACTCGTCGATGAAGCGGGAGA
>ODAK010000593.1_pt1 | contig 41769 bp, 49 predicted proteins | sample 1539591 | NCBI WGS metagenome assembly ODAK01 (sample SAMEA3539303, study PRJEB22396) | soil metagenome | biome: tundra; feature: field; material: soil | place: USA | collected 2010-05 | depth 0.15 m
CCCCAAGCCTGGCTGCCCGGATCGCCGGGCCGGGCGCCGGGACCCCTAAACTGGCCGCCCGGATCTCCGGGCCGGGCGCCGGGACCGGCAGGGCGGGCGCCGGGACCGGCAGGCCGGGCAGCGGGACCGGCAGGGCGGGCAGCGGGACCGGCAGGGCGGTCAGGGCGGGCAGCGGGCTGGCCGACAGGACCGCCAGGGCGGGCGGCCGGGCGTGGCGGCCGGGCCGGGCGAATCGGTGGCAGGCCCGCCCACGGCGGCGGGTCCTCGTCGTCGCGGTCAGGCCTGGCCGGGCGGTCAGGCCTGGCTGGGTCGACGGGTCGGCGGGGCGGCCGGAATTCCTGGTCAGGCACGGGCGCGCCTCCGGGATCGGGGTACGGTACGTGACGGCGCGATACGCGAAATGGGCACCAAGTACAGCGGAACTATAAACGATCTCCAGCGTCCGTGAGCACCTCATGCCAACGAGCGCCATGACCATTTAGCCGAACGGTTCGGATGTCTGAGTCCAGGTCGGGCTGGATGGTGATCTCCAGCCGGTCCTCGGCGAGCACTTCGGCCAGGCCCGCGCCCCACTCCACCACCGTGACGGCGGACGCGGCGTCGGTGTCCAGGTCCAGATCGTCGACCTCGTCGATGCTGCCCAGCCGGTAAGCGTCCGCGTGCACCAGCGCCGGGCCTGGCCCGGACACGACCGGATGAACCCGCGCGATGACGAAGGTCGGGGAGGTGACGGGCCCGCGTACCCCGAGCCCGGCGCCGATGCCCTGCACCAGCGTGGTCTTGCCTGCCCCGAGCGGGCCGGCCAGGATCACCAGGTCCCCGGCGCGCAGCAGCCGGGCCAGCCGCCGGCCGAGGTCCCGCATGTCGGCATCGGTGGCGATCCGGATGGCGGTGGGCACGCAGGCGGGTCCGTTCGGAATCATCTTCAAGGACCGCCCGGATAGGTTCTCGGGACCCGGGTGCCGATACCGGTGGCCAGGTCATAGGAAATGGTGCCCAGCGCCTCGCCCCATTCCTGGGCGGTGGGCTCGCCGCCATCCCCCGGGCCGAACAGCACCACCTCGTCGCCCGCCGCCACCTGCTCGTCGCCGAAGTCGACGACGAACTGGTCCATGCAGACCGTGCCCGCGATCGGCCAGCGGCGGCCGCGCGCGCTGACCAGCGGCAGCCCCGCCGCGCCGCGCGGCACCCCGTCGGCGTAGCCGAGCGGCACCAGGCCCAGCGTCGTCTCGCGGGCCGTGACGTACCGGTGGCCGTAGGAAACCCCGGTGCCGGCCGGCACCCGCTTGACCAGGGCCAGCCGGGCGCGCAGGGTCATCGCCGGGCGCAGCCAGGACGGCGCGCCGCCCGGCAAGGTGGACAGCCCGTAGATGGCCCCGCCGAGCCGTACCAGGTCAAACCGGGATTCCGGCACGGTCAGCGCGGCGGCGGTGTTAGCCATGTGCCTGACCTCCGGGGTGACCCCCGCCTTCTCCGCGGTCGCGACAGCGTCGGTGAACGCCGCCAGCTGAGCCGGCACCGACGGATGCCCAGGCAGGTCGGCGCAGGCGAAGTGCGACCACAAGCCGACCACCTGGAGCAGACCGCGGCCCTGGGCGCCCAGGGCCGCGTCGACCAGTCCCGGCCAGTCCGCCCGGGTCGCGCCGCCCCGGCTCAGGCCGGTGTCGGCCTTCAGGTGCAACCGGGCCGGCCTGCCCGCCTGGCCGGCCGCCGCCGCCACCTGGGCGACGAACCCGACCGAGCCCGCGGACAGGTCGATGCCCTGGGCGATCGCATCCGCGGGCGCACCGAAGGCCATCAGGCAGAGGACCGGGTCGGTGATCCCGGCCCGCCGGAGCGCGAGCGCCTCGGCGGTGTCCACGACCCCCAGCCAGCTGGCCCCGCCGGCCAGCGCCGCCCGGGCCGCCGGGACCATGCCGTGGCCGTACCCGTCCGCCTTCACCACCGCCATCACCTGGCTGCCACGCACCCGCTCGGCCAGCGCGGCGACGTTGCCGGTGATCGCACCCAGGTCGACATACGCCTGCCGGTCCATGGCGCCTACAGGCTCCGGAACGCATCCGGCAGAGCCCGGACCACATCCGAGGCGCTGATCGGGGCCTCGCCCGTGCCGCCCGCGTCATCATCGGAGATTCGCGGGGCTCCTGGGGTTCTTGGGATTCTTGGGACGGCGGCGATCCGGGCGGCCAGGCCGTGCAGGTACGCGGCGGCCAGGCCGGCCTGGGCGGGCTCGAGGCCCTGGGCGAGCAGCGAGCCGGCTAGCCCGGACAGCACGTCACCGCTGCCCGCGGTGGCCAGCCACGGCGTGCCCGTGGGGTTAACCAGGACCGGCTGGGAATCTTCCGGCGATGCGATGATCGTCGTGGATCCCTTCAGCAGCACGGTGACGCCGAGCTGGGCGGCCGCCCGGCGGGCATGCTCAAGCCGCCGGGCCTCGACGCGGTCCGGGTCGGTACCCAAGAGCCGGGCCAGCTCACCGGCGTGCGGCGTGATCAGCGTCGGCGCCGCGCGCGGGAGCAGGTCCGGGTGCTGGCTCAAGATCGTCAGCCCGTCCGCGTCCACCAGCACCGGCAGGTCGGTGCGCAGGATCGCCGTCAGCCGCGCCACGGCGTCCGGGCCGGTGCCCATGCCCGGGCCGGCCGTCCAGGCCTGGACCCGGCCGACCGAGCCGATCAGGTCCCAGTCAGCGTCCTCCGGATGCACCGTGAGCACGGTCTCGGGCCACACCTGCCGGACCAGCGCGGCGGCGGCGGGTCCGGTCACCACCCGGACCATCCCGGTCCCGCCGTGCACCGCCCCGCCCGCGGACAGCAGCGCGGCGCCGGTGAAACGGTCGCTGCCGGCCAGCAGGCCAAGGACACCACGGCGGTACTTGTCCGATTCGGGCCCGGGACGGCGCAGCAGCTCGCTGATGTCGTCCCGCTGCGGCGCGCGGGCGCAGGGCCCGCTGGTCAGGTAGGGGCGCAGGCCGATGTCGACGAGCTCCACGGTGCCCGCGTGGCTGGCGCCCGGGTCGATCAGCAGCCCGGGCTTGATCGCGCCGAAGGTCACGGTGACATCGGCCCGGACGGCCGGGCCGTCGACGGCTCCGCTGTCGGCGTCGATGCCGCTGGGCAGGTCGACGGCCACGACGGTCGCACGGACCTGCCGGGCCTGCTCGACCTGCCGGGCCAGGCCGGCGAAGGCCTCCCGCAGGCCGCCCTGCCCGCCGATGCCGAGCAGGCCGTCCACGATCAGGTCAGCGCGGTCAATCTCCCCGGCAATCTCCCCGGCGGCCTCGCCCCCGGCGGCTATCCGGCCACCCGCGCGGCGCAGCGCCTCGGTGCCGCCCGGGTGCGCCCGGGATCCAGGTGCGACCGCGGTGACGGCCACGCCGCGGCGAGCCAGCAACGCGCCCGCGTACAGCGCGTCGCCGCCGTTGTCCCCGCTGCCCGCCAGCACCACGACCCGGGCCCCGTACACGTGCCCCGGCTGCTGGCTAAGCAGGGACGCGCACACCGCCGCGAGCCCCGTGGCGGCGCGGCCCATCAGCGCCCCTGCGGGGACGAGTTCCATCAGGGCCCGTTCGGCCGCCCGGACCGCGGCTACCTCGTAAGCGTCTCGCATGGGAGTTCCTACTGTCCCGCGAGAGCCAGCCGAACCTCGTCGGCGAGCCGGCCGATGACACGTTCCGCCACAACCGGATCCTTGGCCTGGATCATCAGCCTGATCGTGGGCTCGGTGCCGCTGGGCCGGACCAGGATCCGGCCGTCCTCGCCCAGCTCAGCCTCCGCCCTGGCCACCGCCGCGGCGACCTCCGGCCCGAGCCTGGAAGCGTCGCCCGGCACGTTGACCAGCATCTGGGGATACTTCGGCATCATCTTCGCGGCCGCGGCCAGCGTCACGCCGCGCCGGTTCACCGCGGCGAGAAGCTGCAGGCTGGTCAGCACGCCATCGCCGGTCGAGGCGTGCTCGCCCATGATGATGTGCCCGGACTGCTCCCCGCCGAGCAGGTAACCACCCTCGCGCATGGCCGCGGACACGTACTTGTCGCCGACCGGCGTCTCGATCACCGCGATACCGGCCTCGCGCATGGCCACGTGGAAACCCTGGTTCGACATCACCGTGACCACCACCGCGTCGCCAGTCAGCCGGCCCGCCTCTTTCAGCTCGGTCGCGAGCACGGTCAGGATCTGGTCCCCGTCCAGCGGCTGCCCGTCGGCGTCCACCGCCAGGCAGCGGTCGGCGTCACCGTCGTAGGCGATACCCGCGTCCGCGCCGAGCTCGACGACCGCCGCGGTCAGGGCGCCGAGCGAGGTCGAGCCGCAGCCGGCGTTGATGTTCAGCCCGTCGGGTTCGGCTCCGATGGTGATGACGTCCGCGCCCGCCCGGCGCAGCACCTCCGGCGCGATGCGGTAGGCCGCCCCGTGCGCGCAGTCGGCCACCACCCGCAGGCCGGCCAGCGGCGCCGGATCGGGCAGCGTGGACAGCAGGTGAGCCAGGTATAGGCCGGAGTCGCCGGTGCCGTCGCTGATCCGGCCGAAGTCCGCTACGGGCGGCGGCTCGGGCGTCCTCGGCTTCGGCGTGCGCGGCTCGGGCGCCCGCAACTCTGGCGTCCTCAGCCGGGCCTCGATCTCGTCCTCCACCGCGTCAGGCAGCTTGACGCCACCGGGCCCGAAGAACTTGATCCCGTTGTCCCTGGCCGGGTTGTGGCTCGCGGAGATAACGACGCCGAACGCCGCGCCCAGGGTTCCGGTCAGGTAGGCCACGCCCGGCGTGGGGATGACCCCGAGCCGCCGGACGTCGATCCCCACGCTCGCCAGCCCGGCGGCCACGGCCGCCTCCAGGAACTCCCCCGAGGCGCGCGGATCCCGGCCGACGACGGCCAGCGGGCGCGCCGGGCGGTTCGAGCTGCCGCCGAGCACGGCGGCGGCAGCCACGCTAAGGTCCATCGCCAGTCGTGCGGTTAGGTCACGACCAGCGACACCCCGGACACCGTCTGTGCCGAAGAGACGACGATGTTTATCCCCCGATTCACCCATGTCGCTCCCGCTCGTTGCTCTGCCCTTATGCACCAGGGCCCTTATGCACCAGACCCGTACGCACCGGCCCCGGATACGCCGGGGCCGGTGCGCCGGGCTCGCGTGCGCTGGCGTTGTGCTCGACAGGCTCGCCGCGAAGCACTTACCGCTTAGAGTACTGCGGTGCCTTGCGGGCCTTCTTCAGGCCGTACTTCTTCCGCTCCTTGACCCGGGCGTCCCTGGTCACGAACCCGGCCTTCTTCAGCGGCGGGCGGTTCTCCGGGTCCACCAGAATCAGCGCCCGGGTCACGCCGAGGCGCAGCGCGCCCGCCTGCCCGGTGACGCCGCCGCCGGAGATCAGGGCCACCACGTCGAACTGGTTCTCCGCGCCGAGGGTCACGAACGGCTCGTTGACCAGCTGCTGATGCACCTTGTTGGGGAAGTACACGTCGAGCGTCCGGCCGTTGATCGTCCACTGGCCGGAGCCAGGGAGGATGCGAACCCGGGCGATCGCCTCCTTGCGACGGCCGGTGCCGCCCGCGTGACCGGTCACGACCGGGCGACGTGCGGCGGCGCGCGCCGGAGCGTCCTGCGCGGTTTCCGTCGTGTACTCCGACGGCACCTCCGCGCCGAACTCGCCGTCAGCGTAGTCGGTGAGCTCAGCGTCGGTCTCGACGCTCGGAGTGGTTACGCCAGTGGGCTCAGCCACGGTTTCTTCCTCGTACTTCCTGCTTGTCTACTGCTCGATCTGTGTGATCTCGTACGGCTGAGGCCGCTGAGCCTGGTGCGGGTGGTCAGGTCCCGCGTACACCTTGAGCTTGGTCAGCGTCTTGCGACCGAGCGAGTTCTTCGGCAACATCCCCCGGATGGCCTTCTCCACGGCCCGCTCGGGGTTGTTTGCCATCAGGGTGGCGTACGAGACCGCCCGCAGGCCGCCCGGGTAACCGGAGTGCCGGTAGGCGTGCTTCTGCTCCAGCTTGTTGCCGCTAAGCGCGACTTTGGCCGCATTGATCACGATCACGAAATCGCCCGTGTCCACATGCGGGGCAAAGATCGGCTTGTGCTTGCCCCTGAGCAGCACGGCCACGTGGCTAGCCAGGCGGCCGAGCACCACGTCTGAAGCGTCGACGACATGCCACTGCCGCGTAATGTCACTGTCCTTCGGGCTGAATGTGCGCACAGTCCTAAGCCTTCGCGTATATATCGTGATCTCTCCGGCCTGCACCTGCTGGTGTGGGCCGCCCTGGGCGCTCCGCTGGCGCACCGCGCCACGCGAAAAACGCGCGTACGAAAGGCACACCGCGTGCATGCCCGTAGCGCATGACGCCAATGCAGCATACTCCGGTTCACGCAGTGATGCCAAAGCGGCTAGGTGAGCCGGAAAGTTCCACGACAACCCTACCGGAACCGCACAGGACGCTACCCTCATCGTTATGGACCACCAGGGCGCGGGATGGACCCGTTCGGCCGCTGACACGCGCCGCCAGGCCTCCTGGCCAGGGCCGCAGAGCGGGGCAGGCCCGGCCGGCCCCGGGGATTCGGCCGACACCGCCCCGCAGCCCGTGCTGGGATACGGCAGCGGGGTTAACGGGTCCCAGCCGGTCCTTGGGCACGGCAGTGGCGCCCAGCGGGTACTGGGACCCGGCAGCGGCGCCCAGCCGGTGCCCGGCGACACGGACCCGATCACCAGGGTAGATCCGCAGCCCCCGGCGGCCATCGCGGTCCCCGCCGGGGGCCGGCGCGGCGGGAAAGGCCGGCCGAAGCGCGGCCTGGCGTCCCGCCCGGTGCTGCTGGCCACCGCCGTGGCCGTGGCCGTGGCGGCCGCCGGGTTCGGCGGGTACAAGTTCTTTTACGAGCCTCGGGTCAACGCGCCGGTGCCGCCGTCGCTGCGGCTGCGGCTGCCCACGACCGCGCCCGGGTCCTCGGCCCAGTCTCTGGGCAAGTGGCAGCACATCGGGACCAGGACCCAGGACCCGGACCCGCTCACCGTCGAGGGGCTTTTCCCGCCGCAGTTCGTGCTCAACGACAGCTCCTACGTCAGGACGGCCGCCAGCGTGAGCAAGAACTGCTCCCAGGCGGTCTACGGAGCGCACCTGCAGGCCGCCCTGCAATCCGGTCACTGCACCCAGGTGGCGCGGGCGACCTACCTATCGGGCAACGGCCAGATGATGGGCACCGTGGGCGTGCTGAACCTGGTCAGCTCGGCCGCCGCGAGCAAGGCCGGCCAGGTCACCGGGCCGCAGGAGATCATGGCCCCGCTCAGCGCCAAGAATGGCCCCACGAAGAAACTGGGCAACGGGACCGGGGTCGTGCAGGCGGAGGTCAAGGGGCACTACCTGATCTTGATGTGGGCCGAGTTCGCCAACCTGAAGTCACCGTCCAGCTCGGCCGCGAAACAGGAGCTTGAGCAGTTCGCCGCCAGCCTCGTGACCGGCAGCGCCAACATCAACCTCAGCACCCGGATGCTGAGCGGCAGAGCCTAAGCAGGCCGGGAGATAGAACGCATCCTGCGGGCGTCGGCGGCGCGGGCGGCCAGGGCATCCGCCGGCGGGTAGCCGACTTCCTCCAGGCACAGCCCGTGCGGCGCCATCACCCGGACCGCGGGATCGCGGACCGCGGCGGCGAGGACCGCAGCGGGCCAGCCGGCCGGCCGGCGTCCCTCGCCGACCGCGATGAGCGCGCCGACCAGAGCGCGGACCATGTTGTGGCAGAACGCGTCCGCCACCACGGTCGCGACCGCGACGCCGTCCTGATCCCGGTGCCAGCTCAGGGTGCGCAGCGACCGGATGGTGGTGGCGCCTTCCCGGCGGCGGCAAAAGGCGGCGAAATCATGCTCGCCCAGGCAGCACCGGGCCGCCTCGTTCATGGCCGTGACATCCAGCCGCCGGAAGTACCACAGCGTTTCGTGCCGGCGGAGCGGATCCGCGGTCGTCTGGTCGTCGCAGACACGGTAGGAATAGCGGCGCCAGATCGCGGAGAACCGCGCGTCGAAGCCGTCCGGCGCCACGTCCGCGGCGCGGACCCGGACATCGGCGGGCGATACCCCAGCGAGCCTGGTCAACGCGCGGCCGGCCACCTGCATCCACGCCGCCGCCGGGACGTCGCAGTGGACGACCTGGCCGCGCGCGTGCACTCCAGCATCCGTGCGCCCGGCCACCGTCAACTTCGGCGGCCCGGGCAGCCTCAGCACCCGGCCAAGCGCCACGGCCACGGCTTCCTCGACCGTGCGCCGACCCGGCTGGGCGGCCCAGCCAGAAAACCCTGACCCATCGTAGGAAAGATCAACCCGAAGCCGAACGGTCCGTGGTTCTTCCTCCACGCCAACCTCACCCGGTCAGGGCCCAGCCGTCGAGGACTCGACTCAGCCAGCCGCAGGGTCGGGGCTAGGCGTCCTTGCCGTTGCCCTCGCCCTGCTCGTCCGCGACGTCGCCCTCGTCATCGACCTCATTGGCCTCATCGACATTGGCCTCATCGACATTGGCCTCATCGACATTGGCCTCATCGACGGCGGCCTCATCCGTCACGGCCGCGGGCGCCTCGTCGGCCTCGGCCACCGCGGTGGCCGTGGCCGACGTCGCCGCTGCCCTCGGCTCAGGGCGGCGGGCCCGGCGGCGAGGCTTGGCCGCGACCGGCTCGCCGCGGACCAGCTCGATCACCGCCATCGCCGCATTGTCGCCCTTACGCGGGCCGATCTTGGTGATGCGGGTGTAGCCACCGTCCCGTTCGGAGAATTCCGGCGCGATCTCGGTGAACAGCTGATGCACCACGCCCTTGTCCGTGACCACGGTCAGCACGTGGCGACGGGCATGCAGATCACCTCGCTTGGCGAAGGTGATCAGCCGCTCGGCTACCGGGCGCAACCTGCGGGCCTTGGCCTCGGTGGTGGTAATCCGGCCATGCTGGAACAGCGCGGTGGCCAGATTCGCCAGGATGTGCCGCTCATGGGCCGGGCTGCCGCCCAAGCGGTGGCCCTTGGTGGGCGTGGGCATACGGACCTCTCCTCGTCGGTACGTGGCAGAGCCACGTCAGTACTGCTCGGTCTCCACGTAGCTGTCGTCATCGTCACCATAGGCGCCCACCGCGCTGCTCGGGTCGAACCCAGGCGGCGAGTCCTTGAGCGCGAGCCCCATGTCAACGAGCTTCTGCTTGACTTCCTCGATCGACTTGGCGCCGAAGTTCCTGATGTCGAGCAGATCCTGCTCGCTGCGGCCGACCAGCTCGCCGACCGTGTGAATGCCCTCGCGCTTCAGGCAGTTGTAGGAACGGACGGTGAGATTGAGGTCCTCGATCGGCAGCGCCAGGTCCGCCGCCAGCGCGGCGTCGGTCGGCGACGGGCCGATGTCGATACCCTCGGCGTCAACGTTCAGCTCCCGGGCCAGACCGAACAGCTCGACCAGCGTCTTGCCGGCGCTGGCCACCGCGTCCCGCGGGCGCATGCACGGCTTGGTCTCGACGTCGAGGATGAGCCGGTCGAAGTCGGTCCGCTGCTCAACCCGGGTGGCTTCCACCTTGTAGGTCACCCGCAGCACGGGCGAGTAGATGGAGTCGATCGGCACCCGCCCGATCTCCTGGCCCGGCTGCTTGTTCTGCGTCGCCGAGACGTAGCCGCGGCCGCGCTCGACGGTCAGCTCCATCTCGAGCTTGCCCTTGGCGTTCAGGGTGGCCACGTGCAGCTCGGGGTTGTGCACCTCGACGCCGGCCGGCGGCGCGATGTCGGCCGCGGTCACGTCACCCGGGCCCTGCTTACGCAGGTACATCACGACCGGCTCGTCGTGCTCGGAGGACACCACAAGTTCCTTCAGGTTCAGGATGATGTCGGTGACATCCTCCTTGACCCCGGGGACCGTGGAGAACTCGTGCAGGACGCCTTCGATCCTGATGCTGGTAACGGCCGCACCCGGAATCGAGGACAGCAGCGTCCGCCGGAGCGAGTTCCCGATGGTGTAACCGAAACCCGGCTCGAGCGGCTCGATCACGAACCTGGACCGGAATTCGTCGACCTGCTCCTCGGCGAGCGAGGGGCGCTGAGCAATGAGCATGAACTTTCCTTTCCGCGACGCCCGCTATATGACGCGCAGTATTTTCCCCGGGGGAAGACCCCCCGGTGACCCCCCTGCTCAGGGGGGCTCCCGCCCCCCTGACACCCCCTGGGGACCCTTTGGGTCCCGGAGGGGGATTCAGGCGGGGGTTAATTCTTACTTCGGTACTTCTTACTTCGGGTACTTGTTACTTCGAGTAGTACTCGACGATTAGCTGTTCTTGGACTTGGGTGTCGATCTGGGCGCGGACGGGGAGGGAGTGCACCAGGACGCGCATCCGGCCGGGGACTACCTCGAGCCAGGCGGGTACGGTGCGCTCGCCGGCCTCGGCTCGCGCGACGACGAACGGCGTCATCTCGAGGAACTTGGGCATCACCTCGACGATGTCGTTCTCGCCGACCCGGTAGGACGGGATGTCGACCTTCCTGCCGTTCACCGTGAAGTGGCCGTGGGTCACCAGCTGGCGGGCCATGTCCCGGCTCTTGGCGAAACCTGCGCGGAAGACGACGTTGTCCAGCCGGCGCTCAAGCAACTGGAGCATGGTCTCGCCGGTACGGCCGTGCTTGGCGGACGCCTCGACGTAATAGCCGTGGAACTGCCGCTCCAGGATGCCGTAGATCCGGCGCGCCTTCTGCTTCTCCCGGATCTGCTGCAGGTAGTCGCCTTCCTTCGGGCGGTTCCTGCCGTGCTCACCCGGCGGGTAAGGCCGGATCTCGATCGGGCACTTCGGCGAATCGCACTTCGCGCCCTTCAGAAAGAGCTTGGTCTTCTCCCGGCGGCACAGCTTGCAGTCCGGGCCTGTGTATCGAGCCATCTGTCGCTATCTCCTGTCGACTCAATCAGACCCGGCGCCGCTTCGGCGGCCGGCAGCCATTATGCGGAACGGGGGTCATGTCCTGAATCGAGCCAACCTCGAGCCCGGTCGCCTGCAGCGACCTGATGGCGGTCTCGCGGCCCGAACCCGGCCCCTTGACGAAGACGTCGACCTTGCGCATGCCGTGTTCCATCGCCCGGCGGGCGGCCGCCTCGGCCGCCATCTGCGCGGCGTACGGCGTCGACTTGCGCGATCCCTTGAACCCGACCTGACCCGCGGACGCCCATGCGATGACGTTGCCGGTGGGGTCAGTGATCGAGACGATCGTGTTGTTGAACGTGCTCCTGATGTGGGCATGCCCGTGAGCGATGTTCTTCCGTTCCTTACGGCGCACCTTCTTGGCGGCCTGGCTACGGCTCTTTGCTGGCGGCATATCTTTGTTTGCGCTTCCTGTCGAGGTGATCGGTCCGTCCGGCTCCGGACTACTTCTTCCCGGCCTTCTTCTTGCCGGCCACCGTCTTCTTCTTGCCCTTGCGGGTGCGCGCGTTGGTCTGGGTGCGCTGCCCGTGCACCGGAAGCCCGCGACGGTGGCGGATCCCCTGGTAGCAGCCGATCTCGATCTTCCGCCTGATGTCGGCCTGGACCTCACGGCGGAGGTCACCTTCGACCTGGTAGGTAGAGTCAATCCAGTCGCGGAGCTTCATCAGCTCGTCGTCAGAAAGGCTGTTGACCCGGGTATCGCCGCTGACGCCGGTTGCTTCCAGCGTCTGCAGCGCCCTGGTGCGGCCGATGCCATAGATATAGGTGAGCGCGACCTCGAGCCGCTTATCGCGGGGTAGGTCCACTCCAGAAAGCCTGGCCATGTACGGGCAGTTCTCCTTCGTCTCGCGGAGGTTCTTCGCACCACCTCCATGCCCTGCCCGGACATGGCCCCGGCCTCCGTCCGGGGGTCGCAGCGTGATCTAGCTGCTGCGGCGCGCGTCTTCTCGTCGTTACGGCGGGGGCGTCAGCCCTGCCGCTGCTTGTGCCTCGGGTCGGTGCAGATGACCATGACGCGGCCGTGCCGACGGATGATCCGGCACTTGCTGCAGATCTTCTTGACGCTCGGCTTGACCTTCACGGTGATATCCCTACTTGATATTGCTTGCTGGTAGTGGCTTGTTTACTTGTACCGGTACACGATCCGCCCGCGACTCAGGTCGTAAGGGCTGAGCTCTACGACGACCCGGTCATCAGGCAGGATGCGGATGTAGTGCATCCGCATTTTCCCGCTGATATGGGCGAGAACCTTGTGCCCGTTGTCCAGCTCCACCCGGAAGAAGGCGTTCGGGAGCGACTCGACAACCGTGCCTTCAATCTCAATGGCGCCGTCTTTCTTGGGCATGTACTCCGCACTTCGCTGTATGGTAATGGCCCGCGCCTGGGCGCGGCTTGGTGGCCGTACTCGCCTGGGCGGCAAGCCTGCCCCGCCTGGCTCACGACCGTGCTGACTTGCGACAGCGGGACGAGATACCGGGAGGGGCCAGTACCGTGCTCGCCTACGCGAGCCCCCGCGTGCCGACCAGGTAGAAACCCAGCAGATGGGCCGGTGACGAGTGTACTCGCCCCGCAGCCCCAACGCGAACCGCCCAGATATATGACACTACCCGGGCCAGCCCTATTCCCGCGGACGCTGCGCACGCCGGATCAGCGCCCAGATCCACGGGATCGCGATCAGCGCCCACCACGGGAACCAGGTGCCGACGCCGATCACGGCCGCGACCGCCCAGATGGCGACGAGAGCCGAAGTGACCACGGCCCACGCCCCCATAGCTACTGTACCCGGCGTGAACCTGACCGGGTGCGCCGAGCCTCCCGGGTCAGCCGGCCGCAGCGATTGCCCCCGATGCGGCGGGATCCGGCGCAGCGACGCGTCCGGCAGCTGATACAGGTCGATGGCCGGCAGGTCCGCCATCAGTTCGTCGAGCTCACCGAGGGTCTTGGCCTCGAGCGCCTGGTCCATCCGGTCGTGGAATTCCTCAGCGGTGATCCGGCCCGCGGCATGGTGCTCGCGCAGCAATGTCGTGGCACGGTCGCGATCCGCGTCTGAGGCGCGGATCCGCGGGTCACCGGGCACCAGGCACCTTCTTAGGTCGGCGGAATGCTCGCAGGGTCCGTCTTCCTAGTATCGCCGAGGCCAGCTTCCCCTATGTCCGGGCCCGCAGCGGTATGGCCAGGCACCCCGTACCGCGCGAAGCCGGAAATCCCGCCGTCTTCGGCGGTGAGCACCCACGGGCCATCAGGCATGATCGCCACCGTGTGCTCGAAGTGCGCGGCCCAGCTTCCGTCGGCGGTGATGACGGTCCAGCCGTCCTCGAGCAGGATCGTCTCCTCGCCGCCCGCCATCACCATGGGTTCGATGGCTAGCGCCATGCCCGGCTGCAGCCGCGGGCCGCGGCCGGCCCGCCCGTAATTCGGCACCGGCGGATCCATGTGCATCGCGCTGCCGATGCCATGCCCGGTGTACTCCTGGACCACGCCATAACGGCCTGCCTCGCGCACGCTCGTCTCCACCGCGTGCGAGACGTCGCCGAGCCGGCGGCCGGGCTGCGCCTGCGCCAGTCCCCGCCACAACGCGGTCTCGCACACCTCAAGCAGGCCTGCGTGCTCCGCGGAGATATCGCCGACGCCGACGGTGACCGCCGCGTCCCCGTGCCACCCGGCCACGATCGCGCCGCAGTCGATGGAGATGATGTCGCCATCTCGCAGGCGCCGCTGCTGGCTCGGGATGCCGTGGACGATCTCCTCGTTCACCGACGTGCAGATCGCGGCGGGATAACCGTAGTAGCCCTTGAACGACGGGGTGGCCCCGGCGGCCCGGATCTCGTGCTCGGCGAGCGCGTCGAGATCGGCCGTGGTGACACCCGGGCCGATCGCCTCGGCCAGCGTGCGCAGCGTGCGCGCGACCACCAGCCCGGCCGCCCGCATCACCTCGACCTGCTCAGGTGTCTTGATCTCTATCGCCAACCCGGCGATGCGCCCCACGCGGAACCCCCTTAGCGGACGAACGGACGGAGCCCGGCCATCGCCCGGCTGGTGATCTCTTCCACCGGGCCGGTCGCGTCGATGCCGATCAGGATGTTCTCATCGGCGTAGAAGGCGACCAGCGGGGAGGTCTGCTCGGCGTAGACCTCAATCCGGTGCCTGATGGTGTCTTCTGAGTCGTCATCGCGCTGGAACAGCTGTCCGCTGCAGTCGTCGCAGGTGCCGTTGCGGGCAGGCGGGTCATACAGGACGTGCCAGACCCGTTCGCAGCGCCGGCAGGTCCGGCGTCCGGACAGCCGCCGCACCACTTCATCCTCGTCCACGACAAGCTCGAGCACTACGCTCAGCCGCGCGTCCCATTCAAGCAGCATCTTCTTCAGCGTCTCGGCCTGCGGGACGTTCCTGGGAAAACCGTCAAGGAGGAAGCCCTCCTGGGCGTCGTCCTCCGCCAGCCGGTCCCGGACCATCGCCACGGTTACCTCGTCCGGCACCAGGTCACCGCGCTCCATGAACTCCTTCGCCTTGCGGCCGAGTTCGGTGTTGCTGGTCACGTTGTACCGGAAAATGTCACCTGTCGAAATCCGCGGGATCGCCAGGTGCGAAGCTATGAACTGGGCCTGTGTCCCTTTGCCCGCACCGGGGGGCCCGACGAGGACGATGCGCACTATCGCAAGAAACCCTCATAGTTACGCTGCTGCAACTGGCTCTCGATCTGCTTCACGGTGTCGAGCCCGACGCCGACCATGATCAGCAAGCTGACCCCGCTGAACGGGAACTGGTTGGCGACCCCGATGGCACTGAGCGCCAGCAGCGGGAACAGCGCGATCAGGCCGAGGTAGAACGACCCGGGCGCGGTGAGCCTGCTGAGCACGTAGCTGAGGTAGTCAGCGGTCGGCTTGCCGGGCCTTATGCCGGGGATGAACCCGCCGTACTTCTTCATGTTGTCGGCCACCTCAGTCGGGTTGAAGGTGATCGACACATAGAAGTAGGTGAACCCGATGATCAGCACGAAGAACGACAGCATGTACAGCGGCGAGCTGCTCTGCTCGATGTAGCGGGCCACCCAGGGCACCCAGCCCGTCGTGCTGTTCGACTTCCCGAACAACTGCGCGGCCAGCGTCGGGATGTAGAGCAGCGACGAGGCGAAGATGACCGGGATGACGCCGGCCTGGTTGACCTTCATCGGAATATAGGTCGACGTGCCGCCGTACATCCGCCGGCCGACCATCCGCTTGGCGTACTGCACGGGGATACGGCGCTGCGCCTGCTCCATGAAGACGATGAAGGCGACGATGGCGACCACCACCACGATGGAGACCGCGGCGTAGAACGCGCCCTTGTCCCGGTAGATCGCCAGGATCTCACCCGGAATGACCGAGATGACCGTGGTGAAGATCATTACTGACATGCCGTTGCCGACGCCGCGGTCGGTGATCAGCTCGCCCATCCACATGATGACCGTCGTGCCGGCCACCATGGTGATCACCATCGTGGCAATGGTGAAGACCGAGCCGTTCGGGATCAGCGGATCCTGAGTCGCTGTACCGCACCCGTTGAACAGGGTGCCAGACCTGGCCAGCTCCACGTAACCGGTGGACTGCAGAATGGCCAAACCCACGGTGAGGTACCTGGTGTACTGGGTGATCTTGGACTGGCCGGCCTGCCCCTCCTGCTTCAGCTTCTCAAGCCGCGGGATGACCACCGTGAGCAGCTGGAGGATGATGCTGGCGGTGATGTAGGGCATGATGCCGAGCGCGAACACCGACAGGTGCAGCAGCGCCTGGCCGCTGAGCAGGTTCACGATCTGCAGCACGCCTGCCGAGCTGCTGCCCGCGGCGGTCGCCAGGTTCGAGCAGAGGGTGACGTTCTTCTCGTCGATGCCCGGCGTGGGCAGCGAGGCGCCGAACCGGAACAGGGCGACGAGGCCGAGCGTGATCAGCATCTTCTTGCGAAGATCCGGCGTCTGGAACGCCCGCACGAAGGCCGTCAGCATGCGCAGTCCTCGGTTCGGTTGATCGGGCAGTCCACGTATCTTACCCGGCAGGCCATGCGTTGTCTCCTTGGAGCGTTACCAGAACCAACGCGCAAGCACGGGCCTTTTGGGCCCGTGCGAACGGTCGGTGCAGGTGCGCGGCCGGAGCCGCGGATAGATCTGGATAACGCCATCATCGTGAATGAGGCAGCTGTCAGGAGAGCTCGGTGACCGTGCCGCCGGCGCCCTCGATCTTGGCTGCGGCCGTGGCCGAGAACGCGTGCGCGGTCACCCGCAGCCCCACCGCCAGGTCGCCCGTGCCGAGGACCTTGATCAGCTCGCCCTTGCGCGCCGCGCCCCTGGCCACCATGGTCTCCGGGGTCACGTCGCCGCCCTCGGGGAAAAGCTCCGCCAGCCGGCCGGTGTTCACCACCTGGTAGGTGGTGCCGAAGCCCGCGTTCGAGAAGCCCTTCAGCTTGGGCACCCGGCGGTACAGCGGCATCTGGCCGCCCTCGAAGCCGACCCGGACCGTGTTCCGCGCCTTGGTGCCCTTGGTGCCGCGGCCCGCGGTCTTGCCCTTGGACGCCTCGCCGCGGCCGACCCTGGTCTTGGCCTTGTGCGCTCCCGGCGCGGGCCGCAGGTGGTGCAGCTTGAGCCCGCGCCCGGCCGCGCCCTGCGGCTCGGCCGCGCCCTTTTCGCCAGTGTTCGTCTCAGGCATGTCAGTGCTCATCTCCGGCCACTTCCTCCACCGTCACCAGGTGGCGCACGGCCCTGATCATGCCACGGAACTCGGGACGATCCGGCTTGACGACCACCTGGCCGATCCGGCGCAGCCCGAGCGACCGCAGCGAGTTCCGCTGCGCGCTGTTCCCGCCGATCTTCGACTTGATCTGTGTCACCTTCAGCTGTGCCATCTTCTCTGCTCCCCTAGGACCCGGCGGCCGCGGCCGCTCGGGCTCGCAGCATGGCCGCGGGTGCCACGTCCTCGATCGGCAGGCCTCGCTTGGCCGCGATCTCCTCGGGCCGGCTCAGGCTCTTCAGCGCGGCCACCGTCGCGTGCACGACGTTGATCGGGTTGGACGAGCCCAGCGAGCGGGACAGCACGTCGTGGATGCCCGCGCACTCAAGCACGGCGCGCACCGGGCCGCCGGCGATGACGCCGGTCCCGGGGCTGGCCGGCTTGAGCAGGACCACGCCCGCCGCCTCCTCGCCCTGGACGGTGTGCGGGATCGTGCTGGCGATCCTGGGCACCCGGAAGAAGTGCTTCTTGGCCTCCTCCACGCCCTTGGCAATGGCGGCCGGCACCTCCTTGGCCTTGCCGTAACCGACGCCGACCATCCCGTTGCCGTCGCCCACCACGACCAGCGCGGTAAAGCTGAAGCGACGGCCGCCCTTGACCACCTTGGCCACGCGGTTGATCTTGACGACGTGCTCAAGGTAGGTAGCCTGCTTATCGGCCGCGCCACCGCGCCGGTCGTCACGGCGCTCGCGCCGCTCGCCGCCGCTGCCGCGCCGCGGTGCTCCTGGCATTAGCCCTTCCTCATCTCTGTATGACCTTGCTCGTTCACAGCTGCCGTGTTCACAGTTGCCGTGTTCACAGTTGAAGGCCGCCTTCGCGGGCGCCATCCGCCAGCGCCGCGATGCGCCCGTGGTAGCGGTAACCGCCACGGTCGAACACCACGGACTCGATGCCAGCGTCCTTAGCGCGCTGCGCGAGCAGCTCGCCGACTCGCCGCGCCCTGGCGGTCTTGTCGCCCTCGCCGCTCCGGATCTGCGCGTCCAAGGTGGACGCGGCGGCTAGGGTGCGCCCGGCGCTGTCGTCGACGATCTGCGCGAACATGTGCTTCGCGGACCGGTTGACGACGAGCCGGGGACGGCTTGGGCTGCCGGTGACCCGCTTGCGGACCCGCAGGTGACGGCGTACGCGTCCGGCCGCAGTCGGGTGCGTTCCAGGACGCACCCGTCCGGTGGCGCGTGCGTGCGACCTGATCTTGGTGCCAGCCATGACTACTTACCAGCCTTCCCGACCTTGCGGCGGATCTGCTCACCCTGGTACCGCACACCCTTGCCCTTATAGGGGTCGGGCTTCCTGAGCTTGCGGATTCTCGCGGCCACTTCGCCCACCATCTGCTTGTCGATACCCTCCACGACGAACCTGGTGGGGGTCTCGACCCGGAAGGTGATGCCCTCCGGCGGGGCGACCGGCACGGGGTGGCTGAACCCGAGCGCAAACTCCAGGTCACTTCCCTTGGCCTGCACCCGGTAACCGACACCGACAATTTCCAGGGTCTTGCGATAGCCGTCCGTGACGCCGATGACCATGTTGGCGATCAGCGTGCGCGACAAACCGTGCAACGCGCGCACGGACCCTTCATCGTTCGGCCTGGTCACCTTGATGACGCCGTCCTCGCGGACGACGTCGATGGGATCGGCCACGGTATGCCGCAGCGTTCCCTTCGGCCCTTGCACGGTGACCTGGCGCCCGTCGATATCGACCTGCACGCCGCTGGGGATGGTCACGGGGAGCCGCCCGATCCTTGACATAGCAGCTCCTCCTTACCAGACGTAGGCGAGGACTTCCCCGCCCACGCCCCGCTTCTTGGCTTGCTTATCGGTCAGCAGCCCGCCGGACGTGGAGATGATCGCCACGCCCAGGCCGCCGAGCACCCGGGGCAGGTTGTCCTTCTTCGCGTACACCCGCAGCCCGGGCTTGGACACCCGCTTGATGCCGGCGATGGAACGCTCGCGCTGGTTTCCGAACTTCAGCAGGACCACGAGATTCTTACCGACCTCGGCGTCTTCCACCCGCCAGGAGGCGATGTAACCCTCCTGCTGGAGGATCTCCGCGATGTGAGACTTGATTTTGGAGTACGGCATGCCCACCGTGTCGTGGTACGCCGAATTCGCGTTCCGCAGTCGCGTCAGCATGTCCGCGATCGGATCGGTCATCGTCATGGCCAACAGGCCTTCCTCACCGGGGTTTCCCGCCGGGCTTTACCCGGCACCGGGACCTTCGGTGTGCTCGTGGAGTTCGTTACCAACTGGACTTGGTGATGCCGGGCAGCTCACCGCGGTGCGCCATCGTGCGGAAGCAGATCCGGCACAGGCTGAACCTTTTGTAGACGGCGCGCGGCCGTCCGCAGCGGGTGCACCGCGTGTAGCCGCGGACCTTGAACTTGGGCGTCCGGTTTGCCTTGACGACCAGCGACTTCTTCGCCACTCCTCAGCCCTCCTTGAAGGGGAAGCCGAGCCGCCGCAGCAAAGAGCGGCCTTCGGCGTCGTTGATGGCGGTAGTCACGACGGTGATGTCCATCCCGCGCTGCCTGTCCACCTTGTCGGGGTCGATCTCGTGGAACATGACCTGCTCCACCAGACCGAACGTGTAGTTCCCGCGACCGTCGAACTGCCGGTCGGACAGGCCCCGGAAGTCGCGGATACGGGGCAGCGCGATGCTCAGCAGGCGGTCAAGGAACTCCCACATGCGATCACCGCGCAGCGTGGTGTGCGCGCCGATGGGCATGCCCTCACGCAGCTTGAACTGGGCCACGGACTTCTTCGCCTTGGCGACCGCCGGCCGCTGCCCGGTGATGGTGGACAGGTCGCGGACGGCCCCCTCGATGAGCTTCGCGTCCCTGGCCGCCTCGCCGACACCCATGTTCACGACGATCTTGGTCAGGCCGGGAATCTGCATCACGTTGGCGTAGCCGAACTCATCCTTGAGCGCGGGCGAGATCTCGGCCCGGTACCGCTCCTTGAGCCGCGGAATCGCCGGGGCTTCGGTAGCCATCAGATGTCCTTCCCGCTCGGCCTGGCGACGCGGACCTTGGTGCCGTCCTCGTCGACCCGGTAGCCGACCCGCGCCGCCCGCTTGCTGTCCGGATCGGCCAGCTGGACGTTGCTCACGTCGATCGGCGCTTCCTGGTGAGTGATCCCGCCCTGCTTGGTGCCGGTGCCGATGGTGCCCTGGTGGGTGACCTTCTTATTCTTCTTCACCACGTTGACGCCCTGGACCAGCACCTTGCCCCGGTCCGGGTAGGCCGCGATGACCAGGCCGCTGCGTCCCTTGTCACGACCCGCGACGACGACCACCTGGTCGCCCTTCTTGATCTTCATCTAGAGCACCTCCGGCGCCAGCGAGATGATCCGCATGAAGCGCTTCTCCCGCAGCTCACGGCCGACCGGGCCGAAGATGCGAGTCCCTCGCGGGTCGCCGCCGTCCCTGATCAGCACCGCCGCGTTCTCGTCGAACCGGATATAGGAGCCGTCGCCGCGGCGGCGCTCCTTACGGGTGCGAACCACGACCGCCTTAACGACGTCACCCTTCTTCACGCCGGCGCCGGGAAGGGCATCCTTCACCGTCGCCACGATGACGTCACCGATGCCCGCGTATCGCCGGCCGCTGCCGCCGAGCACACGGATGCAGAGGATCTCCTTCGCACCTGTGTTGTCGGCGACCTTAAGCCGCGACTCCTGCTGGATCACGTCAACTCCTGCTATCTCTCGCCGGGCATCGGAGCCTGGCGGATCTGTTACTTGGCCTTCTCGAGGATCTGGGCGACCCGCCAGCGCTTCGTCGCAGACAGCGGCCGGGTCTCCATCAGCAGCACACGGTCACCGACGCCACAGGCGTTGGCGGCGTCATGCGCCTGGTACTTCTTGGTACGGCGCAACACCTTGCCGTACTTGGGGTGCTTCACGTGGTCCTCGACCTCGACGACGACGGTCTTGTCCATCTTGTCGCTGACCACGAGGCCTTCACGGCCCTTGCGGTACCCCCTGGTTACGGTGGTGCTGTCCGTCTCGGCCCCGCCCGTCACCGCAGGGCCCTTGGCGTTCGCGCTCACTTGGCGGCCTCCTTGGCTTCTTCATCTGCGGCTTCATCTGCGGCGGAGTCGCTGACGGCAGGCACCGCCTGCGCCTCGGGCTCACCGGAATCCTCGACCAGGGTGATGATCCCGAGCTCGCGTTCCCGCATCACCGTGTAGATACGGGCGATTTCCTTACGCACCGCATGCAGCCGGCCGTGGCTTTCCAGCTGCCCGGTCGCGCCCTGGAAACGCAGGTTGAACAGCTCTTCCTTGGCTTCCGCCAGCTTGGCGTGCAGCTCCTCTTCGGTGGAGACACGCAGTTGCGCGGTCAGGCCGCTAGCCATCAGCCCTCCCCCACTTCACGCTTGACCACCCGGCACTTCATCGGGAGCTTGTGGATCGCGCGGCGCAGCGCCTCCTTGGCAACTGGCTCGCTGATCCCGGAGATCTCGAACATGACCCGGCCCGGCTTCACGTTGGCGATCCACCATTCCGGGGATCCCTTGCCCGAGCCCATCCGCGTCTCGGCCGGCTTCTTGGTCAGCGGACGATCCGGGTAGATGTTGATCCACACCTTCCCGCCACGGCGGATGTGCCGGGTCATGGCGATACGAGCGGCCTCGATCTGCCGGTTGGTGACGTAGGAGTGTTCCAGGGCCTGGATCCCGAACTCACCGAACGACACGCGGGTTCCACCGGTCGCAGCCCCGGTCCGGTGCGGACGGTGCTGCTTGCGGTGCTTGACCCTACGCGGAACGAGCATGTCCTCAGCCCTCCTCGCCCGCGGCCGAACCCTCAGGGGCACGGCGACGGCGCTGTGGCTCACGCGGGCGCTGCGGGCCGCGCTGCTGGGCCGCAGCCCGCAACGCAGCCTGCTGCGCCTCTCGCCCAGCCCGGCTGGTCGGCGCCTCGCCCTTGTAGATCCAGACCTTCACGCCGATCCGGCCGAAGGTGGTGCGGGCCTCGTAGAAGCCATAGTCGATGTCCGCGCGCAGCGTGTGCAGCGGCACCCGGCCCTCGCGGTAGAACTCAGAACGCGACATCTCCGCGCCGCCGAGGCGACCCGAGCACTGCACCCTGATCCCCTTGGCACCGCCCTTCATCGCGCTCTGGATCGCCTTGCGCATGGCCCGCCGGAACGACACCCGGCTGGACAGCTGCTCGGCAACCCCCTGGGCGACCAGCTGGGCATCGATCTCGGGGTTCTTCACCTCAAGGATGTTCAGCTGGATCTGCTTGGAGGTCAGCTTCTCCAGGTCGCCGCGGATACGATCCGCCTCGGCGCCACGGCGGCCGATGACGATCCCGGGCCGGGCGGTGTGGATATCCACCCGTACCCGGTCCCTGGTCCGCTCGATCTCGACCTTGGAGATGCCCGCCCGCTCCATGCCGCGCTGCAGCATCCGGCGGATGGCCACATCCTCGGCCACGTATTCCTTGTACAGCTTGTCGGCGTACCAGCGGCTCTTGAAGTCCGTGGTAATGCCCAGCCGGAACCCGTGCGGGTTCACCTTCTGCCCCACTAGCGAGTCCCTCCCTCGGAGTCGTCAGAAACGATGACCGTGATATGGCTGGTGCGCTTATAGATCCGGTAACCGCGGCCCTGGGCACGCGGCCGGAAGCGCTTGAGCGTCGGGCCCTCGTCGACCCAGGCACGGCGCACCCACAGCATGTCCCGGTCCCCGCGCCCGCCGCGAGCGTCCGCGTTGGCGATCGCGCTGGCGAGCACCTTGCCGACGGGGTCACTGGCCGACTGCGGCGCGAAGGCCAGCACGGCCTTCGCCTCGTCGGCGGGCAGCCCGCGGATCAGGTCCACCACCCGGCGGGCCTTCCGCGGCGTGACGCGGACAAACCGCGCCATTGCCCTGGCTTCCATCATTCCTCCTGGGTCCGGCTAGCGACGGCTGCGCCGGTCGTCCTTGACGTGAGATCGGAAAGTCCGCGTAGGCGCGAACTCCCCAAGCTTGTGGCCCACCATCGATTCGGTGATGAAGACCGGGATGTGCTTCCTGCCGTCATGGACGGCGATCGTGTGGCCGAGCATCGCCGGCACGATCATGGAACGCCGGGACCAGGTCCTGATGACGGTCTTTGACCCCTTCTCGTTCTGCACGTCCACCTTCTTCATCAGGTGGTCGTCCACGAAGGGACCCTTCTTAAGGCTACGAGGCATCGCGTGCTGCTCCTACCGCTTGTTCCTGCCGCGGCGACGGCTGATCAGCCGGTCACTCGGCTTGTGCGCCCGCCGGGTCCGGCCCTCCGGCTGGCCCCACGGGCTGACCGGATGACGTCCGCCAGAGCTCTTGCCCTCGCCGCCGCCAAGCGGATGGTCAACAGGGTTCATGGCCACACCGCGGACAGAAGGACGACGGCCCTTCCACCGGTTACGGCCGGCCTTGCCCAGCTTGACGTTGCCCTGCTCGGCGTTGCCCACTTCGCCCACCGTGGCCCGGCAGGTCGCGTCGACCCGCCGGATCTCGCCGGACGGCATCCGCAGCTGGGCGTAGCCGCCCTCCTTGGCCAGGAGCTGGACGCCCGAGCCCGCCGACCGGGCAATCTTGGCGCCGCCACCGGGCCGTAGCTCGATCGCGTGCACCACGGTGCCGGTCGGGATACTGCGCAACGGCAGCGCGTTACCCGGCTTGATGTCGGAACCCGGACCGCTTTCCACCCGGTCACCCACCGCCAGGCCCGCCGGGCAGATGATGTACCGCTTCTCGCCGTCCGCGTAGTGCAGCAGCGCGATCCTTGAGGTGCGGTTCGGGTCGTACTCGATGTGCGCGACCTTGGCCGGCACGCCGTCCTTGTCCGCACGCTTGAAGTCGATCAGCCGGTAGGCCCGCTTGTGGCCGCCACCCTGATGCCGGGCGGTAACGCGGCCGTGCACGTTCCTGCCGCCCTGCGAATGCAGCGGGCGCACCAGCGACTTCTCCGGCTCGGTCCTGGTGACCTCGGAGAAATCCGAGCCGCTCGCGCCGCGCCGACCCGGCGTGGTCGGCTTGTACTTACGGATAGCCATGTCTGGTCGAATCTCCCTTAACGGACTGGTCCGCCGAATATGTCGATCCTGTCGCCCTCGGCGAGGGTCACGATCGCCCGCTTGGTGTCCGCCCGCTGCCCCCAGCCGTACCGGGTGCGCCTGCGCTTACCCGGACGGTTCAGGGTGTTCACCCCGGTCACCTTGACGCCGAACACGCCCTCGACCGCGATCCTGATCTGGGTCTTGTTGGCGTCAGGGGCGACGATGAAGGTGTACTTGCCCTCGTCGAGCAGCCCGTAGCTCTTCTCCGAGACCACCGGCCGGAGCAGGATGTCCCTCGGGTTGCTGTCCCGGCTCACTTCGCGCCCTCCTTCGACGACCTGCTGACGAACGCCGTCAGGGCCTGCTCGGTGAAGACCACGTGATCGCTGGCCAGCACGTCGTAGGTGTTGAGCTGGTCCTCGGCGAGCACATGCACGCGAGGCACGTTCCGCAGCGACTTCCAGGTGATGTCGTCATCGCGGTGCGCGACCACGAGGACGGGCCGGCCCAGCGAGCCGACCGCTCCGGCCAGCATCGCGACCGCGTCCTTGGTCCGCGGCGCGTCACCCTCGACGAAACCGCTGACCACCAGGACCCGGCCGTGGGCGAGCCGGTCGGACAAGGCGCCGCGCAAGGCCGCTGCCTTCATCTTCTTCGGCGTCCGCTGGGCGTAGGAACGCGGCACCGGGCCGTGGGAGACACCGCCGCCGACGTAATGGGGCGCCCGGAGCGAACCCTGACGGGCGCGGCCCGTCCCCTTCTGCCGGTAAGGCTTCCTGCCACCGCCGCGGACCTGGCCGCGGGTCTTGACCGAGTGCGTGCCCTGCCGGGCGGCCGCCTGCTGCGCCACCACGACCTGGTGGATCAGGGGCACGTTCACCTTGGCGGCGAAGATCTCCTCGGGCAGCTCCACCGTCTTGCCCTCAGCGCCAATGACGCTGACCGCTGTCATCGGCCCTCTCCAGTCAATTGAGACTCCCGTATGCTCCTGGCCGCGCTGCGCACCAGCACGACACGGCCACGCGGGCCAGGCACGGCGCCCTTGATCAGGAGCAGCCCGCGCTCGGCGTCGACGGCGTGCACGGTGAGGGACTGCACGGTGGTCCGCACGCCGCCCATCCGGCCCGCCATCCGCACGCCCTTGAACACCCGGCCCGGGGTGGCGCAGGCGCCGATCGAGCCGGGTGAGCGGTGCTTGCGCTGGGTTCCGTGCGAGGAGGACAGGCCCTTGAAGCCGTGCCGCTTCATGACGCCCGCGAAGCCCTTGCCCTTGCTCTTGCCGGTGACGTCGACATGCTGGCCGCTGGCGAACACCTCGGCGGTGACTTCCTGCCCGAGCGTGTACTCCGACGCGTCGTCGGTACGCAGCTCGGCCAGGTACCTGCGCGGGGTGAGGCCAGCCTTCTCGAACAGCCCGCTGACCGGCTTGGTCACCTTGCGCGGGTCGATCTCGCCGAAGCCGAGCTGCACCGCCGAGTACCCGTCGCGGTCCGGAGTGCGCACGCCGGTGACCACGCACGGCCCGGCCTGTACCACCGTGACCGGCACGATCTGCCCGGCGTCGTTGAAGACCTGGGTCATGCCAAGCTTGGTGCCCAGGATCCCTTTGATCTGCTTGCTCATGTCGGTGCGTTCCTCAGAGCTTGATCTCGATGTCGACGCCCGCCGGCAGGTCGAGACGCATCAGCGAGTCCACCGTCTTCGGCGTCGGGTCGAGGATGTCGATCAGCCGCTTGTGCGTCCGCATCTCGAAGTGCTCACGCGAGTCCTTGTACTTGTGCGGAGAGCGGATGACGCAGTACACGTTCTTCTCGGTAGGCAGCGGCACCGGGCCAGCCACCCGCGCGCCGGTACGCGTCACGGTATCGACGATCTTCCGCGCCGAGCTGTCGATGACCTCGTGGTCATATGCCTTGAGCCTGATGCGGATCTTCTGTCCCGCCATGGTGGCCTCGGTGTCCTTCGCTTCAGTGGTCAGCCGCTGTACGTGCTCTGGTCGTCGTGCCGCGGCGGCCGGCCGGTGTTTCCCGGCCGGCCGCCACGGTGACGACCACTACTTGATGATCTTCGTGACCCGGCCGGCGCCGACGGTGCGGCCGCCCTCGCGAATCGCGAACCGGAGGCCTTCCTCCATGGCGATCGGCTGGATCAGGTCGATGTGCATGTCGGTCCGGTCGCCCGGCATGACCATCTCGGTGCCTTCAGGCAGGACCACCACACCGGTCACGTCGGTGGTACGGAAGTAGAACTGCGGACGGTAGTTGTTGAAGAACGGCGTGTGCCGGCCACCCTCGTCCTTGGACAGGATGTAGACCTGGCCCTCGAACTGGGTGTGCGGGGTGTTGGTGCCCGGCTTGATGACGACCTGGCCGCGCTCCACCTCCTCGCGCTTGATGCCGCGAAGCAGCAGGCCCACGTTGTCGCCGGCCTGGCCGTCGTCCAGGATCTTGCGGAACATCTCCACGCCGGTAACGGTCGTGGTCTGCGCCTTCTCCTTGATGCCGATGATGTCGACGGTCTCGCCGGTGTGGATCGTACCGCGCTCGATCCGGCCGGTCACCACGGTGCCGCGGCCGGTGATCGAGAAGACATCCTCGACCGGCATCAGGAACGGCTTTTCGATCTCACGGACCGGCTGCGGGATCGCATCGTCGCAGGCGGTCATGAGCTCCATGACCTTGCCGCCCCACTCGGCGTCGCCCTCGAGGGCCTTCAGCGCCGACACCCGGATCACCGGAACGTCGTCGCCGGGGAACTCGTACTCGGTGAGCAGCTCTCGGACCTCAAGCTCGACGAGCTCGAGGATCTCCTCGTCGTCCACCATGTCCGCCTTGTTCAGCGCCACCACGATGTAGGGCACGCCAACCTGGCGGGCGAGCAGCACGTGCTCACGGGTCTGCGGCATCGGACCATCAGTCGCGGCAACCACGAGGATGGCACCGTCCATCTGCGCGGCACCGGTGATCATGTTCTTGATGTAGTCCGCGTGACCGGGGCAGTCCACGTGCGCGTAGTGGCGCTTCTCGGTCTGGTACTCGACGTGCGAGATCGAGATGGTGATCCCGCGCTCCTTCTCTTCCTTCGCGTTGTCGATCTGGTCGAAGGGCGTGAAGGGATTGACGTCAGGAAACTTGTCGTGCAGCACCTTGGTGATCGCCGCGGTCAGCGTGGTCTTGCCGTGGTCGATATGACCGATGGTGCCGATGTTGACGTGCGGCTTAGTCCGCTGGAACTTGGCCTTCGCCACTGGTTTCTCCTCGTTGGTTTTGCGCTCCACCCACCGGGGTGAGCCGGGGGTGGAGCCGAACTGACTGCTAGCTACTCGCCTCGTGCCTTGGCGATGATCTCCTTGGCGATGCTCGGCGGAACCTCGGCATACGAATTGAACTGCATGCTGTAGTCCGCCCTGCCCTGGGTCCGGCTGCGCAGATCCCCCACGTAGCCGAACATCTCCGACAGCGGGACAAGTGCCTTGATGGCCCTGGCCCCAGGTCGTTCCTCCATGGCCTGGATCTGGCCACGGCGGCTGTTCAGGTCGCCGATGACCTCACCCATGTAGTCCTCGGGCGTCCTGACCTCGACGGCCATGACCGGCTCGAGCAGCACGGGATCGGCCTGGCCGGCGGCCTTCTTGAACGCCATCGAACCGGCGATCTTGAAGGCAAGCTCGGACGAGTCGACCTCGTGGTAGGCACCGTCGGTCAGCGTCACCTTGAGGTCGACCATCGGGTATCCCGCCATGACACCGAACTCGGCGGCTTCCTGGCAGCCGGCGTCCACCGAGGGGATGTACTCCCTGGGGATCCGGCCTCCGGTCACCTTGTTCTCGAACTCATAGCCACCGCCGGGCCCGGTCGGCGCGAGGTTGATCAGCACCCGCGCGTACTGGCCAGAACCACCGGTCTGCTTCTTGTGCGTGTACTCGACCTTCTCGACCTTGCGGCGGACCGTCTCGCGGTAGGCGACCTGCGGACGGCCGATGTTCGCCTCGACCTTGAACTCGCGGCGCATCCGGTCGACCAGCACCTCGAGGTGCAGCTCGCCCATGCCGGAGATGATGGTCTGGCCGGTTTCCTCGTCGGTCCTGACCTGGAAGGTCGGGTCCTCCTCGGCCAGCCGCTGGATGGCCGTGCCCAGCTTCTCCTGGTCGCTCTTGGTTCTCGGCTCGATGGCCACGTTGATCACCGGCGCCGGGAACGTCATCGACTCCAGGACGACCTGGTCGTTCATCGCGCAGAGCGTGTCGCCGGTGGTGGTGTCCTTCAGGCCCATCACCGCGACGATCTGCCCGGCCACCGCGAACGGGCGCTCCTCGCGCTTGTTCGCGTGCATCTGGTAGATCTTGCCGATCCGCTCCCGGCGGCCCTTGATGGAGTTCATCACGGTACTGCCGGACTCCAGGGTGCCCGAGTAGATGCGGATGTAGGTGAGCTTGCCGAGATGCAGGTCCGACATGATCTTGAACGCCAGGGCGGCGAACGGGGCTTCGGGGGAAGGCGCGCGCTCCACCACCACGCTCTCGTCGCCGACCGCGTGCCCCTGGACCGGCGGGATGTCCACCGGGCTGGGCAGGTAGTCCACGATCGCGTCGAGCATCGGCTGGACGCCCTTGTTCTTGAACGCGGTGCCGCACAGCACCGGCGTCACGGCCTTGGCCACGGTCGCGCGCCTGATCGCGGCGACGAGCTGGTCCTCGGACGGCTCGGTGCCCTCCAGGTACAGCTCCATCATCTCGTCGTCGTGCTCGGAGATCCTCTCAAGCAGCCGGTCGCGCCACTCGCGCGCGGCGTCCACGTGGTCCTCGGGAATCCCCACCTCGTCGTACTTGTCGCCCTTGCCCTCGGTCTGCCAGAGCAGCGCGCGCATCCGCACCAGGTCGATGACGCCGCGGAAGTCGGACTCCACGCCCCAGGGCAGCTGGACGACCAGCGGCGTCGCGCCGAGCCGGTCGGTGATCATTTCCACGCAGCGGTGGAACTCGGCACCGACCCGGTCCATCTTGTTGACGAAGCAGATCCGCGGTACGCCGTACCGGTCCGCCTGCCGCCACACGGTCTCTGACTGCGGTTCCACCCCGGCCACGGCGTCGAAGACCGCGACCGCACCGTCAAGTACGCGCAGCGAGCGCTCGACCTCGACGGTGAAGTCCACGTGCCCGGGCGTGTCGATGATGTTGATGGTGTGGCCGAGCCAGCTCGTCGTGGTCGCGGCCGACGTAATCGTGATGCCGCGCTCCTGCTCCTGCTCCATCCAGTCCATGGTGGCGGCGCCCTCATGGACCTCACCGAGCTTGTAGTTGACACCGGTGTAAAACAGGATTCGCTCGGTGGTCGTGGTTTTGCCCGCGTCGATATGCGCCATGATCCCGATGTTGCGGACCTTGGCGAGGTCTACGGCGGTCACGATGGCCACAATTTCCTCGTTCTCGTAAGTCTCGGTTCTCGTAAGTCTTGGGTAAGACCCGCGTCACCAGCGGTAGTGGGCGAAGGCCTTGTTGGACTCCGCCATCTTGTGGGTGTCTTCGCGCCGCTTCACGCTGGCGCCAAGACCGTTGCTCGCGTCAAGCAGCTCGTTCATGAGCCGCTCGGTCATCGTCTTCTCCCGCCGGTTCCTGGCGTAGGAGACGATCCAGCGCAGCGCGAGCGTGGTGCTGCGGGACGCGCGGACCTCAACCGGCACCTGGTAGGTGGCACCGCCGACCCGGCGGCTGCGCACCTCCAGCGTCGGCTTGACGTTGTCCAGCGCGCGCTTCAGGGTGATCACCGGGTCGTTGCCCGACTTGTCCCGGCAGCCCTCGAGCGCTCCGTACACGATGTGCTCGGCGAGCGACCGCTTGCCGTCCTTGAGCACCTTGTTGGCGAGCGCGGTGACAAGCGGCGAACCGTAGACCGGGTCGGTGACAAGCTGCCGCTTCGCCGCGGGTCCTTTGCGAGGCATCTCAGCTCTTCTCCTTCTTCGCTCCGTAGCGGCTGCGAGCCTGCTTGCGATTGCGGACGCCCTGGGTGTCCAGGGAACCGCGGATGATCTTGTAACGGACACCAGGCAGGTCACGCACCCGGCCGCCTCGCACCAGCACGATCGAGTGCTCCTGCAGGTTGTGCCCAACCCCGGGGATGTACGCGGTGACCTCGATCTGGCTGGTCAGCCGGACCCTGGCCACCTTGCGCAGGGCCGAGTTAGGCTTCTTCGGCGTGGTCGTGTAGACACGCGTGCACACGCCGCGGCGCTGCGGGCTCCCCTTGAGCGCCGGCGTATTGTTCTTCGCTACCTTGTCCTGGCGGCCCTTGCGGACCAGCTGCTGGATCGTGGGCAACCGCGTCTCCGTCTTTCCAGTCGTTCCGGCCCGCGCTCACGCGCGAGCCCCGTCACGTTCATTGCTGCGAGCCTGCGAGGTAGCTAAGCGGTTCAGCCCCCGGAAGGGGACCTAGCGAACCGCCTAGCCTGGGGTTTTCTACCCTCCGCCGACCCCCGAGGTCGGGTGTGTCGCCCTGACCGAGAATCAGCAGCACGGTACAAGCCGACTACTGGGAGGAAGGAAACCCACGCTACCAGCCGGTCAGCCACCCGGGAACCGGTCCTGAGACCGTCAGTCCCTGGCCCTGCCTTCAGCTGGCATGCATACGAGCCCATGCGTACACGGACACGAATGAAGAACCTACCATGACACAATCCTCAAGCAAAATCGAGCTCCCACAGACCCGATCCCTTGGGGAGCGGACGTGGATGCTCGCAGAACATTGCTCGTCTAAGTGTAACGCAACACCCCCACCATTTAATCCCCGAGGGGGCGGGGTCCACGGAGGAGCTGGGGGCTGGGATGGGGTACCACGGGTCGTTCGGAAAAAAACGGGCTGACGACCGGTTGGGGACCGGCCGCCAGCCCGTGACTGGCCTGTCAGGCGAACCTGACGAGCGTCTTACCTGTTGTAGGAGCCGAAGTCGTACTCCTCAAGCGGCACGGCCGCGCCTGAGCCCTGGCCGAACTCGTAGCCGTCAGGCTCGGGGTAGGAACCCGGCGGGAAGGCCGAGGACCTGGCGTCCTCGGTGGGCTCGACCCGGATGTTCCGGTAGACCGGCATGCCGGTACCGGCCGGGATGAGCTTGCCGATGATGACATTCTCCTTCAGGCCAAGCAGCGAGTCCGACTTGGCGTGGATCGCCGCGTCGGTAAGCACCCGGGTGGTCTCCTGGAAGGAGGCCGCCGACAGCCAGGACTCGGTCGCCAGCGACGCCTTGGTGATGCCCATCAGCACCGCCCGGCCCGAGGCCGAGGTGCCGCCGTCGCCCACCACCGCGCGGTTGACGTTTTCGAACCGCGGCCGCTCGACCAGCTCGCCGGGCAGCAGATCGGTGTCGCCGGACTCGAGCACGTTCACCCGCTTCAGCATCTGCCTGATGATGATCTCGATGTGCTTGTCGTGGATCGAGACACCCTGCGACCGGTACACCTCCTGCACCTCGTGCACGAGGTGCAGCTGCACCGCCCGGCCACCGAGAATCCGCAGCACCTCGTGCGGGTTAACCGCACCCGCGATGAGCTGCTGACCGACGGCGACGTGGCCGCCGTCGGTGACCAGAAGCCTGGACCGCATCGGAACCGGGTAGGCCACTTCCTCCGCGCCGTCGTTGGGGATGACGATGATCTTCCTGGTCTTCTCGGTCTCCTCGATCTTGACCCGGCCCTCGTACTCGCTGATGGGCGCCATGCCCTTCGGGATACGAGCCTCGAAGAGCTCCTGGATGCGCGGCAGGCCGTGGGTGATGTCCTGGCCCGCCACACCGCCGGTGTGGAAGGTCCGCATGGTGAGCTGGGTGCCAGGCTCGCCGATCGACTGGGCGGCGACGATGCCGACGGCCTCGCCGACGTCCACCCGCTTGCCGGTGGCCAGCGAGCGACCGTAGCACTTGGCGCAGACCCCGGTCTTGGCCTCGCAGACCAGCACGCTGGACGTGCGGATGGTCTCCACCCCGGCCTCGATCAGCCGGTCCAGCATCAGCTCACTCGAGTCGTCGCCGACCTTGACCAGGATCACGCCGTCGGCCTCGATGTCCTCGGCGATGGTCCGGCCGGTGCCCGTGTTCTCGATGTTCGGCAGCTTGCGCAGGTGACCCTGGGCGTCCTTCTCCGCGATCCGCAGGCTGAGCGACCGGTCGGTGCCGCAGTCCTCCTCGCGCACGATCACGTCCTGCGCCACGTCCACCAGGCGCCGGGTAAGGTACCCGGAGTCCGCCGTACGGAGCGCGGTGTCGGCCAGGCCCTTGCGGGCGCCGTGGGTGGAGATGAAGTACTCCAGCACGGACAGCCCCTCGCGGAAGCTGGACTTGATCGGACGCGGGATGGTCTCGCCCTTCGGGTTGGAGACCAGGCCGCGCATGCCGGCGATCTGCCGCACCTGCATCTGGTTACCGCGGGCGCCGGAGTTGACCATCATCCAGACCGAGTTGGTCTCGGGGAAGGCCGCCTCCATGTCCTGCGCCACATCCGCCGTCGCGTGCGTCCAGATCTCGATGAGCTCCTGACGCCGCTCGTCGTCGGTGATCAGGCCGCGCTCGTACTCGCGCTGCACCTTCTCGGCCCGGCGCTCGTAACCCTCCAGGATCGCCGCCTTGTTCGGCGGCGCGACCACATCCTCGATGCCGATCGTGACACCCGACCTGGTGGCCCAGTGGAAGCCGGCGTCCTTGAGCGCGTCAAGGGCCGCCGCCACCTCTACCTTCGGGTAAGACTTCGCCAGCTCGTTCACGATCACGGTGAGCTGCCTCTTACTCACCTCGAAGTTGACGAACGGGAAGTCGGCAGGCAGTGTCTCGTTGAAGATGCAGCGGCCCAGCGTGGTGGTCAGCCGGATCGGCTGGCCTTGCGCCCAGCCTTCCGGCAGCAGGGTCCCCTGCGGCGGGACGATGCCGTGCAGCCGGATCTGGATCCTGGCCTGCAGGTCGAGCTCGTGGTTGTCGTAGGCCATCAGCGCCTCGGACAGCGTGCCGAACACCCGGCCCGTGCCGGGCACCTCGGCCGCTTCCCTGGTCAGGGAGTACAGGCCGATGACCATGTCCTGGGTCGGCATGGTGACCGGATTGCCGTCGGCGGGCCGCAGGATGTTGTTGGTAGACAGCATCAGGATCCGCGACTCGGCCTGCGCCTCGGCGGACAGCGGCAGGTGCACCGCCATCTGGTCACCGTCGAAGTCCGCGTTGAACGCGGTGCAGACCAGCGGGTGGATCTGGATGGCCTTGCCCTCCACCAGCTGCGGCTCGAACGCCTGGATGCCGAGCCGGTGCAGGGTCGGAGCACGGTTCAGCAGCACCGGGTGCTCGGTGATGACCTCCTCGAGGACATCCCAGACCACCGAACGGGCCCGCTCCACCATCCGCTTGGCCGACTTGATGTTCTGCGCGTGGTTGAGGTCAACCAGGCGCTTCATCACGAACGGCTTGAACAGCTCAAGCGCCATCTGCTTGGGCAGCCCGCACTGGTGCAGCTTGAGCTGCGGCCCGACCACGATGACGCTGCGGCCGGAGTAGTCGACGCGCTTGCCGAGCAGGTTCTGGCGGAACCGGCCCTGCTTGCCCTTCAGCATGTCGGACAGCGACTTGAGCGGACGGTTGCCTGGCCCGGTGACCGGGCGGCCGCGACGGCCGTTGTCGAACAGGCTGTCCACGGCCTCCTGCAGCATCCGCTTCTCGTTGTTCACGATGATCTCGGGTGCACCCAGGTCAAGCAGCCGCTTGAGCCGGTTGTTCCGGTTGATCACCCGGCGGTACAGGTCGTTCAGGTCGGAGGTGGCGAACCGGCCACCGTCCAGCTGGACCATCGGCCGCAGGTCCGGCGGGATCACCGGGATGCAGTCGAGCACCATGCCCATCGGGCTGTTCGTGGTGTTCAGGAACGCGCTCACGACCTTGAGCCGCTTCAGCGCCCGGGCCTTCTTCTGGCCCTTGCCGCTCCTGATCGTCTCGCGCAGGCTCAGCGCCTCCGCGTCCAGGTCGAAGCTGGCCAGCCGGTCCTGGATGGCCTGCGCGCCCATGCCGCCGCGGAAGTACCGGCCGAACCGGTCCCGCATCTCGCGGTAGAGCAGCTCGTCGCCCTCGAGGTCCTGGACCTTCAGGTTCTTGAACCTGCTCCAGACCTCATCGAGGCGGTCGATCTCCTTGCCCGCGCGGTCCCTGATCTGCTTGCACTCACGGTCGGAGGACTCGCGGAGCTTGCGCTTCGCGTCGCTCTTGGCGCCAGCCGCCTCAAGCTCGGCCAGGTCGGCCTCGAGCTTGGCCTGCCGGGCCTCGACATCGGCGTCGCGGCGCTGCTCGAGCTGGCCGCGCTCCACCGAGATCTTGGCCTCGAGGCTCGGCAGGTCGCGCGCCCGCGCCTCGTCGTCCACGAACGTGATCATGTAGGCGGCGAAGTAGATGACCTTCTCCAGGTCCTTCGGCGCCAGGTCGAGCAGGTAACCCAGACGGCTGGGCACACCCTTGAAGTACCAGATGTGCGTGACCGGGGCGGCCAGCTCGATGTGGCCCATCCGCTCGCGCCGCACCTTGGCCCTGGTGACCTCGACGCCGCAGCGCTCGCAGATGATGCCCTTGAACCTGACCCGCTTGTACTTGCCGCAGTAGCACTCCCAGTCCCGGGTCGGACCGAAGATCTTCTCGCAGAAGAGCCCGTCCTTTTCCGGCTTGAGCGTGCGGTAGTTGATGGTCTCCGGCTTCTTGACCTCACCGTGCGACCACTGCCTGATGTCCTCGGCGGTGGCCAGACCGATCCGAAGATCGTCAAAGTAGTTGACGTCTAGCAATTTATGTAACCCCCTTCGGATCAGACCTCTTCGACGCTGCTCGGCTCACGCCGGGACAGGTCGATGCCGAGTTCCTCGGCCGCGCGGAAGACGTCTTCATCGGTATCGCGCATTTCGATCGCGGCCCCGTCGCTGCTCAGCACCTCGACGTTGAGGCAAAGCGACTGCATTTCCTTGATCAGGACCTTGAAGGACTCAGGGATACCTGGTTCGGGCACGTTCTCGCCCTTGACGATGGCCTCGTACACCTTGACCCGGCCGAGCACGTCGTCGGACTTGATGGTGAGCAGTTCCTGCAGGGCGTAGGCGGCGCCGTAGGCCTCCAGGGCCCACACTTCCATCTCGCCGAAACGCTGGCCGCCGAACTGCGCCTTCCCGCCCAGCGGCTGCTGGGTGATCATCGAGTACGGGCCGGTGCTCCGTGCGTGGATCTTGTCATCCACGAGGTGGAGCAGCTTGAGGATGTAGATGTAGCCGACCGCGATCGGGTCCTTGAACGGCTCACCGGTGCGGCCGTCGAACAGCCTCGCCTTGCCGCTGGAACCGACCAGCCGGACGCCGTCCCGGTTCAGCAGCGTGCTGCCGAGCAGGCCGGCGATCTCCTCTTCCTTGGCGCCGTCGAACACCGGGGTGGCGACGTGCGTCCCGGACGGGGCGGCGTCGGCACCCACGCTGCGCAGGCGTTCCTTCCAGGGGTCGTCGCCGTCGTCGACCTGCCAGCCGGTCTTGGCCACCCAGCCGAGGTGGGTCTCAAGGACCTGGCCGACGTTCATCCGGCCGGGCACGCCGAGCGGGTTGAGCACGATGTCCACCGGGGTGCCGTCCTCGAGGAACGGCATGTCCTCCACCGGGAGGATCCTCGCGATCACGCCCTTGTTGCCGTGCCGTCCGGCCAGCTTGTCGCCGTCGGTGATCTTGCGCTTCTGGGCGACGTACACCCGGACCAGCTCGTTGACCCCAGGCGGGAGCTCGTCGCCGTCCTCGCGGGTGAACACCCGGACGCCGATGACCTTGCCCTCCTCGCCGTGCGGCACCTTCAGGGACGTGTCCCGCACCTCGCGGGCCTTCTCGCCGAAGATCGCGCGCAGCAGCCGCTCTTCCGGGGTCAGCTCGGTCTCGCCCTTGGGCGTGACCTTGCCGACCAGGATGTCGCCGTTGACGACCTCGGCCCCGATCCTGATGATGCCGCGCTCGTCCAGGTCGGCCAGGACCTCATCGGAGACGTTCGGGATGTCCCTGGTGATCTCCTCCGGACCCAGCTTGGTGTCCCGGGCGTCGACCTCGTGCTCCTCGATGTGGATGCTGGACAAGATGTCGTCCTGCACCAGCCGCTGAGACAAGATGATCGCGTCTTCGTAGTTGTGACCCTCCCACGGCATGAACGCCGCGAGCAGGTTCTTGCCCAGCGCCATCTCACCGTGGTCGGTGCACGGCCCGTCGGCGAGGACCTGGCTCTTCTCGACCCGGTCGCCTTCGGTGACGACCGGCTTCTGGTTGAAGCAGGTGCCCTGATTGGACCGGCGGAACTTGGACACCAGGTAGGTGGTGCGGGTGCCGTCGTCGTTCATCACGGTCACGAAATCCGCGCAGGACTCCTCGACCACGCCGGGCTTCTCGGCCAGGATGACGTCGCCGGCGTCGGTCGCGGCCCGGTACTCCATGCCGGTACCGACCAGCGGGGCATCGCTGCGCAGCAGCGGCACGCTCTGCCGCTGCATGTTCGAGCCCATCAGCGCGCGGTTCGCGTCGTCGTGCTCAAGGAACGGGATCATGGCGGTGGCCACGGACACCATCTGGCGCGCGGACACGTCCATGTAGTCGACCTCGTCCGGCGGGATGTAGTCGATCTCGCCGCCCTTGCGGCGGACCAGCACCCGGCTCTCGAACATGACGCCGTCCGGATTCAGCGGCGTGTTCGCCTGCGCGATGACGTGCCTGTCCTCTTCGTCCGCGGTCAGGTAGTCGATCTGGTCGGTCACCACGCCGCCATTGACCTTGCGGTACGGCGTCTCTACGAAGCCGAACGCGTTCACCCGGGCGTAGCTGGACAGCGAGCCGATGAGACCGATGTTCGGACCTTCAGGCGTCTCGATCGGGCACATCCGGCCGTAGTGGCTGGGGTGCACGTCACGGACCTCGAAGCCGGCCCGCTCCCTGGACAGTCCGCCCGGGCCGAGCGCGCTCAGGCGGCGCTTGTGGGTCAGGCCCGCCAGCGGGTTGGTCTGGTCCATGAACTGGGAGAGCTGGCTGGTGCCGAAGAACTCCTTGATGGAGGCCACCACGGGCCGGATGTTGATCAGGGTCTGCGGCGTGATCGCCTCGACGTCCTGAGTCGTCATCCGCTCCCTGACCACCCGCTCCATCCGGGCCAGGCCGAGCCTGACCTGGTTCTGGATCAGCTCGCCCACGGTGCGCAGCCGCCGGTTGCCGAAGTGGTCGATGTCGTCGGTCTCCAGCGGGATGATCTGCTCGCCCGCGATCATCTCATCCTCGCCCGCGTGCAGCCGGACCAGGTACTCGATGGTGGCGACGATGTCAGCCTCGCTGAGCGTGCCCTGCCGGATCGGCAGTTCCAGGCCGAGCTTCCTGTTGACCTTGTACCGGCCCACCTTGGCCAGGTCGTACCGCTTCGGGTTGAAGTAGAGGTTCTCGAGCAGCGCCTGCGCCGACTCGCGCGTCGGGGGCTCACCCGGCCGCAGCTTGCGGTAGATGTCGAGCAGCGCCTCGTCCTGCCCGGCCGTGTGGTCCTTCTCCAGGGTGGCGCGCATCGACTCATACCCGCCGAACCGGTCCAGGATCTTCGCGTCGTCCCAGCCCAGCGCCTTCAGCAGCACGGTCACGCTCTGCTTGCGCTTGCGGTCGATGCGGACGCCGACGGCGTCCCGCTTGTCGATCTCGAACTCGAGCCAGGCCCCCCGGGACGGGATGACCTTGCAGGCGTAGATGTCCTTGTCGCTCGTCTTGTCGACACTGCGGTCGAAGTACACGCCGGGCGAGCGCACCAGCTGGCTGACCACTACACGCTCGGTGCCGTTGATGATGAAGGTGCCCTTGGCCGACATGAGCGGGAAGTCGCCCATGAACACCGTCTGGCTCTTGATCTCGCCAGTGGTGTTGTTGATGAACTCCGCCGTCACGAACATGGGGGCGGAGAACGTCATGTCCTTGTCCTTGCACTCCTCCGAGGAGTACTTGGGCGGCTCGAACCGATGGTCACGGAACGAGAGCGACATGGTGCCCGAGAAGTCTTCGATCGGGCTGATCTCCTCGAAGATCTCCTCGAGGCCGGACTGCTCGGACAAGTCCTTACGCCCGGCGTTCTTTGCTTCAGTGGTACGAGCCTGCCACCTCTCGTTGCCTAGCAGCCAGTCAAACGACTCGGTCTGCAGGGCGAGTAGGTCGGGTACCTTCAGCACCTCCTGGATACGCGCGAAAGACACGCGGCGTGAACCAGGATTCGTTGCGGAGGTAGTCGTTGCGGAGGCGCTGCGCGATGCTGCCAACAGGGGTCCTTCCGAACTTTGTCGCGGAAATATCACCGCACGCACGCCAAACGCCCCGCGGCAAAACCCCGTAGGCGCGAGGGGGAGAGACCGAGGACGTCAGAGTGCAGCGCAAACTAGCAGTGTAGCCGATGGCCACACCGCTGGTCAACTGTATGCCACTATGAGATTCACGGTTGCTCCGCAGCATCGCTCTTCAACGGCCAAGAGTCAAGTCCAAACCGGACACTCGGGGCAGTTCGCCAGGTGACAGATGCCACATGCAGTGTTATGTGTAGGCGGTAACACGCCAGGGTATGACGATATTCCTGTCTTAGAAAGAAACTTGCTTCAGAGCCGCCTGCGGACGCCCGGACCGCGATGCGAACGCGATGCGAACGCGATGCGAACCAGCCGTGCGCACCACGATCTCCGTGCGCACGCAAGACCCGGGCCCCACGCCACCGTGGTGACGCGAAGCCCGGGTCTCGCCGCGCTTTGAGCCCGCCCAGCGCAGCCTGACGGCTACTTGACGGTGACGGTGGCGCCTGCGCCCTCCAGGGCCGCCTTCCCCTTCTCCGCGCTCTCCTTGTTGACCTTCTCAAGCACCAGCTTGGGCGCGCCGTCGACCAGGTCCTTGGCCTCCTTGAGGCCCAGGCTGGTCAGGCTGCGCACCTCCTTGATGACCTGGATCTTCTTGTCGCCCGCGGCCTCGAGGATGACGTCGAACTCGTCCTGCTCCTCGGGCTGCTCGGCCTCGGCGCCGCCGGCCCCGGCGCCGGCCGCGGCGGCCACCGCTACCGGAGCGGCCGCCTTCACGTCGAACGTCTCCTCGAACTGCTTCACGAACTCGGACAGCTCGAGGAGGGTCATCTCCTTGAACGCCTCGAGCAGGTCGCCGCTACTGATCTTTGCCATGTGATGTTCCTCGTTCCTCAAATACCTAGCGTGTGGGGTCCGGTTAGCCTTCCGCGCCTGAGTCCGGCGCGTCGGCTGAGTCTGGTGTGGCGGCCGACTCTGTTGTGGCCGCCTCCGGCGTAGCGATGGTGCCTTCCGCAGCCTCGCGCTTGACCCGCAGGGCCTCGGCGAGCTGCGCCATCTGCACCGGCAGCGCGTTGAACGTCGCGGCGGCGCCGGCCAGCGAGGCCTTCATGGCCCCGGCCAGCTTGGCCAGCAGAACCTCGAGCGGTTCCAGGTCGGCCAGCTGGATGATCTCGGCGGGCGTGATCGCCTTGCCGTCGAGCACACCGCCCTTGATCACCAGCAGCGGGTTCGCCCGGGCGAAATCGCGCAGGCTCTTGGCCGCCTCGACCACGTCGCCGTCGACGAACGCGACGGCAGACGGGCCGACCAGCAGCGACGACAGCTGATCGACCAGGCCGGCCTCGGTCACCGCGCGCTTGGTCAGGGTGTTCTTCACCACGGTGAACGTGGCGTGGTTCGCGAGCGACCGGCGCAGCTCGGCGAGCTGGGCCACGGTGAGTCCCCGGTACTCGGTCAGCACCGCGCCTGACGAGTCCTTGAACCGGCCGGTGAGCTCGGCGACCGCGGCTACCTTCTCGGCGTTAGCCATGTGCCTCCTCTCCATGAACGTCGAAGCATTTCTTTCCAAGACAGCAAAAACGCCCCGGCGCGAGGCGCACGGGGCGGCATGGTCCAGCCCTGAGGGCTGAGCACTACAGCTCGGTTCACCTGCGCGGGATGCCCGGCCCGGAGCGAACTCCCGGCCGGAGCCTTCGGCCGGCGCGCGAGCGCGACGGCATCCAGCGGTCTTCGGTAGCTACAGACTACGATCCCAGCGCCGCAGGTCCAAATCGCCAGGGCTCGATGTGCCATCGGTCCCCTTCTTGGGGGACCAGAGTGCCATCGGCCCCCTGGGGTTAGGCGTTCGCTTCGGCGAGCTCGTCGGTGAAGCCGCGGGTCTTGTTGGGGTCGACCGGGATGCCGGGGCCCATCGTGGTGGTGAACGTGACCTTCCTGAGGTACCGGCCCTTGGCCGAGGCGGGCTTGAGCCTGATCACCTCGTCGACCGCGGCGGCGTAGTTCTCCAGCAGGGACGCCGACGGGAACGACGCCTTGCCGATGATGAAGTGCAGGTTGCCGTGCCGGTCGGTCCTGAATTCGATCTTGCCGCCCTTGATCTCGGTCACGGCCCTGGCGACATCGGGGGTCACGGTGCCGGTCTTCGGGTTCGGCATCAGGCCGCGCGGGCCGAGCACCCGGCCGAGACGGCCGACCTTGCCCATCAGGTCGGGGGTCGCGACCACCGCGTCGAAGTCGAGGAAGCCACCCTGGATGCGCTCGATCATGTCGTCGGAGCCGACGAAGTCGGCGCCCGCCGCGCGAGCTTCCTCGGCCCGGTCGCCGGTGGCGAAGACGAGCACGCGGGCGGTCTTGCCGGTGCCGTTCGGCAGGTTGACGGTGCCCCTGACCATCTGGTCCTGCTTGCGCGGGTCGACGCCGAGCCGCAGCGCCACCTCGACGGTGGGGTCGAACTTGGTCACCTGGCCGGCTTTGGCGATCGTGACCGCCTCGGCCGGGGTGTAGAGCCGCTCGTGGTCGATCTGCTCGTCGGCCTGGCGGTAAGACTTACTGCGCTTCATGGCTATCTCCCATGTCTGGAGGTCGTGGTCAGCGGGCCGCGCTAGGCCCTGCCACTGTCGGTGGTTTACTGCTGGCGGGTGAAACGGTCAGCGGCCGACCTTGACCCCCATCGAGCGGGCGGTGCCGGCGATGATCTTCTCGGCGGCCTCGATCGTGGTCGCGTTCAGGTCCGGCATCTTGGTCTGCGCGATGTCGCGGACCTGGGCGGCGGTAATGCTGCCGACCTTGGTCTTATGCGGCTCGGCGCTGCCCTTGTCCACGCTCGCGGCCTTCTTGATCAGCTCGGCGGCCGGCGGCGTCTTGGTGATAAAGGTGAAGCTCCGGTCCTCGAAAATCGAGATCTCGACCGGGATGATGTTGCCCCGCTGGCTTTCCGTCGCCGCGTTGTACTGCTTGACGAAGTCCATGATGTTCACGCCGTGCGGGCCCAGCGCGGTACCAACGGGCGGCGCCGGCGTGGCCTGGCCGGCCGGCAGCTGCACCTTGACGACGGCGGCGAGCTTCTTCCTTCTTGGCGGCATGGCAGTGCTTCCTTACTTGTACTTTGGGTTCTAGATCTTCGTGACCTGGTCGAACGACAGTTCCACCGGCGTCTCGCGGCCGAAGATGGACACCAGCACCTTGAGCTTCTGGGTGTCCGGGTTGATCTCGTTCACGGTGGCGGGAAGCGTCGCGAACGGGCCGTCCATAACGGTAACCGACTCGCCGACCTCGAATTCCACCGTGGACGTCCGGGCCGCTTCGGCCTGCTTGGTCCCCAGCTCGGGCTCCGGCGCGAGCAGGTTCGCCACCTCGCCGAGCTGCAGCGGCGACGGCCGGCTCGACAAGCCGACGAAGCCGGTCACTCCGGGGGTGTTGCGGACCACGGCCCACGACTCGTCGGTCAGGTCCATCCGCACCAGGATGTATCCGGGCAGGACCTTCTCGGAGACCTGCTGCCGCTTGCCGCCCTTGATCTCGGTCACCATGTGCACGGGGACCTCGATCTGGTAGATGAAGTCCTCCACGTTCAGCGACTGGATGCGGCTTTCCAGGTTGGTCTTCACCCGGTTTTCGTAACCCGCGTAGGAGTGCACCACGTACCAGTCGCCGGGCAGCATGCGGAGTTCCCGCTGGAACTCCTCCCGCACGCTGTCGGGCGAATCGTCCGGCGCGCCGTCGGCGGATTCGTCCCCCGCGTCGTCGGCCGGGGGAGCAACATCCTCAGCTTCGTC
>ODAK010000594.1_pt1 | contig 41761 bp, 41 predicted proteins | sample 1539591 | NCBI WGS metagenome assembly ODAK01 (sample SAMEA3539303, study PRJEB22396) | soil metagenome | biome: tundra; feature: field; material: soil | place: USA | collected 2010-05 | depth 0.15 m
ACCGAATTCTGATAAAAGGGCTCGTGAGATAACTGCGCGTGCGCAGGGTGTTGTCGTACGTACATTTCTGGCGTCATCAAGCGACAGTCACGGAACTCGCTCCCTACCGCCAGCACCTATCGACCGCTTGGCAGGCGTTACCCTACAGGGGTGCTCGAACGCTGGACCCGGGCGATCATCCGTTGGCGCTTCGCGGTCATCGCCTGTTGGGTCGTCATCCTTTTCCTAGGATCGCTCGCGTCAATCAAGTTGCCCGAGTTGCTGACGACTTCGCTTACGATTCCCGGTACGAGTTCCGCGCAGGCGAATCTCATACTGATTCACAGTTTCGGCGAGAGCGTGGAAGGTACTTTCACCGTAGTGCTGCCGGTCAAGAATTCGTCGCCGGGCGCCGTCATCGCGCTCGAGAAGAAGCTGGCTATCGCTGCGTCGTCACTGCCAACAGCAAGAGTTACCCAAGAGCACGCCGTCGGCACTTTGCTCTACGCCAACGTCGATACCTCGCTCAACCTCAATCGCGCTTCGCCCGCGACCGCAACCCTTCGTCGCGCGCTGGTCCGAGCGGGGCTGACGGGCGCCCTCGTCACCGGGCCCCCCGCCCTCCAACACGACATCACGCCAGTCCTCGCCGGAGATCTTCACCGAGGAGAGGTGATCGCGCTCGTGCTCGCGCTGTTGTTGCTCATCGCCGTCCTGGGGGTTTGCTGGGCTCTGTTGATCCCGTACGTGATCGCGGCGACGATCGCCGCCGGTTCCCTCGCCATTGTCTATCTGCTCGCTCAACGATTTCTCATGGTGCTCTACATCCCCAACGTGGTCGAACTGATCGGACTCGGGCTTGCCATTGACTACTCCCTTTTGATCGTCCATCGCTTTCGCACCGAGCTCATCGACGGGAGTGTCAACGCCGAAGAAGGCATCGTGAGGACCATGTCCACCGCGGGCCGCACGATCGTGCTCAGTAGCGTGGCCGTCGCGATCGGACTCGCCACGCTGCTCCTCGTGCCCGTGCCCTTCGTGCGATCCCTCGGCGCCGCGGGTCTCGTCGTGCCGGTGATCTCACTCGTCGTCACGCTCACGCTCCAACCGGCGCTGCTCTCGCTGCTAGGACGTCGAGGCGTCACGCCCATCGGCGTGCGAGGGTTGATCTCCCAACGCGACGCGCTTTACGGGACGTGGGCGCGCATTGCCCGCGGCGTCATCCACCGTCGAGTGAGCGTGGCCGTCCTCTCCCTCGTGATTCTCGCCGGAGCGGGGTTCTGCGCCCTTTGGCTCGAGTTGACGCCCGGTTCGGTAACGACGATCCCCCACTATCTGCAAGCGGCGCGCGCCCTCGAGCTCGTGCGCGACAAGGTGGGTCCCGGTGTGGTCACGCCGATCGAGATCGTCATCGACACCGGCGCGGCGCACGACGCCAACACCCCGACGATGTCCGCCGCGCGTCTTCGACTCGCCACGGCGATCTCACGCAAGCCCGAGGTCGCCGTGGTCGCCCTCGGCTCCAAGAGCCCCTACGTCGACGCCACCGGGCGCTTCGATCAGATCTTCGTGATCGGCCGTCACGATTTCGGCGACGAGGCCTCCCAGCATTTGGTGAGCGAACTGCGTGACGACGTAATCCCCGCGGCCCGACTGCCCAAAGGAACGAAGGCCTACGTGGGCGGCGCAGCCGCCCAGGGGGTCGATTTTCTCTCGGCGGTCTACGGGGCGTTCCCCTGGATCGTGCTCGTGGCGTTCGTTCTCGCCTACTTGGTACTCCTTCGCGCGTTCCGTTCCCTCTTGTTGCCGCTGATCGCGGTGTTACTCGATCTCGTCTCCGTCGGCGCGACCTACGGCCTTCTGGTCGCCGTTTTTAGATTCGGCGACGGATCGTCAATTCTGAACACCTATCACGTCAGCCAGATCGAAGGTTGGGTGCCGATCTTCATCTTTGCGATGCTCTTTGGGCTATCGATGGACTACGAGGTCTTTATCGTCTCGAGGATGCGCGAGTCGTGGGATCGGGGATCGGGCAACGCGACGGCGATCACTGAAGGGTTGGCCCACACGGGCGGCGTCGTCACGGCCGCGGCGGTGATCATGGTCGGTGCGCTTAGCGGTTTGGTCTTTGGTCACGTCGCTGGCCTCCAAGAGCTCGGCGTCGGCCTCGCGCTCGGCGTACTCCTCGACGCGACCATCGTTCGAGGACTGCTGTTACCGAGCGTCATGGCCATGCTCGGTCGCTGGAACTGGTGGCTCCCGGAGTCGGTCGCCACACTGCTACGAGTTGCGCCCTCGCCCCTCGAAGCTCGAGGGGCGAGGCCGTGATGAGTATTGCGAGACGGTTACTTAACGATTTTGATCGCGAAGTGAAAGGTCGGGACCTGGTAACCAAGGGCCAATCCCGGAAAGTCGTTCGCGGAACTGAGCACCGGCGCGAGGCCGTAGGGCGTGTTCGCGAACGCCGGTTGACTCGTGTACAACATGGGGTGCAGGTCAATGATGTGTGTTCCTACTCCACCGGTCGCAAAGAGGTGGATCACCAGGTAGCCGTTGGAGTTGAATCCACATCCGTAACCGACGTAACTGTTGTCGTAGTCGACGGACAAGGTGTTGTCGAGCTGCGTCCAGCCGACGCCCTTGATGCTGATCGTAAACTCCTGACCCTCTTTGAATGTGTACGTTCCCTTGCCGGAGTCGCCGGCCGCAAACGCGGCGGGCGCGTTGTTCGCGGTGGCGACGCCTTCGCTGAGCAGTTGGCCATTCTTGTTATAGAAGGGAACGATGCTCTCTTTGACGTAGTACGGGGCCTGGGCTTCAATCTTCGTACCGTTCATCACTAGCACCATGTGCCAGCCCCCGAGACCGACCGGAATCGTCAGAGCCGTAGAGAAGCCACCATTCGTGATGGTGCCAGATCCGACGGGCGAGGCGGCGGGTACCCAACAGCCTTGGCCCGTCACGCTCGAGCAGTCCACACGGCTGCCGCTCTCTGTCGCCCACTCCACCTGATCGGTTCCGGTGCCCGAAAGACCCGTCACCGTGAGGTGGTCGGTGGAGCCGACCGGCCCACTCTGCGTGGACAGCGTCGCGACCGCCGTGCTCGCCGGGTCAAGATCGCCCGGCTGAAGGGTTGTCAGTTCATTCACCGTTGGCGTCACGCTGACCGGCCATGAGACCGAGGGCTTTGGGGGCCCACTGTCCTTCGTGACGTGAAAGACCACGGACGCCCCGTTCATGAACGGGTAGGGCGACTGAATCGGGTTCAGGTACAGATCGGTGAGCGCGTCACCCACCATGAGAACGTGATTCCCCACGGGGCCGGCCGCGCGAATGGTCGTCGTGCCGGTGCCACGCGTCCACTCCGACACCAACTCGCCGGTGAAGTGATTGTCCCAGAGAACCGCGGCGCTGTTTTGAAAGAGGCTCGACCCCATGCCGGTGTAGGTCACCGTGATGGGCGTTCCAATGGGGCCGCTCTTTGGCGTCACCGTAAGGGTCCTCGTCGTAATGAAGGCGCCTTCGTTCACGTCAACGCCGTTGATGACGGCGTAGATTTCGTGCGATCCACCAAAGTCATTGGGGACTTTCATGGTGAGCGAGAAACTCCCGTTAGCGTCGGTCGTCGCGTTCGCGAGGTCGACGGTAACGTTGGTGGTCGTCCGACCCATGTAGTTCACCGTGTTGGGCTCGGGGTCAACATTCCAGGTCGCGTTGGACGTCGCCCAGGTGAGCTCGACGCTCGCGTTCTTGGCGAGTCCCGAACCCGAGATCGTCATGTTTGAACCCACGGGACCACCCGCGAGCGGACTGATCGTCAAGACGCCAATATTCGGACTGATGGTGGCGGCAGCGGCCAGCGGTCCCGGCAGCGGTGCGACGCCCGGAATCTTCGGCGTAGGAATCGAAACGTTACTTACCGTTGGGGTCGTCGTGGTATTGGTGTCGCCACTACTGACGCCAGCGAGCAACGCGACGGGAACGATAGCTGCAGCCAGTCCGCGGGCCGCTATCCACCCGATCCTCTTGGTTATGCAAAACTTGCTCATGTCATTTCCTCTTCAACCGGGACTTTCCACAGTCCAGTCACCCGAGGTCGCACCTTGCAACTTCGTTCATCAACTGCACCAGCCCGAGCGAACTGTCTTTGAGACTCACCCGCTCGGGCTTGCACTTCTAACCTCTACGTCCAACTCCTCGATCAACCCGCTGGAACAGCATTCAGCGTGAGATCAGAAGGTGCGGCGTAACCAGCTTGCGTGTAGGTCGCGCTCTCACCTTTGACGGCCTGCTTGATTACCTTGGTCCGGATCCTCGTGACGTACTTGCCATTCGATTCCCTGATCCTGACCGCCACCCTCTTCGTCACCGCCGGGACCGCGATGGTCTGAACGATGATTTTGAAGTTGACGATGCCGGTCGTCGGGTAGCCCGTGGTGTTCCAACCAGTGCTCCAGAAAGCGACCGTTCCGTGGTTACCGTACGACAGAACCAGCGGCGTCGCCACGCCCGGAATCACTACGGTTGCGCTGAACACGTTCTTCGGGGTTAGCGCAGTTCCGCCGGTCTTCACGTCTTGACCCGACATGCGAAAGACGACGGTCTGACCAATTAGGAATTCGTTGGTCTGCGCGCAACCCACGGTGGGCTTGAGAACGCCCGTTGAGCTAGTTCCGACAACGGTGTCGACGTTCATCACAATGTCCAGCGGGGCAGTCCCCTGCACCGGAGGCGCTAACGTCGTCGTGGTCGTCGAGTCGGCCGCCGCTGGCACGGCAGACGTCATACCTACCAAGGACATGCCGCCAAGAGCCAAGGCCCCGACTGCAACTCCTGACATAACTCTTTTCATTTCGCACTTCCTTTTCTTTGGTCGATTTACTAACTCTTGATGGCTAAGGTGCCGGTGAGCGTGGCGCTGAACGCGTCGCTCTCCGAGGAACCTGCCGTGTTGGACGTGACGTTGAAGGATCCCTTGAAACTCAACGTGCCCGAGACGCCCTTGTACTTGCCCGAACCACCCGTCACCTGCGCGACACCCTTCACGCTGACGCTGGTCGGCGTGCTGGTCCCCGCCGCGCAACCCTGGGAGCTGGCGGAGGTCACGACCTTGAATATCAACTTGCTGCCCGCGCCGGTGATATTCCCAAGTCCCGACAGCTCGTCACACTGGTTCGACGCTGCGGCCGAACCGGTGGCGGAGATGGCACCGGCGCCGACGTACGTTCCAGTACCCCTGCCACGCAGCGAGGTCACCTTCACCGTCGTGGCGGCCTGTCCCGTGGGGCCGACCATGAGGAGCGCGATCGTCCCCTTGTACGATCCCCGAAAGGCGACTTTCTTCGTCTTTACGGCGTGACTTACGACGACCGAGTGCGACGCCGGAGCGTTGGGACGCGTGATCGCCGCGCTGACGGGTACCGCTAGCGCGACTGCCAATGCTGTCGAAACACTTCCTACGGTGAGTATTTTCCTAAAGTTGTTCATACCCAAACGATACGAAGCGTGGAGGTCTCTCGACTAGGGAACTAAGTCATAACTTGTGATTTATCTATCGTATCTCTGGTCTTGATAGGATTTTCCTATGATATCTTCCAAGGGTTTGACGATACAACAACTCCGAAGTTTCGTAGCGGTCGCCGACGAGCAGCAGTTCACCGCCGCCGCCGAAATTCTCAACCTCGCACAGCCTTCGATCAGCGCACAGATACGTCTTCTCGAACGCGCACTGGGAACACCGTTGTTCCAACGCAGTCACCGGCCGGTCAAGCTGACGTACGCCGGAATCGAGCTCTTGCCCCTCGCCCGACAGGTCCTTCGCAGCGTCGACAACGTGGTCCACGGGGTGAGCGAGGTCGAGGCACTGCGCCGTGGCCACGTCACCGTCGGCGCGACGCCGAGTCTCGCGTCCACCTTGTTACCGAGCGCGCTCGCCCGTTTCCATCGGAACTACCCGGGCGTTTCAACGACGATCGTCGAACGCGACTCCGTCGATCTCTTGGAAGAACTCGAGTCGGCGGCGTTGGACTTGGCACTCGTTATCATGCCGGTACCGCGACCAACGCTCGACTCCGTCGTGCTGGCGATCGAACAACTGGTCGTCGTCGTCGCTCAAGATCACCCACTCGCCAAGCGCACTCGCATTTCAATCTCCGATCTCGACGGCGTGCCGATGATCATGTTCCGTGAGGGTTACGACCTCAGATCAGCCACCTTTGACGCTTTTACCCGTGCCGGCATTTCGGTGACGGTCGCCCTCGACGGAGCCGAGATGGGTAGCGTCCTCTCCCTTGTGGCGGCGAACCTTGGAGCGGCGATCGTGCCGAGCATTGTCGCGACGGACGACCGCAGCGTGAAGGTCCTCCATTTGAGATCGCCGGCACTCGAACGCACCATCAGTCTGGTACGGCCCCTACACCACACCCCATCTCGAGCCGCGGAGGCGCTGTCGAAGGAGATAACGACGTTCCTCAGCGAGAACCGCTGGCCGAAGAGCGCTTCGCTCGATCTGAGACTCATCCACGCTTGATCCATCGAGTCGCGAATCGCCTCTGAAATATTCACTCAATCGACCATGCAAAACTGCTCTCATGATCAGCCAATGAGGGGCCGAAAAGTTCGTACGTCAGTTTTCGATGAAGAAACAGTCGACGTTTGTCCACCGCTGGAACACATAGACGCGCTCTAGTAAATTCATTGGGCTTTGGCGACCTACTGTTTGATTGTGAACGAGAAATCGAAACAAGTCGCGAGGACGTGGATCATCGCGGGCTTCGTACTCATTGCCGTAAGCGCCATTGTCGACCCGCCGGCCTAGGCGCCACCTCAATTGGTTTCTTCCTAATGGCCCGGGAGTTTTCGTCCAAGAAGATGGCTAACGAAGCAGTCTCACCATGAATCGCCCGTCGTTTTGGAAAGTTGTCGGTTGAGGGTCCGCCAGTAGACGCGACTACATCTCTGGATTAGAGAACGTGTGGCCGTACTTCTCTTCGGATACCGAGATGTCGTACCACGAATAGAACTCTTCTCGGCCCCGGCGCTGTGCTCGCACGTGATCGGGCTCTTCGGCCCACGCGCGCTGACTCTCCGCGTCGGTAAAACGAACAATGGTGACTCGTTCGTCATCGGACGAAACGTAAAACCTCTCATCGATGAAGCCATCCATGGAGTGCACGATGCGGCCCATCTCGTCGGCGACCTCTTGATAGGCCGCTTCAACTCCGGGTCGCAGTCGGCTTCGAAACACCGTCACGATCGTCACGAATCAATCCTGTCATAGCCACGATCACGGCACTAACAAGAAAGGGCGAGTACGGACATGGCCGATTTCTACGGTCCATCGAAGGACGTGTGCACTCGACCAATGGTCGCCTCTATTGCCCTTTCAATCTCGTCGACGTTGAACCAATAGGAAGTTCCCCGCATCGAGGGCTTAACGAGTGACCAGCAGCATGGCGAAACCGTCGTAACCCTTGCTCCCCACGGTTTGAACGGCCGTACCCTCAACTCGATCCTCCGCCGCCGCGAGTTCGAGAAACCGGCGAACGCCCTGGACGCGTTCGTCGGCGCTCAGTCGATTCGCAATCTCCCCACCACGTACGACGTTGTCGGCGATGATCATGGTGCCAACGCGAGAGAGTTGCATCGAGAGAGCGAAGTACTCCGGATAGCCCTCCTCGTCAGCGTCGATGAAGATGAAGTCAAAGGGCTCAACCTTTTCGGTGACCAAGTCGCGCAGCGACGCGGCGGCTGGACCAACTCGAATCTCGACGAGCGATCCAAGACCGGCTCGGTCGATGTTGACGCGCGTTACTTCAGCGTGCTTCGCTTCCAGTTCTAGCGAAATCAGTCTTCCGCCTTCGGGTAGAGATCGCGCCAGCCATATTGTGCTGTAACCACCGAGCGTTCCAATTTCCAAGATTCGCTGCGCCCCGTGGCTCTTCGCGAGAAGCTCTAACAACTTGCCTTGATTGGGCGCGACGTTGATCGGCGGGAGCCCGGCAGCGTCGCTGTCACTGAGCGCGTCGTCGAGAAAATGATCCGACGGCGCGAGCAGCGAAACTAGGTACTTGTCAACATCGGTCCAAAGCTCTTCGTCCATCATCAGATTCTTCCAGAGTTGAAAGGCCCCTAGGCCCCGAAGTCCAGGTCACCGAGCAGCGTACGCAGTTGACGCCCCATCTCGCGAGGATTACCCGAGATTTCACCGACTACTTCGCCTTCCGCTTCGACGTCGTCGCCCGGGTGGAACTTCGATACTCGCATCCCGCGTCCCGCGCGCGTCACGAGCACGACCCACGGCAAGCCGATCTCGCCGGAGTCTTTGGTCGCCATGATTTGACCGTGTCGGTCGAGTCCAAAACTCCACTCCGGCGAACGCGCGGCGTCCATGACGCGCTGGAGTTCGCTACTTCCCGAGAGTCCCGACGATTTCGCTATGGGGCCACACTAGGGGACTGTTGTTACGTGAGTCGACGAAACGCCACCGTTTGGAACTCTCTTTGGTTGTCCATCCTGCGTCGTTCTCGGTCTCGTTTTCACGGCGTTCATGAGGCAAAAGAGAGGCAACGAATGGTTCGGGTGAGACGTTGTCAGACACCATTCGAACTACAGTAAATCGTAGGACCTAAGCATTAGTTCTGGTACCGCGTAGAACTGCTTCGGGCTCTCTCGAGAGGAGATTTTGCGTGAAGCCGACGGACACACAGGGTCCTGACTACTTCCATAAAGTCGTCGACTGCCAGTGGGCCTGCCCCGCGCACACCAACGTCCCCGGCTATATCCGCTTGATCGCTCAGGGACGCTTCGACGACGCCTACATGTTGAACCGCGAGTCCAACGTTTTTCCCGGCATTCTCGGACGCACTTGCGACCGGCCCTGCGAACCGGCCTGTCGACGCGAACGCGTCGACGGTTCACCGGTCGCCATCTGTCGATTGAAGCGCGTCGCCAGTGATCTCAAGGGTGACATCGAAGATCGTCTTCCCAAAATACCCAAGGAGAAGAACGGCAAGCGCGTTGCCTGTATCGGTGCGGGGCCCTCGTCACTGACCGTCGCGAACGACCTCATGCCCGTCGGCTACGAGGTCACGATCTTTGAGCAGTACGACAAGCCCGGTGGACTGATGCGCTCGAACATCCCGTCGTTCCGCCTACCCGAGGAGGTCCTCGAAGACGAAACGAGAATGATCCTCGACATGGGCGTCGACATTCGCTACAACTCACCCGTCTCGAGTCTGCGTTCGTTGCTCGACGAAGGATTCGACGCGGTCTTTGTCGGCGTGGGCGCACCCCGTGGCAAAGAACTCAACCTGCCCGGTCGCCACGACGAGGTCGAGTCGCACATCCACATCGGCATCGACTGGCTCGAGTCGGTGGCCTTTGGTCACGTCAGCGAGATCGGATCTCGCGTCTTGATCATCGGCGTTGGCAACACCGCAATGGACTGCTGTCGAACCTCGAGACGCCTCGGCGGCACCGACATCAAAGTCGTGGCCCGGCGTCCCCGTCAGTTCTTCAAGGCCTCGCCCTGGGAGCTCGACGACGCCGAAGAAGAGCAGGTCGAAATCCTCGTGAATCACGCGCCGACGCGCTTTGTGGTCGAGGACGGAGTACTCGTCGGCATGGAGTTCGACGTCCTCGAGTGGGACGAGGACGCCTCACGCTCAACGACCATCGACACCGTCACGATTCCCTGCGACGACGTGATTCTGGCCATTGGCCAAGAGAACTCCTTTCCCTGGATCGAACGCGACCTCGGCATGACCTTTGGCGAGTGGGACATGCCGGTCGTCGACGAGGTCACCATGCAGTCCAGCGTGCCCGGCGTCTTCTTTGGCGGGGACGCGGCCTGGGGTCCCAAGAACATCATCTGGGCCGTCGCGCACGGACACGAGGCGGCGATCTCCATTGACAACCACTGCTTCGACGTTCCGCTGTTCACGCGCCCGGCCATGGGGATGACGCTCGTCAGCCAGAAGATGGGCATGAGCGAGTGGAGCTACCACAACGACTACAACCAGTCGTCTCGCCAGAAGATGAGCCACGTGGAGTTGACGAAGCGCTTCGAGTCGCTGAACCTCGAAGTCGAACTCGGTTTCAGCGCCGAACAGACGGCGCGCGAGGTGCAGCGTTGTCTCAACTGCGACGTGCAGACCGCCTTCGCGGCACCGCTGTGCATCGAGTGCGACGCCTGTCTCGACATCTGTCCGGTGCAGTGCCTCACCATAACGAGTAACGGCGACGAAGCGGACCTTCGCGGTCGACTCCTCGCGCCCTCTAACAACTTGGACCAAGATCTCTACGTCTCGGCGCCGCTGCCCCAGACCGGTCGCGTCATGGTGAAGGACGAGAACGTCTGCGTGCACTGCGGTCTCTGCGCCGAACGCTGTCCAACGGCTGCGTGGGACATGGCACTCTTCGACCTGGCTATTCCCTACGCCGGATCGAAGAACTTCATTCCCGTCGCCGTGGGCTTCGGGGGCGGTGGTCGATCGTGACGATGACCGCCAAGTCCAAGGTCCGCAACCAAGTCAACGACTTCGCCATCAAACTCGCGAACGTGAACGGCACCGGGTCCTCCAGCGCGAACGGTCTCTTGGTCCAAGCGATCTTTCGCATGGGTGTTCCGGTCTCGGGCAAGAACCTCTTCCCGTCGAACATTCAAGGCCTGCCCACGTGGTACGAGATTCGCGCGAACGCCTCGGGCTACACGGCCCGAGCGCTCAACTACGACCTCGTCGTCGCCATGAACTCCCAGACCTACGCCGAGGATATTGCGGACGTCTGCCCGAACGGCTACCTGCTCTACGACTCGTCGTGGCCGCTCGATCCCGACCTCGAGCGCGACGACGTCAACTTTCTCGGCGTCCCGCTCGCGGCGATGTGTCTCGAGAACTTCACGAAGCCGCGTGAGCGCATCTTGATGAAAAACGTCGCCTACGCCGGCGCCGTCGTGGCGCTCGTGGGCATCGACCTCGACGTGGTGGCGTTACTGCTCTCGGAGACCTTCGCGCGCAACGAAGCGCTTCGTGACTCGAACCAGCGCGCCCTTCGCCTCGGCTACGACTACGCGAGAGAGAACTTCGAGTGTCCACTGGCCTTTCATCTGGAGCCACTGCACGAAAATGCTGACTCGATTCTCATCGACGGCAATACCGCGACCGCGTTGGGCTGTCTCTACGCCGGTGCCACCGTCGCCGCCTGGTACCCCATCACGCCGGCGACGGCCGTGATGGACAACTTCACGAGACTCTGCGCCCGGTATCGGCGTGAGAAGATCGAGAGCGACGATCCCGACGCCCCGGCTAAGTACAAGAACAACTACCTCATTATCCAGGCCGAGGACGAGATCGCCTCTATTGGCATGGTGCTCGGCGCGAACTGGAACGGCGCCCGGGCGTTCACCTCCACCTCGGGCCCCGGCATCTCTCTCATGAGTGAACTGCTCGGACTCGCCTACTACACCGAGATTCCGGCCGTCATCATCGACGTGCAACGGGTCGGTCCTTCGACGGGCATGCCGACACGAACCCAACAGGGCGACATCTTGACGTGCGCCTACGCCTCGCACGGCGACACCAAGCACATCTTGTTGTTTCCGGCGAACCCTTTTGAGTGTTTTGAGTTCGCCGCGCAGTGCTTCGACTTAGCGGAGCGGTTCCAGACACCGGTCTTCATGCTCTCGGACCTCGACATCGGCATGAACGACTGGGTGGTGCCGCGACTCACCTGGGACGACGACTACGTGCCCGATCGGGGCCGGGTGCTGAACGACGAGAACCTGGCCGAAATCGCCGAGTTCTTTCGCTACGCCGACGAGGACGACCAGTTCGTCACGCCGCGCACGCTCCCCGGCTCGATCTCGAAGGGTGCGTACTTCATTCGAGGTTCTGGTCACGACAAGTACGGGCACTACACCGAGACGCCCGACGAGTACCAAGAGGTGATCGACCGTCTGAAACTAAAGCACGCAGCCGCGGCGCCTCACGTGCCCGCGCCGATCGTCGAACGCCGCAAGGGGGCCAAGGTCGGCGTGATCACCGTTGGTAGCTGCGACCTCGCGGTGCGCGAAGCCCTCGAGGAACTGGAAACCCAAGGTGTCGTCGCGGACTTTCTGCGCGTGCGGGGATTCCCCTTCGTGGACGAAGTTCGACGCTTCGTCGAAGAGCACGAGCGCTGCTTTGTCGTCGAGCAGAATCGCGACGCGCAGCTACGTTCGCTCATTACAATCGAGACGGGCGTCGCGATCGAGAAGATGAATCCAGTCCTGGCCTACGGGGGGTTCCCCCTAAGTGCCCAGCAGGTCGTGGACAGCGTGCTCACCCAGATGGAGATCCCCTAATGCCTTCGATTCTCAAACCCTTCATTCCCCTGAACCCACTGCCGAAGAATGAACTCGGCCTCACCGTGCGCGACTACGAGGGTGCGATGTCGACGCTCTGCGCGGGCTGCGGTCACGACTCAGTGACGGCCGCCATCAGCCACGCCTTCTTCGAACTCTCGACGCCACCGAATCGGATCGCGAAGTTGAGCGGGATTGGTTGTTCTTCCAAGACGCCGACCTACTTCGTTCGAGGAGCGCACGGCTTCAACAGCGCGCACGGGCGCATGGCCACCATCGCCACCGGCGCCAACGCCGCGAATCGCGAACTGACCTACATCGGGATATCGGGTGATGGGGACTCGCTCTCCATTGGCCTCGGTCACCTCATGCACGCCATGCGCCGCAACGTCAACATGGTCTACGTCATTGAGAACAACGGCGTCTACGGTCTCACGAAGGGCCAGCTCTCGGCCTCGGCGGACATTGGTTCGAGTCCGAAGAAGGGTGAGGCGAACCTGCTCGCGCCAATCGATCCCATCATGTTGGGCCTGACCCTCGGCGCGACGTTTCTCGCGCGCAGTTTCTCGGGCGACAAGGAGCAGTTGATTCCCATCTTGAAGGCCGCCGTCGCGCACCGCGGCTTCGCGATGATCGACGTGATCTCACCGTGCGTGACGTTTAACGATCACGAGAGTTCGACCAAGAGTTACAAGTTTGTTCGTGAGCACGAGGTGAAGGAAGTCCAAACGGACTTCGTGCCCATCCAAGTGCCCATTCGCGAAAAGATTCCGAGCGACGGCGCCAAGGCCGTCACGATGCACGACGGCAGCGTGTTGCGCTTTCGTTCCGTCCCGGAAGGTTACGACCCCGCAGATCGGCAGAACGTGGAAGAGTACATTCGCGATCGTCAAAGTCGCGGCGAAATCGCGACGGGGCTGCTCTACCTCAACGAGTCGGGTCCGGAGATGCACGAACTAAACCACACGCCCGAAACCGGACTCAATGGTGTCCCCTATTCGAATCTCTGCCCGGGGGCCGACGAGTTGGCGAAGTTACAAGAGGACTTTCGCTAGTTTCGCCCTAGGGTCGGTGCTGAGGTGACCGTGGAGAAGCGTCCAGAGATAGAAGAAGTCCTCGGCGGTGAGAGCGCCTGTTACGCCCACCTCCTCTGTGAAGAGTGCGGTGGTGTGCTCGACGATTCTCATCGCCCGGGGTGCCTCCAGGGTGACAACCGCGACGACGAACCCGTGAACGACGACGAAGAACTCGACTCCCCGAGGTGGTAACCCCCGCTTTGTCGTCACGAAATTGCCACACTTCTCGTTTTGCGGGTCACCGGTACGCCAAGAACGCGCTTTCATAAACAATTCTTTAACAACTCGCCACGTCGAGGATTACGAACAAATCGAGCGACAACCTTTTGTGTATTGACAGAACGTGGGGTAACAAATAAAAAGTCGTGAAAGTGCTCCAATGAATGCGCTCGATTCTCAGGAGCTTCCCAAAAAGCGGTAACTAACCTTGGTGTATGAGTAACTTGTCGGCTGCTCCTATAAGAGTCGCCGTTGTCGATGACCACATCATTGTCTCTGAGATGCTGGCTCTTTCAATCTCGAAAGAGAGTGACCTCGAACTCGTCGACATCGCGGGAAACGTAGCCGACGCGCTCGATCTCGTTCGACGTAATCGACCGGACGTCGTTCTCGTGAACTTTCGACTGCCCGACGGCGACGGCGTCGACGTCGTTAAAAAGATTCTCGAGGAGTTTCCCGACACTCGCGTCGTGATGCTTTCGGGCAGCGTCGACCACGAGGTGCGCGCGCAGTCCATGGGGGCCGGCTGCGTACGATATCTCGGACGAGACCGCTCTATTCGTGACATTATCAACGCCGTACGATCGGCCGCCCACGATGATCTCATCCGCTCCGACGAGTTCATGAGCCTCCTCGATCAGTGGCGTACCACGCCCGAGCGCTGAAGAGAGCCACTTCGCGCGAGAGTATTCGCGCGGATTCGCTTCGGAAGATGTTTAGAAATTCGACACTCACGACCTAACGAGTGAATCAACGTTATCTTTCTCATCAGTTCATCTCAATTCGTGTCTCACGCAAATAATGTTCACTTCTCAATTTCCATGCTGAACGGTTTGTGGAACATCTGACTACTATGAGAACCAAGTTCATTCGACGGTCCTCTCAAAGTTGTCGCTGCGTCGTTGGGAGTGGCGAAAACGAGAAGGCCTCGATGGACTAGGGCAATCAGGGAGGAAGAACGATGTCGACTAGAGGACTTCGCGTCGCACTAAGTATCGCGGTCTTAGGTATTACGGGACTCTCCAGTGGCCTCGTGAGTGTTACCAGCGCGTCGGGCGCCTCGGGACCAAAGTTGGTGGTGGCGCCGTCGACGAATCTGCGCAACGGCGAAACCGTCCACGTTTCTGGAAGCGGCTTCAAAGCCGGCGATACGGTGTACATCGTCGAGTGCCTCGTCAAGGCCAAGGGCCAGTCGGGTTGCAAAGTGAGTGGCATTCCGCCGTACGCGACGATTACGACCACGGGCCTGCTACCGAGGACGACGTTCAAAGTCGTGACGGGGACAGTGGGCACGGGTAAGAGCGCGGGCAAGTGCGGCACCACCAAGGCCAATCTGAAGAACTGCGCCGTGAGTGCCGGCAACGCCACGGGTGGCGACACCGCCGTCAAACCCATCGTCTTTAAGGCACCAGCGAAGAACTAGGTTGACGTCAATCACATGGATGATCGCGTCACCCGAGTGCGCGAAATGCGAGACGTTGAGTTGGAGAACTTCGCGTCGACCGGCAGCATGATATTGGCAGTGAGAGCGGTTAAGGGTGTCGATTCTCGCCCCGGCGACCTCGTGAATTGAAAGGGGCACATGCACGAGCACAACGGCTCCCCGTCACTCGGTTCCCGCACGCTCCAAGAGCGACGCACCACCGTTGCTGACCATCTAAAGGCCCACTTCAGCTTCGCGTCGCTCCTGGCAATTCTGTTTCTCACGTTCCTCGACAACACCATCGCCAGCGCCGTTCTCACGAGCGTGCAGGCCAAACTGCACGCCGGCGTGACGCAACTCCAGTGGGTGGTCGGTGGCTACGCGCTGGCCTTCGCCAGCCTCATGTTGATCTGTGGTTCGCTCGGCGACAACTTCGGCCGCAAAAAGGTGATGTTGATTGGCGTCGTCATCTTCTGTGGCGGATCGCTCGTCTGCGCGTTCGCTTGGTCGCCCACTTCACTCATCATCGGGCGAGTCATCATGGGGGTTGGCGCCGCTGGATCAGAGCCCAGCACGCTCTCGATGATTCGTCACATCTACCCCGACAAGAAGGCGCGCGCTCGAGCGCTCGGCGCGTGGGCCGCGGTCAGTGGTCTCGCGCTCGCCCTGGGACCGGTGATTGGTGGCGTGCTCGTCGGACTGTGGTCGTGGCGCGCGGTCTTCTGGTTCAACTTCATCTTTGGCGTGATCGTTCTCTTCGTCGCGGCCATCGCGCTACCCGAGAGCGTGAACGAGATCCGTCGACGCATCGACGGTTACGGCTTCGTGCTCGCGACGGTAGCACTCGGCTTCGGCACGTTCGCCACCATCGCTGGCGAGACGTGGGGGTATCACTCGAGTGGCGTCCTCACGCTCTACGCGATCGCGGGACTTAGTTTCATTATCTACTTCATCGTCGAATCGAAGACGAAGTACCCGATGTTGAACGTCAAGTGGGTGCGCAATCGGGCCTTCGCCGGCTCGACGACCATCGCCTTTACGAGCTACTTCGCGATCTTCTCCATCTTCTTCTTCGTGGCGCTCTACCTCGAGGTCGTCGCATCGGTCGGTCCCTACACCCTCGCGCTCGACTTCTTGCCGTTGCTCGCGGGCATGGTCCTCGCCTCGCTCTTCACCGGACGCTGGGTCGGCCGCGTCGGCTCGCGCGTGCCCATGACAGTGGGCTGTCTACTCGCGGGCGTCGGTGTGCTGCTCACCGACGCGGTCATCAGTCCCACCGCCGGACTCGGCACGCTCGGCTTCGCCATGGGAATCGCCGGCGTGGGCTTTGGCATCATCGTCGTGCCCATCAACGCCACCGCCCTCCTCAGCATTCCGGCCGCTAACTCCGGCATGGCTGCTTCCACGATCAACACCAGTCGAGAGCTCGGCGCCGTGACGGGCGTCGCGATCCTGGGCTCCATCGTGAACGGCCAACTGACCGTGAACCTGACCCATCGACTCATTCAAATCGGTATCCCCCCCGCGTTCCGCCAGGAGATCATCACCGCCGTCATCACGGGCGACGTCAACGCGAAGGCCGCGAAGATAAGCGGTGAGAGCAATGCCGCCATACGGGCCATCATCAAGAAAGTGGTCAACGCCGCGTTCGGCGCCTTCACGCACGGGTTGAACATCGCTCTCTCGACGTCGGGACTTTTGCTCCTCGTCTCGGGAGGGATTGCCTACTTCACGGGTACCGCCGAGAGAAAGTCCATGGTCGACGCCGAGGAGTGACGCACTCGTCGTCGTGCGACTCACTCTTTCGCGCGTTGTCGTTCGCTGAGGCGCCGCTCTTGAATGCCGTCATTTAGTCGTTGGAGGAGCGTGGTGAGGATCGTGACGTCACCTTCGGGCCACCCTTCGCAGAGTTCGCGCAACACCGTAGAGCGCCGGGCCTCTCGCTTTTCCAAGGCCCTTCTTCCGGTCAACGAGACGCCGAGCAAGGTCGCGCGTCCGTCCGAGGGATCCGGACGCTGGGTCAAAAGCCGTTCGCTCAACATCTCGTTCACGTGGCGACTAATTGAAGTCTTCGTGACAAAGAGTTGGTTGGCTAAGTCGGAGGCGCGAATCTCTCCGGCTTCCACAACGGCTCGCAACAACTCAATGGCCAAGGGACTGAGGCCTGGTTCGCTCCCCGCACGCACGAGCTGCATGAGCTGAACTCGACGAAGCCGTCCCCACTCGCGCTCGAGGGTCGTGTCACTCGTGGGCACGTTCATCGCCTTAGCCACTGTGGTAATCTACCATATAGTTACGTTAAGTAACTAATTACTTCAGAGCATCTCATCCTCACCAGTCGACGTAAAGTCGGGCGACGGAGCCCAGCGAAAGGACGAACGTGACACATAATCTGCGAGCCGACACCATCACCATTACGGGCCACGAGAGTGACGAGATCGAGGCCTACTTAGCAGTCCCCACCGACGTCGAGCACCACGGTTCGATCGTCGTCATTCACCACCTACCCGGTTACGACGCAGCCACGAAAGAGATCGCGCGCAAGTTCGCGGCGAACGGGTACGCCGCGTTGATGCCGAACCTCTATCACCGTGAGGCGCCCGGCGCGAGCAGCGACGACGCGGCGGCGACCGCGCGCAGCCAAGGCGGCGTGCCCGACGACCGCCTCGTCGGTGACGTGGCGGGAGCGATGGCGCACCTGAAGTCACTGCCCACGTCGAACGGCAAAGTCGCCTCCATTGGATACTGCTCAGGTGGACGCCAGTCGTTCTTGGCGGGCTGTCGCCTCCCCCTCGACGCCGTCATCGTCTGTTACGGCGCGTTCATCACGATCGACACCCCAGCCGAAATACCCCTCAACTTCAAGGCCGTCATCAACGAAGCCGGGAACCTCTCGGGACCGTTGCTCGGACTCTTCGGCGCCGACGACCAGAACCCTTCGCCCGAGCAGACCGCAACGCTCGCCGAGGCGCTCAGCGCCGCCGGCAAGGAGTTCACGTTTCGCACCTTCGACGGCGCCGGCCACGCGTTCTTCGCGGTGGACCGACCGAGTTACCGCCCCGAGGCGGCGAAGGAAGGTTGGAACAACATCTTCACCTTCCTCGCTCGCACGATTGACTAAGGAGCTTCAATGTGTACCTACCAAACTGAAAAACTAACGGTCGAGGGCAGCGCGAAGACGCCGAGCGGTTGGACGAAGGTCACCGACGCCACGGTCTACTTCGATCACCCCGTGCACTACGGCGCCGGGCACGCGCTCATGATTGACGTCATGAATCCCGAGAAGGGGCCGTCGGCTCGCGTCGCCCTTGAACTCAGTCCCGAGAGCGCGCGCAACCTGGCGAACGCGATTCTCCACACCCTCGACACTGTTCCTCACGGACTGCTGAGCGAACCAACGCTGTGAGCGTCGCGACGACGGGACTCCGTCAGAGCGACTTCCCTCGACCCGACTCCGATCGCTACAAGTGGTTAGTGCTCTCTAACACGACGCTCGGCGTGTTGATGGCCACCATCGATACGTCCATCGTGTTGATCGCCCTGCCGGACATCTTCAAGGGCATCCACATCAATCCCCTCCAGCCCGGCAACACGTTCTACCTGCTCTGGATGATTCTCGGCTTCATGATCGTGACCTCAGTACTAGTCGTAAGTCTCGGGCGCTTGGGCGACATGCTCGGGCGCGTGCGCATGTACAACTTGGGTTTCGTGATCTACACGTTCTTCTCCTTGTTGCTCTCCATCACCTGGATGTCGGGAACCTCGGCCGCGCTCTGGCTCGTTATCATGCGCCTCTTCCAGGGCGTCGGCGCGGCCTTTTTGATCGCGAACTCGACGGCTATTTTGACCGACGCCTTTCCCGAGCATCAACGCGGCATGGCCGTGGGCATCAATCAGATTGCCGGCATTTCGGGCATGTTCATCGGCCTGGTGTTGGGCGGACTCCTCGGTCCCATCCAGTGGCGGTTGATCTTTATCATCTCGGTGCCCATTGGGCTCTTTGGCACCATCTGGGCCTACCGGAAACTGAGAGAGGTGCCCACCAAGCGCGACCACCACGTCGACTGGAGTGGCAATCTCTCGTTCGCCGTCGGGCTCGTCGCCTTGATGGTTGGCATCACCTACGGCATTCAGCCCTACGGCGGGCACGTCATGGGCTGGACGAGTCCGCTGGTGCTGGGCTGTCTGCTCCTTGGCGTGCTCGCGCTCGTGCTCTTCGCGCGCATTGAGAGACACTCCGACGATCCGATGTTTCGACTCAGTCTCTTTCGGATTCGCGCCTTCTCGGCCGGGAGTATCTCCACCCTGCTGGCGGCCGTTGGTCGGGGTGGTCTCATGTTCACGATGGTGATCTGGCTCCAGGGAATCTGGTTGCCGCTGCACGGCTACAACTTCTCGAACACTCCCCTGTGGGCCGGCATCGCGCTCTTGCCGCTCACCGGGGGCTTCTTGGTCGCGGGTCCGCTGTGCGGCTTTCTCTCGGACCGCTACGGATCGCGCCCCTTTACCGTGGGCGGCATGCTCGGCGCCGCGGCGTCATTCTTGTTATTGCAGTTCCTGCCCGCGAACTTCTCGTACCCGGTCTTTGGGGCGTTGTTGTTCTTGAACGGTCTCTCGATGGGCGCCTTCTCCGCACCGAATCGCGTGAGCGTGATGAACTCACTGCCGGCCGAGCATCGAGGCGTCGGATCGGGCATGAACTCGACGTTTCAGAACTCCGGCCAGGTCATCTCCATTGGCATCTTCTTCACCTTGATGATCATCGGACTCTCGCGCACGCTCCCGCACGCGCTCTTCGTGGGTCTCACCAACCAGGGCGTCGCTGCTGCCACCGCCCAGCACATCTCCACGCTGCCGCCCGTGACGACGCTCTTCGCGTCCTTTCTCGGTTACAACCCGATGGTCCACCTGCTCGGACACCACGTCTTGGCGTCGCTGGCGCCGAGCGCGCGCGCCACGGTGATCGGCCGAACGTTCTTTCCCAAGATCATTCAAAAGGCCTTCGTGTCGGGACTGCACCCGGCCCTCGACTTCGCCACCATCGTCTGCGTGCTCGCGGCCGCCACGTCGTGGCTACGCGGAGGACGCCCGCGCGCGCTTCGCGATGCCCAGAACGCCCTAGGCGTCGACGTCCTCTCGGCGGCGGACGCCAACTAGTAAGGCCACACGAAGACCCATCGTCGAGAGTTCGTTGCGACTGAGTTGAACCCACGTCGACGTGCCGTCGCTCAGCTCGACCGTCACCTGCGCCTCAAAGCCCAACGAGACGATCGACGTGATGCGACCCTTCACTGTGCCCTGGTGCACCGAGACGAGGGCGAGATCGTGCGGACGCGTGACCTCGCCCTCGAAGATCGTGGACGGCCCGAGGAACTCGTGCACGAAATCGGTGGCCGGACTCTCGTAGAGTGCGAGGGGGTTGCCCGACTGCACGACGCGCCCCGAGCGCATCACGATCAACTGATCGGCCACTTCCATGGCCTCTTGCTGATCGTGGGTGACCAGCACGGTTGTCACGTGCAGCTGGCCGTGCAGCTCCTTCAACCAGTGGCGAAGTTCGGCCCGCACGACGGCGTCGAGCGCGCCAAAGGGCTCATCGAGCAGCAAGACCCTGGGCTCGATGGCGAGCGCGCGAGCGAGCGCCATCCGTTGGCGCTCCCCACCCGAGAGTTGCGCGGGAAAGCTCTTGGCCTTACTTTCCAGCTTCACGAGCGCCAGGAGTTCGTTCACGCGGTTTTCGATCTCCTTCGCGGGACGCCGGCGCACCTTGAGTCCAAAGCCCACGTTCTTCGCCACGTTCATGTGGCGAAAGGGGGCGTAGTGCTGAAAGCAGAAACCAATGTCGCGGTGTCGGGCGTCGACCTTGGTCATGTCCTCGCCGTCGATCACGACCTTGCCCTCGTCGGGTTTCTCCAGACCACTGATGAGTTTTAACAGCGTCGACTTGCCCGAACCCGAGGGGCCGAGGACGGCGGTCAACGAGCCGTGCGCGATGTCGGCCGTGACGTCCTCGACCGCGTGGGTCTGGCCGTAGTGCTTCGTGAGATGACTAAGCGAGATCGACAAGGAGGCTCTTCTCTCTTCTCTTCAGGGCCGCCAGAATTCCTAGTACTGCTATAGAGATTAGAGCCAATACCAACGCGCCGGAGTACGAACCGAGCACGTCAAAGCGCTGATCCCAGCTGTCGTAGATGTAGATCGGCAGCGTCTGGGTGACCCCGGTGATGTTGCCCGACACGACGAGCACCGCGCCGAACTCGCCGAGCGTGCGCGCGAGCGTGAGCGTGACGCCATACAGCACGGCCCAGCGAATGGTTGGCAAGGTCACGTGCCAAAAGATGCGATAGCGTCCCGCGCCGAGTGTACGCGCGGCTTGCTCCTGCTCTTCGCCCACCTCCACGAGGACTGGGAGAATCGAACGCAGCACGTAGGGCAGCGATACCGACATCGTCGCGATCACGACGCCCAGGGGTGTAAAGAGCACGTTGATGCCCCAGCGCGCGAGTGGGGCGCCGAACCAGCCAATGCGCGAGTACGCCAGCACCAGCGCGACGCCGATGATGATGGGCGAGATGGCGATGGGCACGTCAAAGATCGTGTCCAAGACGCGCTTGCCCACGAAGTCGTGGCGCGCGATGAGTAGGGCCGCGCCCACGCCGACAATGGCGTTCACCGGCACCGCGATCGCGGCCACCTCCAGCGAGAGTTTCAACGCGTCGAGAGCGTCGCGCTGGGTGATCTCGCTCCAGAAGGCGCCAAAGCCGTGGCCGAAGGCCTTCACGACGAGAAAGATCACCGGCAGACCGATCAAGATACCGAGATAGAGGATGACGACGCTGCGCAGCGTGAAACGATGAGCGTTCTTCACTAGAGGAGTCGCTTCTGGTAGCGCCGCGACAGCACGTTGGTCGACACCAACACGGCGAGACTTATAACAAGGAGCGCCGTCGACACCGCCGCCGCGTCCGTCCAGAAGAATCCCGCGGTGAGGTTGTAGATGTAGTACGACGCGGTCGTCGTTCGACCAATACCGCCGGCGATGAGCGAGATAGAGCCGAACTCCCCGACCGCTCGCGCAAAGGCCAGACCGAAGCCCGACAGCACCGAGGGCCAGAGTGAGGGCATCACGACGGAGAAGAACGTGCGCAACCCCCCGGCCCCGAGAGTTCTCGCGGCCGCTTCACTCTCTAGATCCAGTGACGCGAGCACCGGCTGCACCGCGCGCACCGAGAACGGCAGCGTCACGAAGAGCAGCGCCAACATGAGTCCCATCCACGTTTCGAAGAGATCGACGTGCACTGGGCTGTCGACCCCGTAGATCGCGAGCAACACGACGCCCGCCACGATCGTCGGGAGCGCGAACGGTAAGTCGATGATCGAATCGATCAGTCCTCTTCCAAAGAAGCGGTCGCGCACCAGCACCCACGCGATCGCGACGCCCATCACCGCGTTGATCGCGGCGACGCTAAAGGAAAGCCACAACGAAAGAAAGATCGCACCACGCGCGCCCGGTGCTTTGATCGCGCTCCAGAAGGTCTTAAAGCCGATCGACACGTGCCAACGCCAGAACGCCGCGCCGGCGCCGTGGGTCGCGATCGACACCGAGAGTCCGTGACTGATTAATGCCGCTATCGGCAACAGCACGATGATCGAGAGATAGCCGACGATCAAGGCTCCCCCGCCGCCCACGAGGATTGGCAGGGAGAGCCGTGAACTCACTCGTCGCCAGCCGTTGATGGCTGGCGACGAGTGACTCGTTAGAGAAGATGTCTTAACTGGTGTAGCCGTGGGCACTCTCAACCCTCGTGAAGAGACCACTCGGGGAGAAGAACTGGCTCCAGACCTTGGACCAGCCGCCCATGGACGAAATGGTGATCATCTTCGCCGGGCTGTAGAACGCCTTGTTGAGTGCACTCTTCTTGCTGGGCAGCGTCGAACGGTAGTCCTGGGTCACCAAGATGGTCTGGCCCGCGGGCGAGAACAAGTACTTGAAGAACGCCACCGCCGACGAATTGTTCGCGCCGGTCGTCGTGAGCGCCGCCGGAGTTTGAATGAGGACGTTCTGCTGGGGGTAGACGATCTGGATGGGAGAACCCTTCGCCAGCGCCTCTTGCGCGTCACTCTCGTAAGCCAAAAGGACGTTGCCGGTTCCCGTGAGAAATGTCGACAGCGCCTTCGAGCCGCTCGACGGCTCGGCGATCACGTTGCCCACGACCTTGTTGAGGAACTTGTGCGAGACCTCGGACCTCTTGCCTTGAAGGATCTGTGACTCGTACGCGCCGAGGAGGTTCCACTTCGCGCTGCCCGAGCTGATCGGGTCGGGCGTGACGATCTGCACGCCCGAAGCGGTCAGATTGTTCCAGCCCGTGATGTTGAGAGGATTGCCCGTTCTTACGACGATCACCACCGTTGAGTCCGCGACGAAACCGTCTTCGGCCGCGCTGATGGGATTCGTTTGCCAGCTCCTCGACACGACACCGGCCTTGACGACCGTGTTCATGTCGGGGATGAGAGAGAAGTTCACCACGTCAGCGGGCTGGCCGGCGACGACGTCTTGGGCCTGGGTCCCGGAGGCGCCGAACGAATTGGTGAACATGACACCTTGACCCGCCGACGTCGCTTGGAATGCGGTCTCGAGTGCGCTGTAGCCCGCGGAGATGGTCGAGTAACCCACCACGTTGACGGTGCCCCCCGAAGAGGCTCCCGACACGGTCGCCACGCCGAGCGTACCCAACGTCGCCACGAGGGGAAGAATCACCAGGGTTTTCAATTTACGGGTCATTATGCCTCCAATTTCACTATTTTCTATGGAAGTAATAGACAATAGCAAGGCGTCAGAGCATTGGAGTGGCATTTGCGCGATTTTCCTGATTTTGAGCCACTTCGAAGGCTTAATTTCTTGACCCAGAACGGACAAGAACAGTAAATCGACCTCGACTGAGGACCACTTTCGAGCGTCAGACCCGACGAGTGGGCGCCACGAAGATGCCAACAGCTCCTCGACGAAGAGTCGCGAAGACTACGAGTTCATCGATTTGTGGACGGTCGTCACGATGCGTTCCACGGACGGAATAGCCAAGTCTTCGAGCGTGTCGGCGGCCGGCAACGGAATGTGCGGCGTCGTGATTCGAACGATCGGACCGTCGAGGTCGTAGAAGATCTCGTCGGCGACGATCGAGGCCACTTCCGCCCCCCAACCACAGAGCCGAGGATTCTCCTCCACCGTGAAGAGTCGACCGGTGGCGGCGACTTCGCGAAGAATGGTCGTCGTGTCGAGCGGCACGAGGGATCGAACGTCAATCACCGTGCAGTCAATGCCGTTGGCCGCGAGTTCGCTCGCGGCTTCGAGCGCTCGAGGGACCATCGAACCGAGGGCCACCAACGTCGCGTTCGAACCTTCGCGAAGAACTTTCGCGGAACCCAACGTGTCGACGATGTCGCCGTCGGGGACGTCCATCTTCGAGGAGTAGAGGACCTTCGCCTCCAGGAAGATCACGGGATCGTCGTCGCGCACCGCGGCGGCCATCAGTCCAATGACGTCCAGCGCGTTCGAGGGAACGACCACCTTCAGTCCGGGCACCATCATCGCCCAGTTCTCGACGCTCTGCGAGTGCTGCGCGCCAAAGCGCAGACCGCCGCCGTTGCCCGAGCGAATGACGAGGGGGAACGACACCTGACCGTTCGTCATGTAGCGGCTCTTGGCGATTTCGTTGGCGACGATGTCCCAACAGACCGCGAAGAAGTCCGAGAACATGATCTCCGCGATCGGTCGCAGTCCGGTCATCGCGGCGCCCATGGCCGCGCCGAGTATCGCCTGCTCACTAATGGGCGTGTCGCGAACGCGCACGTCGCCGAACTCTTCGAGCAGTCCGACGGTGCCCTTGAAGACCCCGCCGGCCGCGCCGACGTCCTCGCCCAAGAGGACGACCGACTCGTCGCGACGCATCTCCTGGGCGATGCCGCGCGCGATCGATTCACGAAAGGTCAGTTGCGCCACGAGGCACCTCCATCAGCCCATACGTCCTTTAACAACAGGTCCTCGCCCGGCACGTCGCCGGCCTTGGCTTCTTCGGTCGCGAGGTCCACTTCAGCGTCGACTTCGCTCTCGAGAGCGAGTATCTCGTCTTCACTGACGCCCGCGTCGAGGAGGCGAGCTCGATAGCGCGGAATGGGATCTTTGGCCATCCACTCGGCCAGCTCGTCGTCGGGACGGTACTTTCCCGGGTCGGCCCGCGAGTGTCCCCCGTGTCGATACGTCTTGGCTTCGATCATGCTCGGGCCTTCGCCGGCCCGGGCCCTTGCGAACGCGGCGCTCGTGACGTCAAAGACCGCGTCGGCGTCGTTGCCGTCGACGATGATGCTCTCGAGACCGTAGGCCGACGCGCGGTCCGCCGCGGGATTGGCGACGGCCGTGACGTCCGAGGTGCGCGTGTACTCCATCCAGAGGTTGTTCTCACAGAAGAAGATCACCGGCAACTTCCACACGGCGGCGAAGTTGAGCGCCTCGTGAAACGCGCCGATGTTCGTCGAGCCATCGCCAAAGAAGGCGACGGCCACCTGCTCCGTGCCGCGGTACTGCGCGCTCCACGCCGCGCCGCAGGCGATCGGGAGGTGCGCGCCGATCACGGCGTAGGAACCCATCATCCCGTGCTCGACGCTCGTTAGGTGCATCGAACCGCCCTTGCCGGCCATGAGACCGTTGGTGCGACCCATGAGTTCAGCGAAGACCGGCGTCATCGGTACGCCGCGCGCGAGCGTGTGGGCGTGACCGCGGTACGTGGCGAACGTCCAGTCGTCGGGACGCATCGCGGCGGCGACGCCCGCCGCGATGGCCTCTTGACCAATGGAGAGGTGGCTCGTGCCCTTAACGAAGTTCTCTAGGAACAGGTCGTACGCGCGATTTTCGAACTGACGCAGCGCGAACTGACTGCGGTACATCGCAATCTTGTGCGCGACGTCACTGTTCGCGGGGGCTACTTTCGTGCTGGACATTTGTTCCTCCTAGTACCGGTTCGCGACCATGAGTTCTTGCGCCGGAAAGTGCGTGAGAATCGACGGTTCGCTCTCAGTGACGACGATCTCTTCTTCGATACGCGCCGCCGACACGCCGTCCGACGCCGGGCAGTACGTCTCGAGGGCGAAGACCATGCCCTCCTTTAACTCAATGGGATCGCGCAGACTGTTCAAGCGACTGATGACGGGCCGCTCGTGCAGGCCCAGTCCGAGCCCGTGGCCGAACTGCAGACCGAAGGCCGCCATCTCGTTGGCGAAGCCAAAGTCCGTCGCGGCGGGCCACGCGAGGGCGATCTCGTCGGTACTGACGCCGGGCTTCACCAGATCGATCGCCGTGTCCATCCACTCGCGGGCCCTGGCGTAGGCGTCGCGCTGGGGCGCGGTGGAACTGCCGACCGACATCGTGCGGTAGTAGCAGGTCCGATAGCCGTTGTAGGAGTGAATGATGTCAAAGAACGCCTGCTCGCCGGGGCGAATGATGCGGTCCGTGAAGTTGTGCGGGTGCGGGTTGCACCGTTCCCCCGAGACCGCGTTGATCGCTTCCACTTGATCAGAACCCATCTCGTAGAGTCGCTTGTTCGCGAGCGCGACGATCTCGTTCTCTCGAACGCCGGGCTTCAACGCTTCGAAGATGTCGTGGTAGACCCCGTCCACCATGGCCGCGGCCTGGGAGAGCAGCATCAGCTCGTCGGGATTTTTGATCTGTCGCGCGTCGAGCATGTGTTGCTGGGCGTCACGAACGTCGACGCCCGCCTTTTGCATCTCGAAGAGGAAGGGCAGCTCAATGATGTCAATACCGATGGGTTGACCGAGGACGCCGTGGTCGTTCAAGATCCCGACGATCTCTTTGACGGCCGACTCGAAGAGACCGGCCTTGGGCGCGATGGCGCCGCGAAGTCCCAACATTCCCGCGCGACAGTTCTCGGGCTCGAGCCACGGTGCGAAGAGTTGGTGGTGGCGCGCCGCCGAGCCAAAGTCCCACACGATGGGCTCGCCACCGCGCGTCAGTAAGCAGTAGCGCGACATCTTGTCCCCGAGCGCGCCGCCGATCCAGGTCTGCGAGACGTAGCGAATGTTGTAGGCGTCAAAGAGCAGGATCGCGCCGAGGTCGCTGGCCTCGAGCGCCTCGCGGGCTCGCGCGAGGCGATACGCGCGCAGGCGATCAAAGTCCACGCGCGTCTCAAAGTCCACCCCGTTGTGACCGGGCGTGTTGACAATTGGTCCAAATCCCTCGCTCATGACTTCGCTCCTAACCCGTCGTCGACCTCGATGTTCTCCGGCTCCAGCACGAGCCCGGCGCTACGCGCCTCTTCGAGCAGCAGAACCGCAAAGTCCTCGTCGCGGTAACCAGCCCCGATGGCCGATACCACGATCTCGGTGCAGAGCGCCGAGAGTGGCATCGGCACGTTCATCTTCTTCGCTTCGGCCATGCCCAGGTCGAAGTCTTTTCGTAGCAGCACCGGCGTGAAAGTGGGCGTGAAGTCGAGGTTCACGAACGCGGGCGTCTTGTAACGGGTGAACGTGGAACCCATGACCGAGTTGTTGATGAACTCGAGGAACGCACTGCGGGGTATGCCGCCGCGCTCGGCCAACACCGTGATCTCGGCCATGGCCTGGGCGACAATACCTAAGAACATGTTGTGACAGATCTTGACGAGTCGCGCCACTTCGCCGTCGCCGACGTACGTGACGCCGTGGCCGAGTTCGTTGAGGTAGGGACGAACCGTCTCGTAGGCGTCGCGCATGCCCGACACCGCGAGGGTGAGCTTACCCGAGGCGACTACCTTAGGGTTGCCACTCACCGGCGCGGCGAGAAACCCGACGTTCCTCGCCGCCATCGCGGCACGCACCTGGGCCGACGTCGTGGAGGACACGGTCGAACAGTCGACGACGACCTTGGGAACGACGTCGCTCGACACGATGCCGTCGGGTCCCGTCGTGACGGCGAGTAGGTCCTTATCGGCCGAGACCATGATGAAGATAACGTCGCACCCGGCGAGATCGCGCGGGGTGTCGACGACCTTCGCGCCGAGTTCACCGAGCACTTCAGCCTTCGCCCGGGTTCGGTTGGTGACCGTGACGTCGTACTTCGCCACCACCAAGCGCTTGGCCATGGCGGTGCCCATGCGGCCACAGCCGACCCAGCCAATGCGAACCTTGTCGTCACTCATCACGTCTCCTAAAGTTCGCTCGGCGCCGGCGACACGGCCTTGGACGTTGTTTCGATGTTGCCGCCGAGATAGAGCGCGCCGATCTCGGGGTTGTTCAACACCTCGCTGCCCGAACCCGAAAGTCGCAGGAGACCGTTCTCCAGCACCACGGCGAAGTGGCTCATGCGAAGGGCCTGGCGAGCGTTCTGTTCGACGAGCAACACCGTACGTCCGGCACTGTTCATCGACTTGATCGTGTCGAACACCAGGCGCAAGGTCTTGGGGTCGAGGCCCATCGAGGGCTCGTCGAGCACGACCAGTTCGGGTTCCAACATCAAACAGCGCGCGAACTCGACGATGCGTTGTTGACCGCCCGAGAGGCTCCCGGCTTTGTCCCTGGCACGCTCGGCCACGATGGGGAAGATCTCGCGGACGTTCTTCAATCGCTCGGCGATGACCTTTCGATCCTTGAGGAGGAACGCCCCGAGTTCCACGTTCTGTTCTACGGTCATCTCGCGAAACAGGCTGTGGTTTTGGGGCACTTGCACGACGCCCAGTTGCAGAATCTCCCGGGGGGTCAAGCCCACGAGCGGGGTCCCCTTGAACCAGAGCTGTCCGAGTCGCGGACGCAACAGGCCACTGACGACCTTGAGCAACGTGGACTTACCCGAACCATTGGGACCAACGATGCACGTCACGCCCCCTTGGGGAACGCTAAAGTCCACGCCCTTGATGACGTCGCCACCGCCGTAGCCGGCGACGATTCCTTCGAAGCGAAGGAAGGCGGTCGACTCAGCCATGGTCCACCGTTTCACCGACTTCGCCGTCACTACTGCCCAGGTACGCGTCCAGAACGGCGGGGTCACTTCGTACTTCGCCGGGCGTCCCCGTCACTAAGTCACAGCCCTGGTGCATCACCGTCACCTTGTCACAGATCTTCATGACGAACTCCATGTTGTGCTCAACGATGAGGAAGGTCTTGCCACCCTTGTTCAACGCGAGAATCTTTTCACTGATCTCGTTGATTAGCGTGAGATTGACCCCACCCGCGGGCTCGTCTAGCAAGACGACGTCGGGATCGGCCACGAGCACGTACGCCAACTCCAGGAGCTTTCGCTGACCGTAGGAGAGCGAACCCGCTTGCATCGAGGCCAGGCGAGTGAGGCCCACGAAGTCCAGCCACTCCATCGCGGCGTCGAGCTCGGACTTCGAGGACTTCGAGCGCGTGAGACCGCGCAACCAACTCTCATCACGCTGCGTGGCGACGAGCATGTTCTCGAGGACGCTGATACGAGCGAAGATGCGGGTGAGTTGAAAGGTGCGACCGACGCCTAGAGCGAAGATCTTGTTGGGCCGTGCGTTGGTGACGTCGTTGCCCTCGAACGAGACCGTGCCCGTATCGGGCTTGACGTAACCGGTCATCACGTTGAACAACGTGGTCTTGCCCGATCCGTTGGGGCCGATGAGGCCAGTGATACTGCCCTTATCGACGCTGAGGGAACAGCCCGCCAACGCCTTCACGCCCCCGAAGGAGCGTGACACGCCTTGCGCCTCGAGAATTGTGGCCATCAGGGATTCGCTCCGAGCGCCTCGGAGTCAGTCATTGACACCATTTCACGCTTCAGCGCTCGCAGAGCCCACCACCGCGAAACGCCACCAACGATGCCCTGCGGCATGAAGAGAATGACAAACAAGAACAAGGCGCCAAAGAGAATCAAGTACAACGAGCCGTTCGAGAACGACAAGGTCAAGTACTGCTGGGACGCTTCGAGAATGAGTCCGCCGAGCAGGGGACCGAGCAGCGTACCGAAGCCACCGAGGAAGGCCATCAGGGCAACCGTGATATCGAACGTCGGGTCAAAGACGAACTGTGGGTAGATCTGGCCGATGAACATGGCGTAGAGCGCCCCGGCCATACCGATGGTGAAGGCCGACATCGTGAAGCCCGTGAGTTTGACTGCCGTTACGCGAACCCCGAGTCCCAGCGCTCGGTCTTCGTCGTCGCGAATGGCGAGCAACTGGAGGCCGAAACGAGAACGACGCACCCCCGCGGAGAGCAAGGTCGCGAAAACGACCATGCCGAGCGCGACGTAGTAGAAGGGCAGGTTGTAGTAGTTGAATAGCCAAGGAATTAGCGGCAGCGAGATGCCCGCCGAACCGCCGGTGAACGAGGCGTTGATCGCCAGGAGTTGAAAGACGAAGAACAAGGCAATCGTGATCACGACGAAGGTGTGTCGGCGCACGCGAAGGGCGATCGCGCCCACGGGGACCGCCACTATCATCGCCACGAGACCGGCGAGTGGTACGAGCCAGAACTGGGCCTCACCTCCAGCCATGTGCGCGTGGGACGACACCAGGGCCATGGTGTACGCCCCACATCCGTAGAAGATGGCCGAACCGAGCGACACGTAGCCCGAGTAGCCGGAGAACATGTTCCACGACGTGGTGCACGCCATAAACAGCAACGTGAAGACCGCGATCGTCGTGTAGGTCGGATTCGTTACGATGAGCGGGAACACGACCAAGACGACGAGAGCGAGGCTCCACATCGAAGGCCTTACTTTTGACATCAAGCCGCTCTCGCGGACAGCTTGCCGAAGAGTCCCTGGGGACGCAACGACAACACGATCACGAGGACGAAGAAGAACGTTGGGGTCGACCAGATCGGCGACCACACCACCGCGATGACGTCACCCAGGGTCACCATCAAGATGGCCGCCAACAAGGCCCCGCCGAGACTGCCCATCCCGCCCAAGACGATGATCGTCAAGAGTCGAGAGATCAAGTCGTAACTGGTACTGGCGTTGAAAGCGTTGGTCGCGCCGTACACCATGCCGCCCGCGGCGGTGACGGCGACACCGAGTCCAAAACAGATCGTCGACACGCGCTTGACGTTGATACCGATTAGGGCCGCGGCCGTCTGGTCGGCCAACGATGCTCGAATGCTCGCGCCGAATCGTGTCCGGTACAACATGACGTACAACGCGCCCAGAAGGGCGACCGCCAAAAAAAAGCCGAACATGTAGATGTAGGGAATCCAAAGACCAAAGACCCGAAACGATCGATTCACGTACCAAGCTTTTAATTGAACGTCATTGATGGAATAAATCATGTTGAGTGCTCCCTCGATGATGAGGGAGATGGCGTAAGTGACCAGAATGGACATCGACGTCCGTTCTGGCCCCTTCAGCCTGGCCATGAAAAAGCGCTCCACCACGATCCCCACGACAAAGAGCGTGGGGATCGTGATGACCAAACCGACGAAGAGGTCAATTCCAAAGTGCACCGACAACGTGTAACTCAGGTAGGCACCTAAAATCACCAAGATTCCCTGAGCGATGTTGATGATGTTCATCACTCCAAAGATGAGAGTTAACCCCGTCGCCATGAGGGCGTAGACCGAACCGGTCAAGACGCCGTCCAGTAAGGCGTGGATGAGCGCTGAGCTGTTCAAGGCTTACTTACCCCAGACCGGCTTCGGGAACAGTATCGGCTTGGCGGCCTTGTTTGAGGTTGGGTTGACTTCAACGAAGTTCTTGCCCTGCCACTGGAAGGTGAATGCCGTCGCTTGGTGGTTCTCACCGAGCTTGTCGAACTTCACCGGTCCCTGCACGCTCGTCAAGGTCACTCCCGAGTGGAGATACTTGATGATCTTGGCGTTGTCGAAGCCCTTCGTCGCGGTGACCGCCTGGTCGATGACCTGACCCACGGAGTAGGCCTCGGCCACGTCGGCACTTACCGTCGCCGCAGTACCGCCGTACTGCTTGATGTAGGCCGCGACCATCGCCGCACTGCCGGGCGTCGTCGCCGAGCCGTACCACGCGTTGGGCACCATCATGCCGTTGGCGTTTTTGATGCCCACGACCGAACTGAACGCCGTACCTTGGTCCGGACCACCCGTGGCGATGAAGGCCTCGGGGCTGTAGTGCGCCTGCTCGAACGCCTGCATGAACGCCGACACCGTCGGAACGTCAACGGAACCAAGAACCACGACCTGCGCCTTGACGGCCGCTACCGCGTCGGCGATCGGGGTGTAGTCCGTGGTTTCCGCGGGAAAGACCGAGTAGTACGCGGTCTTCACACCCGCGGCGGAGATGATCTTTTTCGCGACGGGTATCTGTGGCTCGGTGAAGGCGTCATTCGTGGTCACGTAGGCAACTGACTTTGGACGCTTGTTCGCCGGCAGCGAGGCGATCCACTTTGCGAACGGCACCAACGCGTCCTTTACGGGCATCGACACGTCGAAAAGGTTCGTCAGTCCAGCTTGGAAGACGGACGGCGCACCACCAGCTCCCTCGACCATCGCGTAGCCATAACGAGCGACGGCTTTCGCCGCGGGCAAGCTCAGTAGTGACGAGAACGGCCCGACGGTCAAGTTGACGTGGTCTAGCGAAATCAACTTCTGATAGTTCGTCACGACCTGTGTGGGACTGGACGCGTCCGACACGATGTCGAGTTTCACCTTATGACCGAGTAGTCCACCGGTCTTGTTCACGGTGTCGGCCCAGAGCTGATAACCCTGCTTGAAGGCGCTTCCGTCGCCCGAGAAGTCACCCGACAGCGAGAGCGAAATGCCAATCGTCACTGGCTTGCCCTTGGCAATCGTGCTGCTCGACGCTCCGCTCGACGTGGCCATCATCGCCAACGACGCGAGCGCGACCGAAGTTACACCCAGCGCGCGAAAATATCTTCCTTTTCTATTCATAGTTTCCCCCAGCGTTATACGTCCCCGGCGCTCCCCCGATGCAGTAGTCCAGGTCCGATCACTCGGTGAGTGATGGGCTAACCCTAACGACGTGGTGGAACGCCGTCAACCGCGGGCGCATGAAAAGAATTCAATGAATCACCACTGTTCAGCGTGGTGAAAAGTCCATTACCATCAGCATCTATTACGGGTCACGAGGGGGAAACATGGCAGACGTTCTGGTGGAAACTGCCGTGGCCAACTGGGAGCCGCGCTTTTGCTCCAACGGTGTCGAGGTGAGTGACTTCGAACGTATCACGAGGGACCTCGAACACTGGGATGACTGGTGCGCGGCGTGGTGCGCGGGCGCTGAGGTGCACCTGGAGCTCGCTGAAGCGGCGCTGGCCCAAGGGCACGCGCGCAGTGCGGGTGAGTTCTACGCCCGTGCCGCGACCTACTTTCACTTCGGCAAGTTCCTCTTCGTCCACGACCCCGACCAGGCCAAGGCGGCGCACGCTCGAGCGGTGGACGCCCTCAACAGGGCCACGCCCCTCTTCACTCCCCCTGGGCGCCGGGAGGAGATCGGCTTCGAGGGGTCGAAGATGGTCGCGCTCTTTCGGACACCCGACACCAACGGGCCTCACCCCACGGTCATCTTGATTCCCGGCCTCGATTCGACGAAGGAAGAGTTCCGTGAGGTCGAGCGGGCATTTCTCGATCGCGGAATGGCGACGTTCGCCCTCGACGGTCCGGGCCAGGGTGAAGCCGAATGGACCCTTGCGATTCGACCCGAATGGGACCGGGTCGGTGAGGTCGTCATCGATCACCTCGAGACCATGGCCGACGTGGACAGTTCGCGTCTGGGTGTCTGGGGCGTCAGCCTCGGGGGTTTCTACGCCGCGCGCATGGCGAGTTCCGATCTCCCGATCAAGGGAACGATCTCGCTGGCTGGCCCCTACAACATGGGCGCCTCATGGAAGAACCTCAATCCGTTGACGCGGCACGCCTTCCAAGTGCGCACGTTCAGTTCAACACCCGAAGAGGCGGAGCGGCGAGCGTGGGACATCACCCTCGAAGGACACGCCAGCAAAATCACGACGCCCCTGCTCGTCATCATGGGAAAACTCGATCGACTCTTCCCTTGGCAGGACGGTGAGCGCTTGGCGAGCGAAGCGCGTGGCGAGAGCGAACTACTGCTGCTCGACGAGGGCAACCACGGAGGTGCCAACGTCATCTACCGTCATCGTCCCCAGGGGGCCGACTGGATGGCCGAGCGTCTACAAGTCTCGAGTTCCGCGTGATGAAGACCACCGGACCAAGAACGTTGACGCGTCGTGCCTAGAGTCACCATGCCCCAACTCGGCGAGACCGTGGCCGACGGAACCGTCACCAAGTGGTTCAAGAGCGAAGGCGACACCGTCACGCGCGGTGAGACGCTTTTCGAAGTGTCCACCGACAAAGTGGACACCGAGATTCCGGCACCGGCCGACGGCGTACTCACGAAGATCCTCGTGGCCGAGGGTGAGACGGTCGACGTGGGTACGTTGCTCGCGGTCATCGGCGACGACGACCTTCCAGAGGCTTCGCCAAGTGACGCGCCCGCGACCTCAACGACCTCATCAACTTCAGTCACGCCTGAGCGCACCAAAGCGCCAGCAACAGCCTCAAGTGAGTCCGGGGCCCACGTGTCCCCCGTCGTACGACGCCTGCTCGCCGAGCATCAGCTCGACGCCAGTGACGTGCCCGGCACCGGCCCCCAGGGCCGCCTCACGCGTGACGACGTGCTGGCCTTCGTCGAAAGCCAAGCCGCGTCACCCGCCAAGACGTCGAATGCGTCGCTGTCACCCGTCGTTCGCCGCCTCCTGCGTGAACACAATATTGACGCGTCGTCGGTGCGCGGGACCGGGGCCGACGGTCGCATCCTTCGAAACGACGTGGAAGCGATGATCAGCCAAGGCACTAGTGATGCCGCGAGTTCGGGCGACGAGGTCATCCCCTTCACCAAGATTCGCCGGCTCACCGCCGAGCACATGACGCGCTCGAAGGCGACTTCGGCTCACACCTTGATGGTAAAAGAGGTGGACTACGAACACGTCGAGGACGTGCGTCGAACGCAGGGTGGCGCGTTCAAGGAGCAAGAGGGCTTCTCCCTCACGTACCTGCCCTTCAATGCTTTGGCCACGCTCGCGGCGTTGCGCGACTTTCCGCACCTCAACGGCTCGGTGGGCGACGACGAGTTGATCGTGCACCACGATCTCAATCTCGGCATCGCCGTGGACTTGGACGGCGGCGGGCTCGTCGTGCCGGTGGTCCAACACGCCGACAGCTACGACTTGCGCTCCATCGCGCGAAAGATCAGCGAACTCGCTGGCGGTGCGCGCTCGAAGAAGCTCACCGTCGACGACATGGCCCACGGCACGTTCACCATCACCAACCCGGGACCCTTCGGCACCCTCATAACGGGCGCGATCATCAACCAACCCCAGGTGGCGATCCTCGCCACCGACGGCGTCGTGCGCAAGCCCGTCGTGGTGATCGACGGCTCGAGGGACGAGGCGATAGCGATTCACTCGGTGGGCAACCTCGCCCTCACCTTCGACCACCGCGTCATCGACGGCGCGTACGCCGCACGCTTCTTGGCTCGTATGTCAGAGATCTTGCAAACTCGAGATTGGGCCAGCGAGCTCTAACGCTCGACTACCCGTGGCGACGCGCGACGAACAACTCAACGTGGGGACCTTCACGCCCTCACTCTTGATCGACCTCGCGCGATCCTCGGGAGCGTTTCATCGGGCGGGGCTTGACGTGAACGAGTCGTTGGTTCCCTCCTCGCCCGCGCAGTTCACCTCGCTCGAAGCTGGTGAGTTCGACGTGGTGTTCACGAGTCCCGACAACGTTCTCGCCTATCACTTCTTGTCGGCGAACCCGCTCCAACGCAGTATCCCCCTGCAGATCATCTGCGGGATCGACCGCGGACTCGGCCTGTCGCTCTGCACCGCGGCGAGCATCACCAACCCCGAGGAACTTCGTGGACAGATTCTTGGGGTCGACGTTCCCCAGTCAGGGTTCGCCTTCGTGGGGTACGCCCTGCTCGAAAGGGCCGGCCTTCGTCCCGGTGACTACGTCATCGAATCGATGGGCTCGACGCCTCGAAGGACAGACGCGCTCATCGCCGGTGCGTGCGCGGTGACCATCTTGAACGCGGGCAACGAGCTGCGCGCGGTCGGTGCCGGGTGCTCCATCGTCAGTCCCGTGGCCGATCTCGGCCCGTACTACGGCACGGTCCTCGCTACCTTGGCGGGTCGCGAAGGTGGCGTGGCCGAAGTGAACCTTCGCTTCGCCGACGCGCTGCTCGCGACGACCCGCGAGATCGTCGCTAGCGAGAGAGAGGCCGACGTCGTCGAGGCCGCCATGCGACTACTCAACCTCAGCGAACGCGAGGCCCAGGACCATTACGAGTGCCTGCGTGATCCAACGACCGGCTTCGTCGCGAGTGGCCGAGTGGACCGCGCGTCGATCGCGACGCTCGTCGATCTGCGTCGCACGTACTCGCCCACGCCCGAGCTCGACGCGATCATGGGCGCCATCGATACGGTGGTGCTCGATGGTGCGCTCGAGTAGTGCAGACCACGAGTACGACGTTGAACGTGACGTGGAGCGTTCGCGCAGTACGTGACTAGCCTCAGTTCGTAGGAGAAACGTGAACCAACGAAGTAGACGAAACGAGATGACATGACCACTGCTGAAGACCAGCGTTCGACCAAGTCCAGCGTCACCGACGCGTTACTCCTTCGTCGCCCCGTGTGGACGTCGTTCATCGGCGGCACCTTCGTCGCGGACGACGACGCGGCGACCTTCGAAGTCCTCGAGGCGGCGAACGCGCAGCCGTTGGCGCGCGTGGCGATAGCAAGCGACGAGCTCGTTGGCCGCGCGGTGATGGATTCGCGGCGGGCCTACGAAGACGTCTGGCGTTACCTCTCGCCCAAAGAGCGCGGCACCATGATGCGCGAAGTAGCGCAACGCATACGAGACCACGCCGACGAGTTAGCCGAACTCTGCGCACGCGAGGTCGGCAAACCCAAACGAGACGCCCTTCGCATCGACGTCCTCTCGTGCCACGCGAGTTTCGACTACTACGCCGGCGTCACCGACTACGTGAGCGGTGAGATCCTCGACCAGGGTCCCATCGAGGCCCGCGTGACCTACGAGCCCTACGGCGTCGTTGCGGCGATTCTTCCCTTCAACTGGCCCCCGATCCACTTCTCCAAGAAGTGCGCGCCCGCGTTGGCGGTCGGCAACACGGTCGTAATCAAACCAGGTGAGCAGGCACCGCTTACCGTGCTGCGACTCACGGAGATCGCCAACGAAGTCTTGCCGCCGGGCGTGATCAACGCCGTGAGCGGCATGTCGGCGGGCGCGGCGTTGGTGGCGCATCCGCGAGTCGAGCGAATCTCCTTCACGGGTTCGACCGCTACCGGACGCAAAGTGATGGAGGGCGCCGCGAAGAACCTGACATTCGCCACAATGGAACTGGGCGGGAAGAACGCCCTGCTCGTGCTCGACGACGCCGACCTCGAGAGCGCCGTCGCCGTGGCGATTGAGGGCATGTTCTACAACCAGGGTGAGGCCTGTACCTCGACGTCACGGATACTGGTGCACGGTTCGATCTACGACGAGTTCGCCCGCCGCTTCGTCGACAAGGCCGCGCAGTTGGTGGTGGGTGACCCGCTCGAGGACGCGACTGACATCGGACCTATGGTCGACGCTAAGCAGCTCCAGCGCGTCCAGCACTTCGTCGATCTAGGTGTCACAGAGGGCGCCACGCTGCTCTTTCAGGGCACCGTCCCCCATGATTCGCAGTTCCGCGAGGGCTACTTCATCGCTCCGTACATCTTCGGTGACGTCACCGCGAAGATGTCGATCGCCCAGGAGGAGATCTTCGGACCCGTCGCCTCGCTGATGCGCTTTGACAGCGATGACGAAGCTGTCGACATCGCGAATGATTCGCCCTACGGACTGACCGCGGCGATCTGCACGCGCGACGAAGCGCGCGCGGCTCGACTGGCCCAACGTCTAGAAGTCGGCATGGTCTTCGTGAACAACTACACGAGACGAAACTTCATCGGGTCGCCGTTCGGTGGCGTCAAGGGCAGTGGCTACGGTCGTGAGTACGGCCTCGAAACACTGCACGAATTCGTCCGGGCGAAGAACGTGCGCTTTCCCTCTGGTCGCGGCCCCATTCCCGGTTGGCCACCACCGCCCCAGCGCTAGCACCAACCGGGCCAGATTTCGCGCGCGACGGCGAGTTGTAAACTCGTCCAATGACGCGTGACAAGATTTTGGAGTCGGCCGCTCACGAAATTGAGCTCAACGGGATGACGCAGTTCCGCGTGAAGCGCGTGGCCTTTGACGCCAAAATCTCCGTCGCGCTGCTCTACAGCTACTTTGACGACCGCGAAGATCTCATCGCCTGCGCCATCGTGCACCGCTTCCGTGAAGTCCTGGTCGGTCTCGCCGAGACGTTTACCCATCCTCTGGAGTCGGTGAAGACAACGGACGACCTGCGCCAAGCACTACGGGTCATCATCGCCGAGGCGCAAGTCCCCGCCCGAACGGAAGCGCGACTTCAGCGAATCGAGAGCATGTCCTTCGCACGTCACAATCCAACGGCGACCGCAGGCATCGCTGAAGCGAAGAAGGAAGTGGCCACGCTGATCGTGGACCGCGTGAAGCCACTCGAGGACATGAATCTCCTCGCCGAGGGCATGAGCGCCGTGGCCTTCGCGAGAATCTGGTACGCCCTCTTCTTTGGTCAGATTGAACTCGAGGGAGAACACGCGCTGTCGGTGAACGCGGACGAGTGGTTCACCGCACTCACGGTGCTGGCCGAGGCCGCCATCCGTCGCGAGCCCAGCTCACTGTCGACCTAACGCTCCACGTCACTCGACAGGACCTTGGTCCACTGGAGAAGACACCAGCCAAAGCCCAACTCAAAGATCGTCTCGGCGTACAAGAGAAACTGAAAACGCCAGTCCGGTAACGAGAACGCGCCGAGGATGCCGCCGCTCAACTGGACGGAGAAGCCAAGGATCGCGGCGAGTGATCCGTAACGCCTCAACAACACGATCGCTATCGCCAACTGCGCCAGCGCCCCGGCCACGCCGACGCTCATGTGCGCCCAGTTGAGAAACATCCCTCCGTTGTAGGGCGTCACGAGGAGCAGGATCAACATCACGGCGATCACGCGCAGGCCCATCCACAGGAGTGGGTCGAGTCCACCCTCTCTAAAGATCAACGACAGGCGCCAGAGTCCCACCGCGGCGCTGACGTATCCAACGACGGCGGACACGACCGTGCGGTGATTGACGCCGTAGAACGAGATGCCCGAGGTCTGGGCGTTGGCACCGTGTTCGAGGAGCATGCACCACGCCAGCGCGACGAAGAATATTCCCTGCGTGGCGAGCAGCACACGAATCGCGCTGACGACGCGACAACGGCGTGGTTAGTGCAACGTCGGTCTTTTCATTGCTCCACATTGAAGAGTCCCGAGTGAGGGATTAAGGGACGAAACGCGCGCGCGAGGCTTCAAGTTCGACGAGCGCTTCCGCGCGGCCGACGTAGTTCTCGACCTTGACCCACTTGCCTTCGTCGAGGTCCTTGTACACGGTGAAGAAGTGGCTGATCCGCTCGAGGATGTCCTTGGGCACGTCACCAATATCGGTGGCCGCCTTCCACCTCGGGTCGTAGTTGGGCACCGTGATGAGCTTGGCGTCTTCGCCGTTCTCATCAGTCATTATGCACATGCCAAGAACCTTCGTTTCGATGAGACAGCCCGGAAACGTCGGGAACTCGGTGAGGACGAGCGCGTCGAGAGGGTCGCCGTCGCCGCCCAACGTGTCGGGAATGAATCCGTACTCCGCCGGGTAGCCCATCGCCACGAGAAGGTGTCGGTCCAGTTTGATCGTGTGCGTGTCGTGATCGTATTCGTACTTGTTTTGACTAAATCGCGGAATTTCAACGATGACGTTGACCGTGTCCATGGAGAGGCTCCTTCGTAGATCGCGTGGTGAGTTCTACCAGCTCGTCGTCAATCGTAGCCACCGACTGGACCGGTCGCGCCGGTGACGTTGCCCCTCTCGGCAGAGTTTCTCCCAAGGTCGAAACGCGGTGTCGACCTAGACTCAAACCTCGAGAAGCCACACTTCTTTCGACGAGGAGGTTCGAATGGATCGTATTGGCGTTGTGGGTTGCGGACTCATGGGATCGGGCATCGCCGAGATCACGGCGCGCGCCGGAGCCAACGTTTTCGTTGTCGAGCAGGACGCCGTCGCCATGGGAAAGGGCCTCGAGCGAATCGAGAAGTCGCTGCTACGTGCAGTCTCCTCGGGCAAAATGCCCGAGGAAGAGTCCCGCCGTATCCGCGCCAACCTCTTTTTCACGACGGACTTCTCGGAACTCGAGGACCGAGAGCTCGTCATCGAAGCCGTCGCCGAAAACGAAGAGGTCAAGCTCGACGTCTTTCGAAAGATCGACGCCGCGGTACAAGACCCCGAAGCCATCCTCGCGACGAACACCTCGTCGATTCCGATTATCAAGCTCGCCATGGCCACCAAGCGCCCCAAGCAGGTAATTGGCATGCACTTTTTCAATCCCGTGCCGGTACTGAAACTCGTGGAACTGATCTCTTCTTTGTTGACGAGTCCCGAAACTTCGGCGCGCGTGCGTTCGTACGCGACGGAGTCACTCGACAAGAGAGTTATCACCTCGCCCGACCGCGCGGGTTTTGTCGTCAACGCCCTCCTTATTCCCTATCTCCTCTCGGCTATTCGCATGCTCGAATCGGGGTTCGCGAGCGCGGAGGACATCGACACCGGCATGGTGGTGGGTTGCGCGCACCCTATGGGACCTCTCGCGTTGACCGACCTCATCGGCCTCGACACGACGCTGGCGGTCGCCGAATCGCTCTACGAAGAGTTCAAGGAGCCGCACATGGCCCCTCCACCGCTGCTTTCACGCATGACCCAAGCCGGTCTCATGGGTCGCAAATCAGGCCAGGGATTCTTCTCGTATAAGCCGTAGCAAGTTTTTGACGTTTCCAAGTCGCGCACCGATGGCGAACTGCGACTGAGTTCGAACCTACGGTGTCAAACTTTCGACGTGCGAAAAGTAGCGCCGTCACGACACCTTCTACGCTGAGAGGTACGGGGAGGTCATCGTGGTCAACTACATCGTGACACTGCAGTGCGTCGACGTGCCGGGAATTGTCCGCGCGACCAGCGCCGCCCTCGTGGCGATCGGTGGCAACATCCTCGAAAACGACCAGTTCACCGATCCCGTCACGGGCCAGTTCTGCATGCGAACTCGCTTTGAGACGGCCACTGGGGACATCCAAACGGTTCGCTCGCGGTTAGAAGGTGACCTCGCGTTCTTGTCACCGAAACTGGGCGTACGTTTGGAAGACTCGCGTCGTCGGGCTCTCATCATGGTGTCGGCTCTGGACCACTGCCTCGCCGAGCTGCTCTATCGACACGACCATGGTGAACTGCCGCTCGATATCGCGGCGATCGTGAGCAATCACCCCGACTGCGCGCCATTGGCCGATCGCTACGAGATTCCCTTCTACGAGATTCCCGTCACGGCTGACACCAAAAGGGACGCGGAAATCGAACTTCGATCACTACTTGTGGTCTTTGACGTCGACTTCGTCATCCTGGCGCGTTACATGCAAGTACTCTCACCAGAGCTTTGCTCGGACCTCAGTGGCCGGATCATCAATATCCACCACTCCTTCCTGCCAGGGTTCAAAGGTTCGCGTCCCTACCACCAGGCCTATGAACGAGGAGTGAAGCTAATCGGCGCGACCGCGCACTTTGT
>ODAK010000596.1_pt1 | contig 41703 bp, 33 predicted proteins | sample 1539591 | NCBI WGS metagenome assembly ODAK01 (sample SAMEA3539303, study PRJEB22396) | soil metagenome | biome: tundra; feature: field; material: soil | place: USA | collected 2010-05 | depth 0.15 m
CGACCGGGGTGTACTCCTCGGCGGACCAGCGCTGCGCGATCTGCCGCCGGTCCAGGAAGCGGTGCTCCTCCTGCATGCACCGGAATCCCCATGCCTCGACGGCCTCGCCAAGCTCCGCATAGGACCACGGGTCGGTGAAGCTGATCTTGGCGTAGGCCGGTGCGGTGAGCGGGACCCTGGCCCCGACCAGCCGCTCGTAGCTCTTCGTCAGCAGATCAGCGCGGCTGCGGATGCCGCGGGCGGGAACTGCCGTGAGCACCTCGGTGACATATGCATCGATCGTCTTGGCACCGGTCGCGATCGCTATCGACACCCGGTGGTGGCTCAGCTCAGCGGTGGCCACCGCGCTGAGATCTGCCAGCAGCGCCTGCTCGGGGACGTCGGCGATAGCCAGCACGCGAACAACTCCCCGCTCGCGGGCGGGCACCGCGCGGCGTCGCCTTCAGTGCACGGCCGTTTCCCGCACATCAAGGCCGCGTTCGCGAAGCGCCGCTTCCGCCCGGTAGACGTCCGCGAGCCTGGCGCGCTCTCCGCCGGGCGGCGGTGGCACATCAAGCCGCTGGCAGGCGGTGTCCAGGGCGTCGGCGTAGGCGCCCCGGAGCGCCCGCAGGTGATGGCTCTTGGCAGTGGTGCCGGCCTTGTTCTCGGTCGCCTCAAGCTGCGCGCGGAGCCGCCGGAGCCGCAATCCCAGCCGCTCGATCGGCTCGGCCGCGGGCGGGCGGGCACGCGACCGGGCTTCGCCGAGCCGCCGCGCGGCGCGCAGGCCGCCAATGATCGCGCACATCGCGGCGGTGGGCAGCAATGCCGCGATCGCGTACAGAAAGACCGGGCTCACGTTTCTAGTGTCGGCCGCGCGGATGAGTGATCGCAACCCTGCACGGGTCTGCGCAGCCCCGGGATGGCGATTTGCAGGGGAACTGGGCCCGGTAACGGCCCCGGCTGGCGCCGCTCGGCCCGGCCGCGAGTTGTCAGGAGACACATGCAAGAGAGCACTGCGGGGCGCTGGTGGCAGGGCGCCGTCCTGTACCAGCTGTATGTCCGCTCATGGCTGGATTCGGACGGCGACGGCTATGGCGACCTGGGCGGCATTATCGCCAGGCTGGACTACCTGTCGTGGCTGGGCGTGGATGGCATCTGGCTGTCACCCACGATGCCATCGCCCGACGACGACTGGGGCTACGACGTCTGCGACTACCGAGGCGTCCATCCAGAGCTCGGCACCCTGGCCGATCTCGATCGCCTGATCGCTGAGGCTGGCCAGCGGGACATGCGGGTGCTGCTCGACCTGGTCCCCAATCACTCCAGCTCGGCCCACCCCTGGTTTGTCGCGTCCTGCGGCGAGCCCGGCAGCCAGTACCGGGACTATTACGTCTGGGCCGACCCGCGCCCGGACGGCGGGCCGCCCAGCAACTGGCTGGACGCGACCGGGCGCTCCGCGTGGGCCCTCGATGACCGCAGCGGCCAGTACTACCTGCACAACTTCCTGCCCAGCCAGCCGGACCTGAACTGGTGGGAGGACGCGGTTCATGAGGAGTTCCGGCAGATCCTGGCGTTCTGGTTCGATCGCGGCGTCGCGGGCTTCCGGATCGACGTCGCCCATGGCCTCTACAAGGACGCCAAGCTGCGTGACAACCCGCCGCAGCCGGTGCAGAGCCCGCTGGCCGGGCGCTTCGGGCTACGGCCCGAGTACAACGCCAACCGGCCGGAAACTCACGCCGTCTTCGCCGGCTGGCGCCGGATCGCGGAGAGCTACCCGGCACCGCGGCTGCTGCTCGGCGAGACCTGGGTGGGCGAGTTTGAGCGGCTCGCCGGGTACTACGGACACGACGATGAGCTCCAGCTAGCGTTCAATTTCCCGTTCGTCTTCGCCGGATTCACCGCTCCGCAGCTGGCCGGGATCGTCGGGGCCACTCTTGCCGCGCTGCCCGCAGCGGCGTGCCCGGTGTGGACGGCCTCGAATCACGACGTGGGCCGCTTTCCGACCCGGTGGTGCGGCGGGGACGAGCGCAAGGCACGGCTCGCCCTGCTTATCCTCGCGACGCTACCGGGCGCGGCCGTCCTCTACTACGGCGACGAGATCGGCATGACCGATTTCGACGTCCCGCCAGAGCTGCGCCGGGACAAGATGACCTGGGACGATCCCACACCGCGGGGCAACAGGGACCGGGCCAGGACGCCTATGCAATGGGACGCCTCGCCGTCGGGCGGCTTCACCGAGCGCGGCGTCATGCCATGGCTCCCGCTCGGGGATAACGCGGTCGCCAACGTGGCGAGACAGCAGGCCGACCGGGAATCGGTGCTCTGGCTCTGCCGCGACCTGCTGAGCCTGCGCCGGGCCGAGTTCCGCGGCCAGATCGCCCGGTACGAGGCAGTGCCGGCGCCCGAGGGGCAGTGGGTCTACCGGGCCGGCGACCTCATCGTCGCGGCGAACTTCACTGACCAGCCTGGTGCCTGCGCCGAGCCGGCCGGCCCGGTGCTGCTGTCGAGCTCGGGGACGCCGCGGCCAGGCGGAACGGAGCTGACCCTCGCGCCGTGGGAGGGCATCGTGGCCCGGCAGGCGGGCGGCACCGGCAGCAGCTAGCTGCCGCCCGGATATGCTGTTCGTCATGCGCACACGCCTGGCGCGGTGCGGGCGCGGCCGCGCAACCTGATCAGCGAGGAGTGCCATGAGCCGCGTCGCCCATCCCGCCGGCCCGCGCCACGCTGACGTGCTGCCGCCCGAACATCCGCCGGCGCCGCCAGCCGACGTCAACGCCATCGATCCGGTGATCTGGCCGCGGACCGCGCGCCGGGTAGCCGGGACGCTCACGCTCGGCGGCCTGGGCGTCTGCGAGCTCGCCGCCCGGTTCGGCACCCCGGTGTTCGCCTGCGACGAAGAGGACTTCCGCAGCCGCTGCCGCGCGTTCCACGATGCGTTCGGGCCGGCCGCGGCGGTGACCTATGCGGCGAAAGCCTTCTGCTGCCGCGGCGTGCTGCGCTGGGTGTGCGAGGAGGGCCTCGGCGTCGATGTCTGCACTGGCGGCGAGCTCGAGGTGGCGCTGCAGGCCGGGGTAGCGCCGGAGCTGATCACCCTGCACGGCAACAACAAGCTTGCTGATGAGCTGGAACGCGCGGTCGGGGTCGGGGTCGGCCGGATCGTGATTGACTCGCTGGCGGAGATCGAGCGGCTGGCCCGCATCGCCGGGCGGCCCGGGTCGCCCAGGCCGAAGGTCCTGGTCCGGGTCACCACCGGCGTCGAGGCGGCCGCCCACGAGTTCGTCGCCACCGCGCACGATGACCAGAAGTTCGGTTTCTCGCTGTCATCGGGCGCGGCGGATGAGGCGGTCCGCCGGGTGCTGGCCTGCCAGGACCTCGAGCTCGCCGGGCTGCACTCGCATATCGGCTCGCAGATCTACGACACGGCCGGGTTCGACGTGGCCGCGCACCGGGTGCTGGAGCTGGCGGTCCGGATCCGCGATGAGCACGGGATCGAGCTGTCCGAGCTTGACCTGGGCGGCGGGTTCGGCATCGCCTACACCCCGGGCGACGACCCGCAGGACGTGAAGCTCATTGCCGACAGCTTGCGGCAGATCCTGGATCTGCAGTGCCGGGCCGCCGGCCTGTCCCGGCCACGGCTGACCGTCGAGCCTGGCCGGGCCATCGCCGGGCCGGGCACGGTGACGCTGTACCAGGTCGGCACCGTTAAGGACGTGGACGGCCTGCGCACCTATGTCAGCGTGGACGGCGGGATGAGCGACAACATCCGCACCGCGCTGTACGACGCCGAGTACACCTGCGTGCTGGCGTCGCGAGAGTCCACGGCGGCGCCGATGCTCTGCCGGCTGGTCGGCAGGCACTGCGAGAGCGGCGACATCGTGGTCAGGGACGCATACTTGCCCGCGGACATCGCGCCTGGCGACCTCGTCGCCGTGGCCGCCACCGGGGCATACTGCCGGTCGATGGCGAGCAACTACAACCACGTGCCCCGGCCCGCGGTGGTGGCAGTCCGGGATGGCGCCGCCCGGGTCCTGCTGCGCCGCGAGACCATGGACGACCTGCTCCGGCTGGACGCCGGATGAGCGCCGGGCCAGGGCGGGCCTGGAGCCCGGCGCAGGCGGACAGCCCGGGTCCGGTGGCCGTCGCCGGCCGCCCGCCGCTGAAGGTGGCCTTGCTCGGCTGCGGCTCGGTGGGCTCAGAAGTGTTCCGGCAGCTCCGCGAGCAGGAGGCCGACCTGGCGGCACGGATCGGCGCGCCGCTGGAGGTGGCCGGCGTCGCGGTGCGCGACGTCGCCCGGCCGCGGGGCGGTGCGGTCGAGCCCTCGCTGCTGACCACCGACGCGATGGCCCTGGTGCGGCGCCGCGACATCGACATCGTGGTCGAGGTGATCGGCGGGATCGAGCCCGCCCGGTCGCTCCTGCTCGCCGCCCTGCAGGCCGGCAAGTCGGTGGTCACCGCCAACAAGGCGCTGCTCGCCGCCGACAGCGCCGCGATGCATGCCGCGGCCCGCGGCAGCGGCGCTGACCTTTACTACGAGGCTTCGGTGGCGGGCGCCATCCCGCTGCTGCGGCCGCTGCGTGAATCGCTCGCGGGCGACGCGGTACACCGCGTACTGGGGATAGTGAACGGGACCACCAACTTCATCCTGGACCGGATGGACTCGGGCGGCACGGGATTCGCCGAAGCCCTGGCGCAGGCCCAGGCACTCGGCTACGCGGAAGCCGATCCGACCGCCGACGTCGAGGGCTTCGACGCCGCGGCGAAGGCGGCGATCCTGGCCAGCATCGCGTTTCACACCGAGGTCAGGCTGGATCAGGTGTACCGGGAGGGGATTGCGGCGGTCAGCGCGGATGACATCGCGAGCGCCCGGGCCCTCGGCTGCGTGATCAAGCTGCTGGCCATCTGCGAGCGCTGCGACGGCGGGATCTCCGCGCGCGTGCACCCGGCGATGATCCCCAGGGTGCATCCGCTCGCCGCGGTACGGGAGGCCTATAACGCGGTGTTCGTGGAGGCCGACTCGGCGGGCAGCCTGATGTTCTACGGTGCCGGGGCCGGCGGCGGCCCGACTGCCAGCGCCGTGCTCGGCGACATCGTGACCGTCGGGCGTAACCGGCTGGCCGGGACCAGGGGCCCCGACGCGTCCACCTACGCCGAGCTGACCGTGCTGCCGATCTCCCGCGCGTTCACCCGGTACTACGTGGCGCTGGACGTCGCTGACCGGCCAGGCGTCCTGGCCCCGGTCGCCGAGGCGTTCGCCAGGCACGGCGTGTCGATCAGGGCGGTGCGGCAGGAGGGCAGGGGCGTGGACGCCAACCTGGTGATCGTGACGCATACCGCCCGCGAGGCCGAGCTCGCGGCGACCGTCACCGAGCTGGCCAGGATGGAGGCGGTGCGCGCGGTGGACAGCGTGATGCGAGTTGAGGGCGAGGAGGGCGAGTGAGGCGCCCATGGCGCGGCGTGATCGCGGAGTACCGGGACCTGCTGCCGGTGACGGACGCGACGCCGGTGATCACCCTGGGGGAGGGGGGCACGCCGCTGCTGCCGGCGCCGGTCCTGTCGGCCAGGACCGGCTGCGAGGTCTTTGTCAAGATCGAGGGCGCCAACCCGACCGGATCGTTCAAGGACCGCGGCATGACGGTGGCGGTCAGCGTCGCGGCCGGGCAGGGCGCCACGACAGTGATCTGCGCGTCCACCGGCAACACCAGCGCGAGCGCCGCCGCCTACGCGGCCCGGGCCGGCCTGTCCTGCGCCGTCCTGGTGCCGCGCGGCAAGATCGCGCTAGGCAAGCTCGCCCAGGCATTGCTGCACGGCGCGCGCCTGCTGCAGGTTGAAGGCGGCTTCGACGACTGCCTGGAGCTGGTCCGCAAACTGGCCGCCGACTACCCGGTCACGCTGGTCAACTCGGTCAATCCGGACCGGCTGCAGGGCCAGAAGACGGCCGCGTTCGAGATCGTGGACGTGCTTGGGGATGCGCCCGACGTGCACTGCCTGCCGGTCGGCAATGCCGGCAACATCGCCGCCTACTGGATGGGCTATCGCGAGTACCTGGCTAGCGGCCGCGCCACTCGCGCGCCCAGGATGCTCGGCTACCAGGCCAGCGGTGCCGCGCCGATCGTGATCGGCAGGCCGGTGGCCGCCCCGGAGACGATCGCCACGGCGATCAGGATCGGAAACCCGGCCTCGTGGCGGCTGGCCGAAGAGGCAAGGGACTCCTCTGGCGGCCTCATCGACTCGGTCACCGACGCGCAGATCATGGCCGCCTACCGGCTGCTGGCCGGCGAGGAAGGCGTTTTCGGCGAGCTGGCGTCGGCCGCTGGCGTCGCTGGCCTGCTCAAGGCCTGCGAGAACGGCCAGGTGGCGGCGGGCTCGCGAGTGGTCTGCACGATCACAGGCAACGGGCTGAAGGATCCTGAGTCGGCGGTGTCCGCCGCGTCCGCCCCGGTGATCATCCCGGCTGACCGGGACGCCGCCGCGGCCGCGCTCGGACTGGCGTGAACTGGCCGGAGCAGCCGGTCGAGGTGCGGGCCCCGGCGACCAGTGCGAATCTGGGCCCCGGCTTCGACTCGCTGGGACTGGCGCTGGCGCTGCACGACGTCGTGTCCGCGCGGGTGACCGGCCGCGGGCTGGAGATCGAGGTAGCGGGCGAGGGCGCGGATACCGCGGCCGACGGCGAGCGGCATCTGGTGATCCGGGCCATGCGGGCCGCGTTCGATGTGCTCGGCGCTCAGCCGCCCGGGTTCAGCTTGCGCTGCGCTAACGCGATCCCGCAGGGCCGCGGGCTCGGCTCGTCGGCGGCCGCGATCGTGTCCGGGCTGCTCGCCGCGCGGGCGCTGAGCGGGCAGGGCGGCGCCGCCGCGCTTGATGACCAGGCGCTGCTGCGGCTGGCGGTGGCGCTGGAGGGTCATCCGGACAACGTGTCGGCGTGCCTGGCCGGCGACCTGGTGATCGCATGGACGGCGCCTTCTGGTCCCAGGTTCACCAGGCTGGCGACAGTTCCGGGGCTGGCGCCGGTGCTCTGCGTTCCGCGCGGGTTTCTGGCTACCAGCGCGGCCCGGCAGGTGCTTCCTGGCGCAGTCCCGCACGCTGATGCGGCCGCGAACTCCGCCCGGGCCGCTTTGCTGGTCACGGCGCTGACCAGCGATCCGGGCCTCCTGATGGACGCGACCGAGGACTTCCTGCACCAGTGTTATCGCGCGGCCGCGATGCCAGGAACGGCGAGCCTGGTCAGCGGGCTGCGGGCCGCGGGAGTGCCCGCGGTGGTGTCCGGCGCGGGGCCGGCGGTGCTGGCCCTGACCGTGGCCGGGCGGAGCCCGGGACCGGAGACGGTGGCTGCCATCGCGGCGGGACTGGACCCGTCCTGGCAGGTCACGCCACTGCTGGTGGACACTGGCGGCGCTGTCGTCCGGCCGGCGGCCAGCTAGTTCGAGAAGTCCTGCGTCAGCCAGACTGTGCCTGACCCATCCAGGTACACCGCGATGCCGACGTGGTCGAAGGCAGTGCTCAGGATATTCAGCCGGTGACCATCGTCGGGCGGCTTCTCGGCCAGCATGTCCTGCGTGAGGCCCACCGCGGCCTGCGCGATGGCCGCGGACGTGCGAGATACCGGGCCTGCCTCGCCGATGTTCTCGCCGGCTGCGGTCCAGTGCACTCCGGCATCGGTCTCGCGGGTGCCGAGCGGCGGTTCGCCAGGGCACTGGTGCGACAGCCCGCAGCCGCCCGCCATGACCTGGTTATGGCCCGACGCGCTGTGCAGCAGGCCGGCGGTGACCGTGTAGGGCGCGAGGCCCGCCTGCGCGCGGGCCTGGTTGATCAGCGCGAGGACCTGGGCGACCGCCGGCCCGTATTCGCCCGCCTGCGCGGGTGCCGACGGGCTGGCAGCAGGCGAGGCGGGGGACGCCGAGGCCGGTGCGGATGGGGCGGCGGGGAAGGACGATGCGGGCGGCTTCGGCGCGGCCGGCTGCGCGTCGTGGTGCCTGGCTGAGGCGGCCGGTTTCGCGGCCCGGCCGGATCCGCGGCTCCGGCGGGGTGCTGCCGGGGGCCGGCTGGCTGGCGCGGCCGGCGACGATCGCGCGCAGTGCGGCCCCGCTCCGGCACCGCCGGGGCAGCTGGTGGCGGTCAGGGCGGCGGCACTGGCTCCGGTGGCAGCTGCCGGCCCGGACCCGATTGACCCGCTCAGGTAAAGCCCGCCGGTAATGAGCGCGGCCACGACGGGAACCGCCCAGCGGATGGGTCCGCGGTAGCTGCGGCCGATCTTATGGCGCCCCGTCGTCCGGGCTCGCATCTCGCCACCTCATATCGCCGTCGTGTGCGTGCGACAGTTCGTGGTCCGTACCGGACGCCGCCCTGCTGGGCGGCGTCAGGCACCTGATAGCCCGCGCTCACCACGTTCGAAGGCCACGATAGAGCCGCGATATGCCGCATTGGGAGGGATTAAGTAAGAAGAGCCGCCAGCGGGGCGATCGGTGTCACCGCGATGCGGCATTCCGGGGGCTGACAGCGGACAATGGGCAAGGACGCTGGGCTGGGAGGTGCGGTGGTGGCAGGCGGCGACGGCCGGGCGAAGAGATCGGCTGGGAAACGGGCTGCGGCTGAGGACAGAGCGGCCCGGGAGCGGGCCGATCAGGACAGGGCAGCCCATGATGGAGCGGCGCTGGGCCGGACGGCGGGGCGGGGCGGCCCGGGTGCCTGGGGCGGTGCGGCCGGTGGCGGTCGCGCGGGACCCGCCAGCGAGGCAGCCCCCGACCCGGCGGCGGGTCCGCACCGGCGGCTGCCCAAGAAGCTCTACAACACCGAGCTCTACCGCCTGCAGGCGGAACTTGTGAAGCTGCAGGAATGGGTCCGAGCCGAGCAGGCCAGGATCGTGGTGATCTTCGAAGGCCGGGACGCGGCCGGCAAGGGCAGCACGATCAAGCGCGTGGCGGAGTTTCTCAACCCGCGCGTCGCCAGGATCGTGGCGCTGCCCGCACCGACCGAGCGAGAGCGGAGCGAGTGGTATTTCCAGCGCTACGTAGAGCACCTGCCGGCGGGCGGCCAGATCGTGCTGTTCGACCGCAGCTGGTACAACCGCGCCGGCGTGGAACGCGTCATGGGCTTCTGCACCAAGGAGGAGTACGGGAGATTCCTGCATCAGTGCCCGATCTTCGAGCGGCTGCTCGTCGAAGATGGCATCCTGCTGCGGAAATACTGGTTCTCGGTGAGCGACGACGAGCAGGAGAGCCGGTTCAGGTCACGGCTCGAGGACCCCATGCGGCGGTGGAAGCTATCGTCCATGGACCTTGAGTCGATCTCGCAGTGGGAGAACTACTCGCGGGCCAAGGACGAGATGTTCGTGCATACCGACATCCCGGAAGCGCCGTGGTTCGTGGTGGAGAGCGATGATAAGCGGCGCGCCAGGATCAACATGATCGCGCACCTGCTGTCCACCATGTCCTACCACGATGTGCAGCGGCTGCCGCTGTCGCTGCCGCCGCGGCCGGCTTCCCAGGGTTACGTCCGGGCGCCCAAGGAAATGCAGACATACGTGCCCGACCACGCGTCGTCGCTGCGCCGTCACCAGCACTAGCGCAGTCATCCCCGGGGACCGGCCTCCCGGGGCTAGCATCCCGGGGCCGGCCTCCCGGAGAGCGGGTCAGGTCGCTTTGCCGCTGCCCCGTACGGCGGGCTCCACGTGGGCATCCGGGCCGGGGAAAACGAGCGCGGTGTGCTCCTCGCCCTCCCAGCGGACCACGAACGGCGGCGCGCCGTGCGCGCCATGCACCTCGACGATCTCCCCGACGCGCGTGTGCTCATCTATATGCCGGGAGAGAATGACCAGCCGGTCACCAATGTTGGCCTCCATGACGCCCACCTCTTTCGGTGTCTGCTTCCGGATCTGCTTTCGGTGTCTGCGAGATCATGCGTTCGTGGCTAGGTACCCCGGATCACCGCCCCGCCCAGGCTGGCTCGCTGGCGTGCAGCCGGGCGCGCAGCATGGCGAGCCGGAATTCATCGGCGGTCACCAGGCCGGTAACCCGCCGGTCTTCGACGACCACGGCGAGCAGCTGGCCGTGGAGCGGCGGCCGGGCCGTCAGCGAGGTGGCCGGGGCGTCCGGGTCAGTGATATAGGCCGGAGGCACCGGGGTAGCGACCTGGCCGAGCCGCTTGGCCGCCCGGTCGGCGGCCGGGACGCGCGCCAGCGTCTCGGCGAAGACGACGCCGATGAGGTCACCATCAAAGCTGATAACCGGGAACACGCTCTGGCGGGACACCAGGACGACCCGGCTGGCGAACTCGGTGATGTCGCCCCATGCACCGCCGGTGTCCGGGCGGGACAGCATGATGTCACGAACGCGCAGGCCGGCCAGGGCGCCGCGGGCCGCATCCGTCCGCTGTTCGGCGCGGGCCATGGTGACGAGGAACCAGCCGATCAGCGTCAGCCACAGGCCGCCGATGTCCCGCAAGGCAAGGAGCTCCAGCACGCCGGCCGCGACCAGGCCGATACCGAGTACCTGCCCGGAACGGGCCGCAGCCTGGCTGGCGCGCTGCCGGTCGCCGTAGTGCTTCCACAGCAGCCCGCGCAGGATCCGGCCACCGTCCAGCGGCGCGCCGGGCAGCAGATTGAAGACGGCAAGCACCACGTTCATGAGGGCGAGCCAGGCCAGGGCCGCATTGACGACAGCCGGGCCGTGCATGGCGCTGGTCGCCAGCGCGAGGCAGCCGAAGACGATCGCGACGCCCAGGCTCGCCGCCGGGCCCGCGATGGCGATCTGCAAGTCGGCTTTCGCGGTGGGCGGATCTCCGTCCAGCTCGGCGATCCCGCCGAGCATCCACAGCGTGATCGAGCGCACCTGCACGCCCCAGTGCCTGGCCACGATCGCGTGCGCGATCTCGTGAGCGGCGAGGGCGGCGACGAACACCAGGGCCCCTGCCACAGCCACCATCCAGTACAGGCCGGTCGCCTGGTGCGGAATGACGGCGGGCAGCACGCTGGCGGCCAGGATGTCGGTGATGAGGGCGATAATCACCACGACAGTCCAGTGCATCCCTACCGGGATGCCGGCTATCCGCCCGAGCCTGATGCTCTGCCTCATCTGCCGGTCGCCTTCCCTCGCGCCTAGACTCCACGCTGCGCCCAAAGGTCCTGGCTAGTTAGGGGCCTGCTACCCGACCTGATGGGACCTTTGGTCCGCCGGCCAGGGGCGAACCAGCCTCAGCGGCCGGCGAACCAGCCTTCCGCGCGCCGCGCCAGCCCGGGGAGCATCCAGTCATGGATCGCTTCAGGTCGCATGACGGCACGATGCTGGCAGTAACCACCACCATTGCGGCTTTCCGGTGGTGGTCATACGGCCGGGGGCAGCGCGGCGGGGATGGCTCCCCGGCGCGCTGCCCCCTTGTGGCTCTTGTGGCTCCAGACGGGCGGGTTACGCGTCGCGCCTGCGGAACAGGATCAGCCCGGCGATCATCGCGATTGCGGCGTAACCGCAGAACACCGCGAACCCGGTCCATGGCGCGAACATCGGCGGGTTGCCGCCGGATGCCTTGACTGCCCAGATCTGGCTGCCCGCGATGGCCGGCACCCACTTGTCGACATGGTCCTGCCAGGACCCGGGCAGGGCGTTGACCAGGATCGACACGACGAACAGCAGCACAATCGACGCGGTGATGGCTCCGGCGGTGTGGCGCAGGATCGCGCCGATGCCGTAGGCGAGCATTCCGCAGGCGGCCAGGAACAGCGCCCCGCCGACCACCGCCCGCAGTACGTGCGGCTGCCCGAGGGTCGCGTTGATGTGCTGGCCCGACATCAGCGCCTGGCCGGTGAAGAACGCCCCGAAGCTGCAGATCAGCCCGGTGACCAGGGCCACCGCCGCGAAGACCACGGCCTTTGCGGCGAACATTGTGCCGCGGCGCGGCATCGCCGTCAGCGACGTGCGGATCATGCCGGTCGCATACTCCGACGTGATGGTCACCGCGCCGAGCACGGCTATGACCAGCTGGCCGAAGTAAAGGCCGAACAGGCTGCGCTGGGCCGGGTCGAAATCAGGGCCGAGCTGGTTCGCGTTGTGCGCGGCTCCCGCGCTGGCCAGCGCCCCGAACCCGACCGTGATGAGGACCAGGGCGATCAGCGTCCAGTACGTCGACCTGGTCGACCGGATCTTCGTGAACTCTGAGCGGAGTGAACCGGTGAAGCCGGCCCGGCCGGCCGGGCCGGGCAGCGGCGCGGCGCCCGCGTGGCGGCCCGCCACTGGTGTTGTTGTGGTCGCCATCGTCAGGTCACCTCTCCTGCGTGCACCGGCTGCTTGTCCTGTTCGTGCAGTTCCGCGGCGGGGACCCCGGCATGGAACTGCACGCTGGCGGCGGTCAGCTCCATGAATGCCTGCTCCAGGGATGCCTGAGCGGGAGCGAGCTGATGCAGCCGGACCGAGTTCTCGAAGGCCAGGTCGCCGACCTGGCTGACCTCCAGGCCGTGCACGACCATCACGCCGTCGCCGTCCTCGCGCACCGTGCCGCCCGCCGCCAGCACCGCGCTGGCGAGCTGGGCCGGCTGCGGTGTCCGCACCCGCACTGACTGCCGGGAGTTGGCGGCGATGAACTCCGCCACGGTGCAGTCCGAGATCAGCTTCCCGCGGCCGATCACCAGCAGATGGTCGGCGGTGTTCTCCATCTCCGACATCAGGTGACTGGAAACGAAGACGGTGCGGCCCTCCGCCGCCAGCGCTTTCATCAGGTTACGGATCCACAGGATGCCTTCGGGGTCCAGCCCGTTGACCGGCTCGTCGAACATCAGGATCGCCGGGTCACCCAGCAGCGCGCCGGCGATGCCCAGCCGCTGCCCCATGCCCAGCGAGAAGCCCTTCGACCGCTTGCGTGCCACGGAAGTCAGGCCCACAAGCTCCAGTACCTCACCGACGCGCCGGGCCGGCAGGTTGTTGGTCTGGGCCAGGCAGAGCAGGTGGCTGTAGGCGCTGCGGCCGCCATGTACGGCCTTGGCGTCCAGCAGCGCGCCCACCTCCCGCATCGGGTTAGCGAGCTGCCCGAACGGCTTGCCGTTGATGCTGACCGTGCCGCCGGTCGGCCGGTCCAGGCCCAGGATCAGCCGCATCGTGGTGGTCTTGCCCGCACCGTTCGGGCCCAGGAATCCGGTGATCTTGCCAGGCTCGATGCTGAACGACAGATCATCCACCGCGAGCGTCTCGCCGTATCGCTTCGTGAGGCCCCGTGCCTCGATCATGTTCTTGTCCCTCCTGGCTATCGCGGGCCTGGTGCCCGGTCCGCGTGATCAGTCTGGCCGCAGCGGGGGTCGCTGCGCGTCGCCCGCAGTGCTGATCCGTATCCGACTGTGGCCTGACTTCAGGACGGCCGGGGGTCACCTGGCAGGCGCAGCATGTCAGCCGCGGACTGCTGAGTCCGGCGATGTCGTGGCGCGCCCACCAGTGCCGGGCTTCATGGCTGGCCTCCCGCAGCCGCCGGGCCAGTGCCGCGAACTCGGGTTCGCCGGGGTGCCGCGCGGTGCCTGGCCGGGTGACCGCGAGTCCTTCGCCGCCTACGGCATTGCCAGGACGCCAGCTTGAGGAGCCTGCTGCCTGCTGGCGTCAGCGCCGAAGCCGGCTAGGGCGGGGCCAGATGAGGCCGGGGAGCGCGCCAGCGCGGCACCTACAGCGGCGCAGCTGCAAAGATAGGGCATGGCCCGGGACCGCGACATCGCAGCATTCGACGAGCGTGCCCGAGGTTATGAGGACGGATGGCTCGGCCGGCTGCACCACGAGATCGCCGACCGGACGGCGGACCTTGCCCTCGCGTGCATGCCGGCGCCGCAGCGCATCCTCGACGTAGGGTGCGGGACCGGCTACCTGCTTGGCCGGCTCGCCGGTGGTGTCCCGGCGGCGGCCGAGCTGGTCGGGATCGACGCGGCGCCCGCGATGATCGAGGTCGCCTCGGCCGGGAACAGCGACGACAGGCTGCGCTTCTCGGTCGGCACCGCGGAGCAGCTGCGCCTGCCGGACGGAATCTTCGACCTCGTGGTGAGCACCACCTCGTTCGATCATTGGTCGGATCAGCGAGCAGGACTCGCTGAGTGCGCCAGGGTCATGGCGCCGGGCGGCCGCCTCGTTCTCGCTGACCGGTTCTCCGTCCTGCTCCTGCCGACCCTGCTCGCCGGGCGCCGGGGCAGGGCGCGCACGAAACGGCGGGCGACTCGCCTCCTGGCGGCAGCGGGGCTCCGCTCGCCGGAATGGCACAACCTCTACGCCGTCATCATCCGGGCGGTGACGGCGTCGAAGTAGCGCTCCGAGCTGCCCGGCCGCCAGTGCGCTGAGCGGGCCGCCGGGGTAGGTTCGGTCCAGCCTCATCCACGGAGCCAGGCGGCTCCTGTGCGGGCCAGCGCCCGCTGAGGCGCGGGAGGTCCGGTGCGCGTCCTGTTCATCCAGCACGACCACTGCTCCCCGACCGGATCGGTGGGGGACAGGTTCGCCGATCGGGGTTACGACGTGACCGAGTTCCTCGTCGTGCCTGCGGACCGGTTCGAAGACCCTGGCGTCGACGTCAGCTTTCCCGATCCGGGGTCCTTCGACGTGATCGTGCCGATGGGCGCGCCCTGGTCGGCCTACGATCACGAACGGATCGGCAGCTGGCTGATCCCGGAGCTTGAGCTGCTCAGGACCGCGCAAGAACGCGGCATCCCGGTATTCGGGATCTGCTTCGGCGGCCAGGCGCTCGCGCTGGCGCTCGGCGGCCGCGTCGAAGCCGCCGAGCGGCCCGAGATCGGCTGGTATGAGATCGAGACCAGCCATCCGGACCTGATCGAGCCGGGACCCTGGCTCGAGTATCACTACGATCGCTGGCACCCGCCCGCCGGCGCACGCTCACTGGCGCGGACCGGTATAGCACCGCAGGCATTCGTGATCGGCAGCTCGCTCGCTGTCCAGTTCCATCCCGAGGCCACGCCGGCCGTCCTCGAGTGCTGGCTCGATAACGGCGGCTACGCCGATCTCGCCGGGGCAGGCATCAGCCCCCATGAGGTGCTCGGGCAGACCCGGCGCCTTGCGGGCGCCGCCGCAGCCCGCGCCCACCGCCTTGTCGACGGTTTCCTCGACACGGTCGCCACCGCCCGTGCGCATCAGCCACCCGGGCAGGCCGTGTTCTCCGGGACGCCGGCCATGTCCGCCAGGAAGCCGCCCGCGCAACCGATCTGACGCCCGGCCCGGCTTTCCGGCCGGCGGCTACCTGCGTCAGGCGGCGCCAGCCCTGGCCGCCAGCTGCTCCACGCGAGCGTGCAGTGCTGCGACGTGGCCCGCCGCCGCAGGCTTCATCAGCACGCTGCGCAGGATCCGCGCCCCGTCGCGATCGGCCGCCACGTCAGGGTGGCGGCGGGCGAATCCGCCAGCCGGAGCACGGAGCGTACTCAGGAACACCGGATCGGCCGGGTCCTGCATGCCGTCGGCCAGCATCCGGGCCGAGGCCTGGTCGATCCAGGAGAGGCTGCGCGGGCCGCCGGCCGGGAAGTAACAGACGATGTCCAGCTCGGGCCGCTGGTACAGCTCCAGCAGGCTCGATGCCGCGATCAGCTCCGACCAGTCAAGTGCGGCCCGGCGGCTGGCCGCCAGCACCTGGCCCAGCCCGTCCGGCGTGGGCGGCAGCAGCCGCAACGTCAGCCACAGGGCAGCCGCCGCTGCCCCGGCCCTGGAGCACTCCAGGCTGATCTCGCCCAGGTGCAGCTCGTCGGAGGTGAAGTACGTGTACGGCGAGTCGTGCAGGTAGAACCGGCCGACGTCTGGATCCCGGAATAGCACCGCACCGCAGCCGTATGGCTGGAGCCCGTGCTTGTGCGGGTCCACGACCACGGAGTCACATTCGGGAATGGCCCGCCAGGGTGCCGCATCCAGCGCAGCCCGGCCGCTGGCACCAGCCAGCAGCGTGAAGAAGCCGCCGTAGGCCGCATCGACGTGGACCCGGGCTCCGTGCCGCCGGGCGGCCGCGAGCACCTCATGCACCGGGTCGATCGCGCCGAGACCGGTCGTGCCCGCCGTCACGACGACAGTGCCGATCCGGCCGCCGGCCAGCAGGCCGTCGAGGGCGTCCAGGTCGATCCGCCCCGCGCCGTCGACCGCGACAGGCGCCGCATCGACGCCGAGGACGCGGCACATCCGGGCATGGGTGTAATGCGCCTCTTCGCTGAAGGCGACGCCCTTGCCTGGATGCAGCTCGCGCGCGACGTAGAGAGCTTCCAGGTTCGCAATCGTGCCGCTCGTGGTCAGGTGGCCGAGGTGCGAGCCGAAGCCGAACATCCCGGCTAGCTGCGCGACCACCTCCTTCTCCATCCGGGCCGTGGCCGGGCCGCCATCCAGCGCGTGGTTGTTCGGGTTGATGAGCATCGCCGTGAGGTAGCCGGCCACGGCGGCCGGATGCGGCGGCTTCAGCATCTGGCCCGCGTAGGACGGGTGGAAGAACGGATAGTTATCGCGCAGCCGTTCGGTGAAGTCGGTGAAGACGCTGGCGAAGCGCTCATCGCTGACGCTCAGCGACTGGTCAGGCTCGAATGGCGGGAAGGTGTCCTGCCAGCCTTCGACCGCATCGACGCCAGCGCCCAGCCAGCGCCGCAGGTCCACCTCAGGACTCGCCGGCGCGGTCAGGCAGGCGTTGCTCGGGCGCCATTGTCCCGAGGCGGGCCAGCGCCTCCTGAAGGACCTCGGTGCGCTTGCAGAACGCGAACCGCACCTGGGTCCGGCCGGCCTGCGGATCGTCATAGAACACGGCACTCGGAATGGCGACCACCCCAGCCCGGCGGGGCAGGCCCCGGCAGAACGCCACGCCGTCGGTCTCGCCAAGCCTTCCTATGTCGGTTGTGACGAAGTAGGTGCCCGCGGGCCGGTACACCTCAAATCCGGCCTCAGCAAGGCCGGCGCAGAGCAGGTCGCGCTTGCCGATCAGGCCGGAACTGATCCCGGCGAAGTAGGCGTCCGGCATTCGCAGCGCGTCGGCGATGGCGTACTGGAACGGGCCGCCGCTGACGTAGGTGAGGAACTGCTTGACGCTCCGGACCGCCGCGACAAGCTCGGCAGCCGCGGTCACCCAGCCGATCTTCCAGCCGGTGAACGAGAACGTCTTGCCGGCCGAGCTGATCGATACGGTGCGTTCGCGCATGCCGGGCAGCGAGCCGATCGGGAAGTGCTCGCCTTCGTAGACTATGTGCTCGTACACCTCGTCGGCGATGACCAGCAGGTCGTGCTCGCACGCCAGCTCGGCGATCTCGGTGAGCTCGCTGCGCGTGAAGACCGACCCGGTGGGATTGTGCGGGCTATTCAGCAGGATCAGCCGGGTACGCGAGGTGAGCGCGGCGCGCAGCGCGTCAAGGTCAGGCCTGAAGTCGGGCGGCCGCAGGGTGACGGGCACCCGGACACCGCCGGCCATGGCGACGCAGGCCGCGTAGGAGTCGTAATACGGCTCGAACGCGACGACCTCGTCGCCGGGCTCGACCAGGGCGAGCAGGGCGGCCGCCACCGCCTCGGTCGCCCCGGTGGTGACTAGCACCTCTGTGTCCGGGTCGAAGCCGAGGCCGTAGAACCGCTGCTGATGGTGGGCGATGGAGTGCCGCAGCTCAGGTATGCCTGGTCCGGGCGGGTACTGGTTGCCGCGGCCGGCCATGATCGCGGCTGCCGCAGCCTGAGCGATCTCGGGCGGCCCGTCGACGTCAGGGAATCCCTGGCCGAGATTGACGGATCCGGTCGCGGCCGCGAGGGCTGACATCTCCGCGAAGATCGTCGTGCCCATCCCGGCCATCCGGCTGTTGCGCAGCGGTCGGTTCACCCCGCCATCAGATCATGCCCGGGCTGACGGCCGGTATGGCGGTTCGTGGTGCCAGCTGAATGCGCGGCTCGGTGCAAGGCCCTGACCGGGCGGGCGGGTAGCGTCGTGGCGTGTGCCTGCTCATCGCTATGTCCAAGGTGGCTCCGGCTGAACCGCTGATCATGGCAGCCAACCGTGACGAGCACTATGACCGGCCGGCGGTGGCGATCACCACGCTGCGCAGCCGGGAACCCAGGGTGCTTGGCGGCCGGGACGATGTTGCCGGGGGCACTTGGATGGCGGTGAACGAGCACGGGCTGGTTGCCGCGCTGACGAATCTGCCCTCGCCCGGAGGCAGGGACGTCACTAAGCGGTCGCGCGGGGAACTGCCCCTGGCGCTCGCCGGCCGCCCGGACGCCGCGGCTGCCGTGGCGTGGATCTGCGCTTGCGTGGATCCGTCCGACTACAACCCCTGCTGGCTAATGGTCGGCGACCGGGAATCGCTGTTCTATGTCGACATGACCAGCGGGCGCCGCCCGGCAGCCCGTCAGCTGAAGCCGGGCACCTATGTCCTGGAGAATGCGCCGTTGCTTCCCCAGTCGGCCAAGGCGGCCCACGTCGCGGGCCTCATTGCCGCGGCGCGCGCGGTCCCGGGCGCCGACGTGCGCGATGCGCTCACCACCGTCTTGCGCGATCATTCGCCCGTACCGGCCAGCCCGCCGCCGGGGGAGGATCCCGATGGTGCGGGGCCGCCGTGGCCTGCCGGGCTATCGGCAGCGTGTGTCCATGCCGAGGGCTACGGGACCCGCTCGGCCATGATCGTCTCGGTCGGGACCAGCGGGCCGCCGCGGGTGCTGGTCGCTGACGGGCCGCCGTGCCAGGCGCCGCTTGCGGACGTCAGCGATCGGTGGACGGCCGAAACGGACCGGATCGCCGGCCAGCAGCTGGCTGGCGGGTGAGCGGCTCTTCGCGCCGCCCGGCTACGCTTCCGCTGTCGTCTTCCCAGTCGGTCAGCGGATGGAATCGTGCCTGAACCTCCGCGCCGGCTTAACGTCGTTAAAGGCTGCCGGGGCCACCAAGCACGATGTCAGCTTCCGCGGGTCACGGTGACGTTGCCGGCGTGACGCTGCACGGTGCCGACGCCGGCGACCTGGTTGCCGGCCGACGCGATGACCAGCCGGTCCGGACTGCCGGTGAAGGAGAAGCCGACGTCGGCGGGCCTGGCGCCGACGATGACGTTCCCGGTGACGGACAGGTAGCCGGTCCCGCCGCGCGCCCGGGGGACCGCGATGTAGACGTGACTGGCGCCCGCCGCTTCGCCGAGGTCGTTGGCGATCTTGTTGCGGGAGATCGTCGAGCCGACGTTGCCCTGGACGACGCCGGATATCCCGTACCAGGTGCCCGCGTGCTGGCGGGCGCCGAAATCCTCGATGTAGTTATCGGAGATCGTGGTGCCGTAGAGCCCGATGGCGTCGATGGCGTTACCGGCGTTGCCGTACAGATGGTTCCCCGAGATATCCCAGCCGGATGCGGTCTGCAGGTAGATGGCGCCCTTGCCGGACGACGCGATCTGGTTGCCGTCGAGATACCCGTCGGTGACGGCGGTCCTGGTGTCGGCGACCTCGAATCCGTATAGGCCAGAGCCGCTGATGAAGTTGTCGTCGAAACGGCTGTTCACACTGGTGTTCGTGATAGCCCGCCCGGCTGCCGTTACGGCGGTGTCGACGATCCCCGAGCCACCGCAGCCGCTCACGTCCACGTGCTCGACGTCGGTCTGCCAGTTCAGCACGATGATGCCGTCGGTGGTCCCCGAGCCGTTGCAGGCGACGGTGAGATCGCGGATGGCGAGCGGATTGCCGGTTGTCACGGAATTGGCCTGGTACGCCGCGGAACCGAGGACGTAGCTCATCGCACCGTCCTGCTTGAGCACGGTGCCGGTGGTGCTGCCCCCGAGGTAGCTCCGGTCGCCGAGCAGCATGACCGGGCGGGTGAGCAGGCAGATCCCGCCCTTGATGCCGACCGCCGCACCGGGGGGACTCGAATCGATCGCCCGCTGCAGCGCGGATGCGTCGGAGGTGGTGCCGGTGCAGGTGACGCTTGTACTGCCCGGCGGCACGGTCCCGCTGCCGGCTGGTCCCGAGCCGCAGGCTGTCACGGCACACGACAGCGCGGCCATCGAGAGCGCCGCTGCCGCCGCAGCATGAACTCTGCCGCCTGCCGCCCGCAAGATTCCCCCTTCAGCATGGCCATGGCCCGTCAGCCCGTTTCGCTGCCCGGTCCGCCCCCGCCCCCGGCTGGCCTCGCGAAACAGATCACCGGCCGGCTCATGGCCAGCATTCCCGCAGGCCGGGCCGTCATGCGTAGGCGGAAGGCCGTGCTGTCATGGGTGGCTGTCAGGCGGGGCCGGCTGGCGGTGGCGATAACGGCTTGGGGCCCCGCCGCCGCCGCCCGTATAGTTGATGGCATGAAGGTCATCCCGCAGCGTGCCGCCGCGGCCACGCGAGCTACCGGCTCGCCGGTTGCCGCTGCCTGACTTTCTCCTGCTGTCACCCGGCGACCGGAAACGGCTCGCCGGAGCGGTACCTGAGCGTCGTTCATGACCCGCGTCCGCGGTCCTTTTCCGGTGCCATAACCCGGAAGGCCTGATCCGTGAATACCAGCCGGACCATCGAGACCTTCATCGAGTTCTTCCGCGAACGCGGGCACCAGCTCATCACCGGGAGCACGCTGCTGCCCCCGCCCGGGGATCCGGTGCTATTCACCACCTCGGGCATGCACCCGCTGACGCCCTACCTGGAAGGCCGTCCCCATCCGCTGGGGCGCCGCCTCATCAACCTGCAGCGCTGCCTGCGCACGACCGACCTCGACGAAGTCGGCGACCTGACTCATCTGACCGTCTTCGAGATGCTGGGCTCGTGGTCACTCGGCGACTACTCCGGTCCGCAGAGCCTGCGCTGGGGCTATGAGCTGATTCGTGACGGCTACGGAGTCGGCCCCGACCTGCTGTACGCCACCGTTTTCGGCGGTGACGACCAGGTGGGCGAAGACACCGGGTCGCTGGAGACCTGGGGCGAGCTCGGCGTCCCCGTCGAGCTCACCCAGACCGAGAACTGGTGGTCCAATGGCCCCACCGGCCCCTGCGGTCCGGACTCTGAGCTGTTCGTATGGACCGGGAGCGGTGAGCCTGAAGGCTCCCCGGGCAGCGATTCGCGCTGGGTGGAGCTGTGGAACCACGTGATGATGCGGTACCTCCGCCATGGCGACGGCAGCCTCCAGGCGCTGGTGCAGTCCAACGTCGACACCGGCATGGGCCTGGAACGGCTGCTGGCATTCCTGCAGGGCAAGGGATCGGTCTTCGACTGCGACCTGCTCGAGCCGTGGATGGCTGGGCTGCGGAGCCTCTGGGGCCCGGACGAGCAGTCGCTGCGTCTGCTCACTGATCATCTGCGCGCGGGCGTCGTCGTGATCGGTGACGGGATCCGGCCGTCCAACACCGGGCGCGGTTATGTGCCGAGGCGGCTGATCCGCCGTGCACTGACCACGTTGTGGCGTGACGACGCCTCCCGGACGCTCGGTGACCTGCCTTCCGGGCTCATCGAGCAGACGCTGGGGCACTTCGGGCAGCACACCGACTCCGGGCTCGTCATGGCGGTGCTCGGCGACGAGCAGCGGCGCTTCGGGCAGCAGCTGGTTCGCGGGCGCTCGGTGCTATCGCGCAGGCGCTCCGGCGGCCCGCTGTCCGAGGAGGACTTCCGCTACCTGCATGACACGCACGGCCTGCCGCGCGAACTGGTCGCCGGGCTGCTGTCCGAGCATTCGTAGTCAGGTAGAGCCGCCGCTACAATGGCGTGGCCCGCGCGCCGGACCCACGAGACGGGAGCGAGCGGCCAATGACTGAGTCGCAGCCTTTCGATGATCGCCTTCTGGGCATAATTGCCGGCAACCGGCAGGGTGTACTCGCGACGATCGCTGCAGATGGCCGGCCGCAGCTCTCCAACGTGCTGTACGTCTGGGACGACGATGAGCACATTGCCCGGATCTCGACCACCGCGGACCGGGTGAAGACGCTTAACCTGCGCCGAGATCCGCGCGCGGCCCTGCATGTCTCCGGCGATCATTTCTGGCAGTACGCCGTCGCCGACTGCGCGGTCACCCTCTCCGAGGTCGCGTCCGAGCCTGGCGACGAGGCCAGCCGCGAGCTGCTGGCGATGCACGCCGTCCACTACGGCAGGCAGGACGAGGAGAGCTTTTTCGGTCAGATGATCGCCGCGCGGCGGCTGGCGGTCCGGCTACGTGTCCGGCGCATCTACGGGATCGTCCTTGACGATCCGCCCGGCGCCGGCCGCCGCGGGTAGCGCGCCCCGGGCGCATCTACGAGCGGCGCTTCAGCTCGCACCGAGGCGGGCCCGCAGCTGATCGAGGCCGTTGCCCTTCAGCTCGCCCAGCCCGACCGGGCGCCCGGTCATCGCCAGGAGCAGCGACTGACCCGGGCCTGAGACCTCCGGGCCCGCACCGTGCGACCAGTCAACGTCAGTGGCGGTGAGCTTGAGCCCGGCGATCCGCTTCTTGGTCCCGAGCGGGAAGCCAGCGCCCGAGTACATCGCGAGGCACGCCACCGTGGCGTCACCCGGGACCTGCACCCGAATGCCCAGGGGACGCCGGATGTCCTCGCTATGCATGACGATCTCCCCGAGCATGGTCACGACAGGGGCCGGAGGGCGGTTGGTCGTGGTGGTCCTCGCTCGTAGCCGCTCGATGATCTCGTCAGGCGGGAGTTCGCCGAGCCGCCTGGCAACGTGGTCCATCATCGTGTTGAACCGGAATCCGTTAAGTGCCATGCTCCGCACGAAGCCAGGTACGGTCTGCTCGGCGCCGGCGAGAACGTGTCCAGCGGCCGATTGCACAGACCAGCCCGCGCACAGCGAAGGCGTGGCCCATTGCCTGCTGTTCAGGCCGTCCAGGGTGTCCGCGAGGGCTGCTCGCTCGCGGTGAATCAGCTTCCACGTCGATACGTCGCTGGTGACGTGGCTGGCAGTGGTCACTGGGACCTCCCTGGTGCGAATGGCGGCGCGCCGTCAGGCGCGTCTGCCTATACGACGAACGGCCAGCGCTGAATCGACACTGAATCGACAGGAGCCTCGATCTCGGCCAGCCGGAGTCTTTCCGAGCGAGGGGCGTAGTCGGTAACCTCCGCTGCGTCGGCAGCATGCCAGCGCGCTGAGTATTGTGGGGGCATTAGCCATGATGAGAGATCTGCCGGCTCCGCCCGGCCACGCTGCGGAGCAGCTCAACGGTCAATCCCGGTGGATCGACCTCGACGGCCCCGTTCGTTACCTCGACTTCGGCGGCCCGCCGGACGGGCCCGTGATTGTGTGCGTGCACGGTCTCGGCGGCTCGGCCGTGAACTGGCTGGCGATCGCGCCGCTGCTCACCAGCCGCTACCGGGTGCTCGCCCCGGACCTGGCCGGACACGGCCTGACCCAGTCGCGGGGACGGGGCACGGATGTCGCGGCCAACCGGGCGCTGCTGCACCGGTTCATTGAGGCGGTGCCCGGCAGCCCGGTCATCCTCATGGGTAACTCGATGGGCGGGATGATCTCGCTGCTTGAGACGATCGCCGCCCCCAGCTCCGTGACGGCCCTGATACTCCTCGACGCTGCCCTCCCGTTCGTGCCCGCCCGGCCAGACGCTCGCGTCGTCTCGATGTTCGCCCTGTACGCCGTGCCCGGCATCGGGCGAGTGATGATTGACCGCCGCCGGCGGCTGACTCCGGCGGCGGCCGTCGCCAGGATCTTGTCCTTGTGCTGCGTCGACCCCTCGCGCGTACCTGCGGACGTAGTCGCGCAGCATGTCGAGGTGGCGCGCCAGCGTGCCGCATTCGGAGGCATCGACGCGGATTTCAGCGCGGCGGTGCACTCGGTCCTCGCCACCGCCGGCCCCATCCGCGGCCGGGAATACCGGCACGGGATCCGCTCGATCAGGTGCCCGGTACTCATGCTGCACGGCGATCGGGACAGGCTGGTACCGGTCGGTGCCGCCCGGGCGGCAGCGCGCGCCAACCCGTCGTGGTCGCTTGTCGTGCTGCCGGGCGTAGGACATGTGCCGCAGCTTGAAGTGGCGCGGGATAGCGCCAGGTTGATCACCGAGTGGCTCGGCACAGCCGGGAAAGCGCGGTAGAGCCAGCCAGTCATGCGGCCAGATGGCGAAAGTCCTGGCAAGTTAGGAAGAAGGCCTGTAGCAGCGGCTTGTGCCCTGGCGGCATGCTGGGGAAGAGCCGGTGGCGGATGGCTAGTGACGGCTGTTTCGCTCCAGCAGCGGCAACCGGCATGCGGATGAGATCCCGGCCCTTAAGAGCGCGCACTGAGGGGAAGGGGAGCAAGACGATGAACTTCAATCTCGCGATCATGCTGTCCGAGACAGCGTCGGCGACGCCTGATAAGCCAGTCGTTGTCTTCGATGGCGGCCAGCTGACCTATGGCGAGCTGGATGCGCTGTCGGACCGGCTGGCGGCCGGCCTGGAGGCGGCGGGCCTGCGGCCCGACGGAATCGTGGCGCTGCAGCTGCCGAACATCCCGCAGTTCCTGGTGGCCTACTTCGGGATTCTCAAGGCCGGCGGTGTGGTCGTGCCGCTGAATGTGATGCTGAAGGCGCCCGAGGTGGCGTTCCAGCTCGCCGACTCCGGGGCGAAGATCCTTATCACCTGGGAGGGCGTGCTCGGCGAGGCGGCCAAGGGCGCGGCTGCGGCCGGGCTGACCGAGATCTACGCTGTGGGCCACGCCGGCGGGGGGGAGGGCGCATTTCCGTTCGGGCGGCTGCTCGCGCTGCCCGCGGATGGGTACGCGCTTGCGCCGCGGACGATGACTGATACGGCGGTGGTCGTCTACACCTCGGGTACGACCGGGCGGCCGAAGGGCGCTGAGCTGACGCATATGCAGCTGTACATGAATGCTGATATTCCCGGGCGTCTTTTTGATGTGCAGCGCGATGACATCGTTGTCACGGTCCTGCCGTTGTTCCACGTGTTCGGGCTGTCGAGCATCTTGAACGTGTGCGTGCGGTTCGGCTGCACGATGTCGCTCATCCCGCGGTTTGATCCCGCGACGGTGCTGGCCGCGATCCAGCGTGACCGGGCCACGATCTTTGAGGGCGTGCCGGCGATGTTCATCGGCTTGCTGTCCTATCCCGGCCTGGACAGTTATGACGTGTCGTCGCTGCGGATCGCGATCTCGGGGGGCGCATCGATTCCGGGGCCGGTGCTGGATGCCTTCGAGAAGCGTTTCGGGGTGCTGATCCTGGAGGGTTACGGGCTGACTGAGACGGCGTCGACGACGACGTTCAATATCAGCGCCGATGAGCGGCGTGCCTATAGTGTCGGCAAGCCGATCTGGGGGACGCAGACGCAGGTCTGGGGCGATGACGGCAAGGCCCTGCCGCCGGGGAAGGATCATGTCGGCGAGGTGGTCACCCGGGGGCTGCATGTCATGAAGGGCTACCTGAACAGCCCGGAGGCCACGGCCGGTGCTTTTGCCGGGGGCTGGTTCCACACCGGTGATCTGGGCTATTTCGATGCGGACGGGTTCTTGTTCATCGTCGGCCGGGGCAAGGAGCTCATCATCCGCGGCGGTTACAACGTGTATCCGGTCGAGATCGAGGACGTGCTGCACGGCCATCCCGCGATCGCCGAGGCTGCGGTGGTCGGTATCGCTGATGACCGGCTCGGCGAGGAAGTCATGGCCGTGGTCGTGCTGCGGCCCGGTGCCGTGCTCACCGCGCCGGAACTGATCGCCTACTGCAAGGAGCGCATCGCGGCCTACAAGTACCCGCGGGTGATCGAGTTCCGGGATGCGCTGCCCAGGAACACCCTCGGCAAGGTCCTGAAGGACGAGCTGGTCCCGCACTGAGCTGGTGCCCGCACTGAGCTGGTGCCCCGTAGTGAGCCGACGACGGAAGGAAGACTGCCATGACGGCACCGGCACGCGAGCACGGCCGGATCCCGCGCTCGGCCGACGACTACAGCCAGGCAGCGGCGGCCGAACGGATGGACTTTATTCGTGCGGCCACCGGTGCCCGGCCGGAGCACACCGGCCGGTACTCCATTGATCCGGCCGCACTCGCCGGGAACATCGAGAATTTCGTTGGCGCCGCGCAGGTCCCGATCGGGATCGCCGGCCCGCTGCTGGTCGATGGCGAGCACGCGCAGGGCGAGTTTTACGTGCCCATGGCGACAACCGAGGGAACCTTGGTCGCCAGCTACAACCGGGGGATGAAGCTGCTGCATCGCGCGGGCGGCGTCAAGACCACCGTGATGGACGACCGCATGCAACGGGCACCCGCGTTCGGGTTTGACAGTGCGCGCGAGGCCCGGGCGTTCGGGCAATGGGTCAGCGCGAACTTCGACGCGATCAAGCACGAGGCCGAGACAACCACCCGCATCGGCCGGCTGCACGACATCGAGCAGTTCTCGGCCAGCAGGTACCTGTTCCTGCGGTTCAATCTGACGACCGGGGACGCCGCCGGGCAGAACCTGGCGGGCAAGGCGACGTCGCAGGCGTGCACCTGGATCCTCGAGCATTACGCAGGCGTGCGCGAGTTCTGCCTTGAGTCGAACCTGGCCACCGACAAGAAAAGCTCGCAGATCAACATCCTGGCTACCCGCGGCAAGCGCGTGACCGCTGAGGCGACGATCCCGCAGGAACTGACCAGCGAGATCATGCACACCACCCCTGGGCAGATGTTCCGGGCTCGGCAGGTCTCGAACCTGGGCGGCCTGATGGCCGGGGTGAACAACAACGGCAATCACTCCGCCAACGGGATCGCCGCGCTGTTCGTGGCGACCGGCCAGGACATCGCGAACGTGGCCGAGTCGTCGGCGGCGCTCGTGCACACGGAGCTACGTCCGGACGGCAGCTACTACTACTCGATCACTATCCCGGCACTGATCGTCGCTACCTACGGCGGCGGGACCGGGCTGCCGACCCAGCGGGAATGCCTTGAGCTCCTCGGCTGCTACGGGAGCGGCAAGGTGCGCAAGCTCGCGGAGGTCGTCGCCGCCACCGTCTTGTGCGGGGAGATCTCGCTGGGCTCAGCGGTGGTGGCGGGGGAATGGGTGGCCGCGCATGAGCGGCTCGGCCGCAACCGTTCGTAGCTACCGCTCGGCATGGTCAAGGACGCCACGGATCGCCGCCCAGACGGCAGGATGGTTGAGCAGGTCAAAATGATGCATTCCGCCCAGCCCGTGACCTGGCCGCACGGCCATCGGGATGTGCTGGCGACGACCGCGCCGGCCCTGCGCACTGGTCGGCTGGACGAGCAGGTCGCCCAGCACGGCGCCGGCCGCGCTGCCGGGATCTGCGGTCACCGTGGCGCTGATCGCGTAGTGGTCCGCCCCGGCGAGCAACGGCACGTCGGACCGATGATCGCGGATGCAGCTGTCCAGGTCACAGTCGGCCCAGTCGTCATCGAGCACGTAGCCGTACCGGAGATCCTTGATACCCGAACTCGACCCGTTGACCAGCGTCACGAACGGCCTTGTCTCGGCTGCCCTGCCCAGGGCCCAGCCCGCGAACCCGGCGGCGCGAGCCAGCGGGGCCCCGAGATGCGGCGAGCCAAGGTAGAAGACCTGCCGGACCTGGTCCACCCACGCCGCAGCTTCCTGCCGCCCGTAATGGCACGCGCTCCTGATGACCAGGCCGCCCATCGAGTGACCCACGAGCATCAGCTCGTCGGCCTGCCCTGGCCATGCCGTCACAAGGCCGTCGAGCAGCCGGGCGAGGTCATGGCCATTGTCGGACACATGCCGGCCTGTGTTGTAGCGGACGTAGACCGGCGAATAGCCGAATTCGGACCGCAGCCGCAGGCCGTAAGGCTCACCGGCATCGTCCCGCCGCTGCCACGAGTCCTCTGTCTCGGCCAGCCCCGGGACAAAGACCGCCAGCCTGGGCGTTGGGTCGGGGAAAGCGGCCGCGAGTTCCTCGCTGGTGACGCCGGCATCGCGGCCGTCCACCCGGACCGCCATCCGGATGGCCAGCGGATCCAGGTCAGGCCCCAGTTGATCGCCGGCTATCGCGTTGAGCGCGGCGAGCGCCAGGTTGCCTCCCGGTGTGCCGCCGGCGGGCCGCCCGCCAGCGCTGAGCAGCGACGCGGCCTCGCCGGTCAGCGCCCCCGCGGCCACGCCGGCGCCGCGGACAGCCAGGTAGACGCCGCGGGCGATCGCATCGTGGATAACCCGGATCGGGGCGCCCGCTTGCTGAACCTGGCTGAAGGCGCGTCCTGCGCAGGCCTGGTGCACCTGCTCCACCCGCGACACCACACCGGAAAACGCGTGGCCGCCCAGTCTTCCGGCTGCCCGCAGCTCCGCTGGCGTCATGACGAACCTCCGAACTGCCGCCTGGCCGGCCGGCCCTGGTCCGCGGGCACGCGCACGCGTCCTGAGAGTGACGGTAACCGGCCCAGGGGGTTGCGCATAGTCTGCCTGCTAGGGACATGGCGCCCGAATGGGCATGATGCTGGGCACGGTGCTAGCAGCCTGGTGCCGCCGAGGAAAGGTGGGCCATGGAACAGATGAGCGCGCTCGACGCCGGATTCTTCTTCGTCGAGCATGAGAACGTCCCGATGCACCTCGGCTCGCTCGCGATGTTCGAGGGCCCGGCCCCGGCGTACGACGATCTGATCAAGCTGCTCAGCGCGAAACTTCACCTTGTACCTCGGTACCGCCAGGTCGTGCGGACGATGCCGCTGCAGATCTTCCGCCCGGTGTGGACCGACGACGAGCACTTCGAGATCAGCTATCACGTGCGGCATGCCGCGGTCCCGGCACCCGGCGGGCCGGAGCAGCTTCGCACTCTGGCAGCGCGGATCTTCGCCCAGCGGCTGGACCGCGCCAGGCCGCTCTGGGAGGCGTGGCTGCTGGAGGGAATCGAGGGCGGTCGCTGGGCCCTCATCTCGAAGGTGCACCACTGCATGGTGGACGGTATCGGCGGGACCGACCTGATGACAGTGGTCTTTGACCTTGACCGCGACGCTGAGCGGACGGAACCGGTGCCATGGGAGCCCGAGCCAGGGCCGTCGGTGGCGGACCTGCTGGCTGGCGGCGTGCGCGACACCGTTGACTGGTCGCTCCGGCAGCTCAGCGGGGCACCAGGCCTCTTGCGCCAATGGCTTAGCGCGCCCGGCGACCTGGTGGACTTCGGCCGCGGCCTGACCGGCAGCGCGCGACGGCTCGCCGAGCCCTCGGCGTGGTCGCTGAACGGCCCGATCGGCCCGCATCGTCGCTGGGCCTGGGCGACGGCCAGCCTCGCCGAGGTGAAGGAGATCCGCAGCCACCTGGGGGGCACCGTCAATGACGTGCTGCTCGCCGTGATCACTCGCGGATTCCGGGATCTGCTGGAGGCGCGCGGCGAGCTGGCTGATGAGCTGGTGGTGCGCTCGCTGGTGCCGGTCTCCGTCCGGGGTCAGGACGAACGCGGGCTGATCACCAACCGCGTCTCGGCAGTCCTTGCCAACCTGCCGGTCTCCGAGCCCGATCCGGCGCGGCGGCTGACGCTGCTGCGCGCGCAGATGGACGATCTCAAGAGTACGTACCAGGCGGTCAATGCCCAGATACTGACCGAGATGCTGGGCTTCGCCGCGCCGACGCTGCTGGCGCTCGGCTCGCGCGCGGCGTTCCGGCTCCCGCAGCCCGTCATCCAGACGGTCACCACCAACGTGCCGGGGCCGCGTTTCCCGCTCTATATTCTCGGCCGCCGGATGGAGGGGGCCTACCCATACGTGCCGATCGGTGACGATCTGCGGATCTCGGTCGCGATCTTCTCGTACCTGGATCAGTTCTCATTCGGCATCACGGCCGACTACGACTCGGTGCCCGACATCGACGTCCTTGCCCAGGGCATCAGCCGCGGACTGGCCGAGCTCAGGGACCTGCAGGCCGCCACGCGGAGCGCTCCCGGGACGGAACCGCCGCGATGAGCGCCAGGCCGGGCGATCAGGCGGCCGCCAGCGCAGCGCGCAGCCGGGGGCGGCGGCACAGCCAGCCGTCGGCTGGCCTGACGGTGGCCGTCACCGGTCCGACCGGCGCGGTAGGAAAATCAGTGATCAAGGCGCTGGAGCGCGATGACCGCGTGGGCGCGATTCTCGGGATGGCCCGCAGGCCGTTCGAGCCCGCGTTCCTTGGCTGGCGCAAGACCTCCTACCGATGCGGTGACGTGCTGGACCGCGACGCGGTCGACGGGCTGGTGACCGGTGCCGACGCGGTCATTCACCTTGCCTATGCCATCGTCGGCTCGCGCAGCGAAAGCGCCCGGGTCAACGTGACGGGCAGCCGCAATGTCTTCGAGTCCGCCGTGGCGGCTGACCGCCCGAGCCGCCTCGTCTTTATGTCCTCGGTCGCAGCGTACGGCTATCACGCGGACAACCCGGTTCCGCTGACCGAGGACATCCCGGCCCGTGGCTCGCCCGAGCATTACTACTCCGCGCACAAGGCGGCCTGCGAGGCGCTGCTCGCCGCGGTGACAGCAGGCTCCGGGATGGACGTGTACGTGCTGCGGCCGTGCATCGTCGCCGGGCCCGACTCGGTGTCAATGATCAGCAATCTGGAGCCCGGCCAGTTCCTGGACTGGCTACCCGCTGCGGTCCGGCAGGTGGTCGCGCAGCTGCCCGGCTTCCGGCTGGTCGTGCCCGATCCGGGGATGCCGGTTCAGCTGGTCCATCACGACGATGTCGCCGACGCTGTGCGCGTGACAGCCACCGGCGCAGGGCCGCCCGGCACCTACAACCTGGCCGCCGAGGGAGAGATCACGGTGACCGACCTGGTCAGGGCCGTCGGCGGCTACGCTGTGCCGGTCCCGCACGCGCTCGCCGTTGCGGCGAGCCGGCTGGTTTCCGCGCTTCCCTGGGTACCCGCGGAGGCTGAGTGGGTCCACGCCGCGAGGCAGCCGATGCTGATGGACACCACAAGGGCCCGCCGCGACCTCGGCTGGACGCCCCGCTACACCGCGCGGCAAGCACTGACTGCGATGTCGGACGCCGTACGTCATTGACGGCGCGTTACGGAACATAGAGTGATAAATTGCGGGCCATAGCTGGCAGTGGAGTTAACATAAGATTTACCTGACCGGCCCCGCCCGGTCTGGCGCTGGAGGCTGCAGGCCGCGGAGGTAAGCATGGGTCCTGATTGGGTGGCGCCGAGATCCAGCCCGCGGGTAGGTCTAGTGCTCGGCGCGGGGGGCGTGCTGGGTGCGGCCTGGATGACCGGCGCGCTTCCGGCGCTGGCCGAACTGCTGCCGTGCCCGATCAATGACGTCGACCTGATCGTCGGGACAAGCGCTGGCAGCGTGGTCGCGGCCGCGCTCCGCTGCCAGGTCAGCATCGATGACCTCGTTGCCTATCAGCGCGGCGAGAGCGTCGGCCCGCTGCGGGGCGCCGGCGTGGAAGACGTTGCGGACGGCCCGCTGCCACCGCTGCCGCGGTTGCGCGTCGGCTCGCCCCGGCTGATGCGCACCACGCTGCTGACGCCCCATCGGGTGCACCCATGGGTTGGCGCGAGCGCCCTGCTGCCGCACGGCCGGGGGCGGCACGTGGCGCTGCGCTCGATGGTGCACACCATGCACAGCCACGCCCACCGCCGCGCCGCGCCGCTAGGATCCCCGTCGCCCTGGGTCGACAGGCGGACCTGGATCGTCGCCGTCGACTATGACACGGGCCGCCGGGTAGTTTTCGGCCGGAACGGGTCCCCGCAGGCCCGGCTGCCCGACGCCGTCGTCGCCTCCTGCTCCATTCCCGGCTGGTACGAGCCGGTCTTGATAGACGGCTGCCGCTACGTCGACGGCGGTGTACGGTCCCCGACCTCGCTCGGCATCATGGCCCGCGCCGGTGTTGACGAGGTCTACGTGCTCGCCCCGATGGCCAGCGTCGAGACTGACCGGCCGCGTAAACCGCACGAGCGGGTTGAGCGGCGGCTGCGGCGGCTGCTCACCATGGCGCTGCTGCGTGAAGCCACGGCCCTGCGTTCTCTCGGCATCCGGGTCACCATTCTCGCGCCAGGACCCCAGGACCTGGCCGCAATGGGCGTGAACATGATGGACCCGCGCCGGCGTGCGCTGGTATTTGAAACCTCGCTGCTTACCTCGAAGGCCGCGCTCGGGAGCCCGGCGGCTGGCGGCGCGAGAGTCGCGTGACCGCTTGTTTCCGCCCCGATACGCTGGCCTGACAGCTCGCCGTTGCGCGGTCCCGCCGGCCGGTGAGTGCGGCCAGGTCACGCTGCCGGGTCAGGGATGCCAGCGAAGGACGCCCATGGAACTGCGCGAGTATGCGCGCCACGACGCCGTCGGACTGCGCGAGGCGTTAGCGGCAGCCGCCACCACCGCAGCTGAGGTCGAAGCCGCCGCGCGGCAGGCACTCGAGATCGCGAACGCGGAGGTGAACGGCCTCGCGCTGCCGGTGTTCTCGCCCGCGCTCGATCATGCTCACGATGGGCCGCTGGCCGGGGTGCCGTTCCTGATCAAGGACAGCGGGCCGATGGCGGCGGGGGTACCCTTCTTCCTCGGCAGCCGGAGCCTGCGTGGCGCCTTGGCGCGCCGCGACTGCGATCTGATGACGCGATTCCGGGCCGCGGGCCTGGTCACGCTCGGCCTGACTACCGTTCCTGAACTCGGCCTCAGCTTTTCCACCGAGTCGGTGAAGCACGGCCCGGCACGTAATCCGTGGTGCCTGGAACGCGGTGCGGGGGGGTCGAGCGGCGGCGCTGGTCGCAGCCGGGGCGGTGCCGATCGCGCACGGCAACGACGGCGCCGGCTCGCTCCGGATCCCGGCGTCCTGCTGCGGGCTGGTGGGGCTCAAGCCGAGCCGGGGCCGGACCCCGTGCGGCCCGGACACGGGCGAGGCCGCTTTCGGGCTTGCCTACGAGTTCGCGCTGACCCGCACGGTCCGCGACGCTGCACACGTGCTCGATGCGATCGCGGGGCCAGCCGTCGGTGACAAGTACACCGCGCCGCCGCCGCTGCGCCGGTATGCCGACGAACTTGGCGCCGACCCTGGCGTGCTGCGGGTTGCGGTCACCACCCAGGCATGGTCGGGTGCCGCTGTCGATCCAGAGGTCGCCGCCGTGACGGTCCGGGCTGGCCGGATGCTGGCTGAGCTTGGCCATACGGTTGCCGAGGCGAGTCCAGAGGTGTCCTGGGATGCCGTCCTGAAAAGTACTGTCGCTGAGGCGATCGCCATTGCCGCGCCCTTGCTCATGGCCCCGAGGCGGCCTGATCCGGCCCGGATGGAGGCCGTCTCCCGGCAGGTCCTGCAGGAGGCCGAGGCCTTCAGCGCTCTTGACCTGATCGGCGCATTCGAAGCGCAGAACCGGGTCTGCCGGTCGGTGGGCGCGTTCTTCACCACCCATGACCTGCTGATTACCCCGACCCTGGGTCAGCTCCCCGCGCCGCACGGGACCCTCGACTATGACAATCCGCGTCACACCCTGACCAGCTGGCTTCGGTCGATTCTGGACTACGGGCCGTTCACCGTGGTGTTCAATATTTCCGGCCAGCCCGCGGCCAGCCTGCCGCTGGGCCAGAGTTCCGGCGGGCTGCCGGTGGGCGTGCAGATCGTCGCCCCCTACGGCCGCGAGGACCTGCTGCTGCGGGTCGCCGCTCAGCTTGAGCAGGCGATGCCATGGCAGGACCGAAGCCCGTACTGCTTTGTCGGATCCGGTCATGTCCCTGCCGTCCAGCCGTGCTGAGCTGCTCAGGCGGCTGGCGGCATTGCTGGCTCGCCGCCGTCAGCGGAATCCGCATGACTGCCGCGAGTAATTCGTGAAGACTGTGTAGTTGTGCTCCTGACCATTACGACGACTTACGAACCGGCCACTGACCTGGGCTTCCTGCTGCACAAGCATCCGGATCGGGTTCAGTTGTTCGACGAGTCGGTTGGCACCGCGTATGTCTTCTACCCGGAGAGAACCGAGAGCCGATGCACGGTTGCACTGCTGCTCGAAGTGGATCCGGTCGGCCTCGTCCGTGGACGGAAGGGCCCGTCGGGTGACGGGTTCGCGCTCGGGCAGTTCGTCAACGACCGTCCGTATGCCGCGTCGAGCATGCTGGCGATGGCACTGAAGGACGTCTTCCGCACTGCGCTGACAGGCCGCTGCGACGCGCGGCCGGAACTCGCCGAGGCACCGATCCCGCTTGAGATCCACGTCCCCGCAGTGCCGTGCCGGGGCGGGGCCGACCTACTGCGCCGCATGTTCGAGCCGCTCGGCTGGCAGGTCAGCGCATCCGCCAGCCAGCTCGATCCGACGGTTCCGGAGTGGGGCGACTCACGATACCTCGACGTCCGGCTGACCGGTGACCTCCGGCTGGCTGATGCCCTCAATCACCTATACGTGCTGCTGCCTGTGCTTGATGACGCAAAGCACTACTGGGTCAGCAACGACGAGGTCGACAAACTGATCCGGGCCGGCGACGGGTGGCTGGCGACGCATCCGGAGAAAGCACTCATCACGCGCCGGTATCTGTCCCACCGGCGGGAGCTGACCCAATCGGCCCTTGCCCGGCTGGCCGAGGTGGATGACACGGATGCCGGGCAGCTCGACAACGCGGTCGATGGAGCAGTTGACCTGGACACGCCGGACCGGCCCGGTTCGCTGGCCGAGCAGCGGCGCGGCGCTGTCCTTGCCGCGGTGCGTGCGTCCGGTGCACGAAGGGTGGGTGACTTCGGCTGCGGTGAAGGGATACTGGTCCGGGATCTGCTCGCCGACCGAAGCATCGACCAGGTCGTCGCCGTCGACGTCTCGGCGCGAGCTCTGCAGATCGCCGCGCGAAAACTCCGCCTGGAGCAGCTGACCGAGCAGCAGCGCGACCGCATCCGGATCTTCCAGTCCGCACTGACCTACCGCGACGACCGGCTGGCCGGCTTGGACGTTGCGGTCTTGATGGAGGTCATCGAGCACGTCGACCCGCCGCGTCTGGGCGCGCTCGAGCGAGCCGTCTTCGGCCATGCCGCGCCGGGCACGGTCGTCGTGACGACCCCGAACGCGGAGCACAACGTGCGCTTCGAGACATTGCCCGCTGGCACGATGCGGCACCGCGATCACCGCTTCGAGTGGACCCGCGCCGAGTTCCGTGCCTGGGCCGGCACGGTCGCCGCCGGTTACGGTTACACGGTTCGCTACCTGCCGGCTGGAGCAGACGACCCGGATGTCGGGCCGCCGACGCAGCTGGCCGTCTTCAGCAAGGCGGTGACCGCATGACTCGCGAGCTCACCGTCCCGGAGCTGAGCCTTGTCGTGCTGATCGGCGTGAGCGGCTCGGGAAAGTCCACGTTCGGCCGCACCCACTTCCGGCCCACGGAAGTGATCTCGTCGGACTTCTGCCGAGGTCTCGTCGCCGACGACGAGACCGATCAGTCCGCAACCCCCGAAGCGTTCGAGCTGCTGCACTACATCGCCGGCAAGCGGCTGAAGGCCGGGCGCCTCACCGTCGTGGACGCCACGAACGTTCAGCCGGCCGCGCGCCGGCAGCTCGTCACGGTCGCGCGCGAGCACGACGTCCTGCCGGTGGCGATCGTCCTCGACGTGCCCGAGAGCGTGTGCGTCGCCCGCAACGCGACCCGTGCCGATCGCGACTTCGGCGCGCACGTCATCCGTCGCCAGCGCGACCAGTTGCGCCGCGGATTGCCGGGGCTGCGGCGTGAGGGGTTCCGCACCGTGCATACGCTGCGGGGCAACGAGATCGCCGACGTCACGATCGCCCGGACAAAGCTGTACAACGACCTGCGTCACGAGACCGGGCCGTTCGACGTCATCGGCGACATTCACGGCTGCCGCACGGAACTCGAGACGCTGCTGGCCGAGCTCGGTTTCGCGATCACCCGGGACGGGGAGGGGCGTGCCGCCGGGGCGCACCGCGACGACCGGCGCGCGATCTTCGTCGGCGACCTCGTCGACCGCGGCCCCGACACCCCGGGCGTCCTGCGGCTCGTGATGGGCATGGTCGCCGCAGGAGACGCGTTCTGCGTGCCGGGCAACCACGAGAACAAGCTGCTGCGGGCGCTGCGTGGCCGCAACGTGCAGATCACCCACGGCCTGGCCGAGTCACTGGTCCAGCTCGCGGCCGAACCGGAGGAGTTCCGTGCCGACGTCGAGCGTTTCCTGGACAGCCTGATTTCGCACTACGTGCTGGACGGCGGCCAGCTGGTCATCTCGCACGCCGGGCTCACGGAGCGTTACCAGGGCCGCGCGTCCGGACGGGTGCGCGAGTTCTGCCTCTACGGACAGACCACCGGGGAGACCGACGAGTATGGCCTGCCGGTACGTTACCCGTGGGCGCAGGAGTACCGCGGCAACGCGATGGTGATCTACGGCCACACCCCGGTCCCGGCACCGGAGTGGATCAACAACACGCTCTGCCTGGACACCGGCTGCGTCTTCGGCGGGCGACTGACGGCGTTGCGCTACCCCGAACGGGAGCTCCTGTCCGTGCCAGCGGCCGAGATCTACTATGAGCCGGCCAGGCCGTTCCCGGCCAACCCCGATGCCGTCGTCTCCGACACCGCAGGCCGCCGGGATCCGGAAGTCCTCGACATCGCGGATGTGACCGGCACCCGGGCCGTCGAGACGCAGTATCAGAAACGGATCGGGGTTCGGGAAGAGAACGCCGCGGCTGCGCTGGAGGTGATGAGCCGATTCGCGATCGACCCGCGGTGGCTGCTCTACCTGCCGCCGGCGATGAGCCCGGTCGCCACCTCGACGCTGCCGGACCTGCTCGAGCACCCTGAGCAGGCCTTCGATGCCTTCCGCGCGGAGGGCGTCGATCAGGTGGTGTGCGAGGAGAAGCACATGGGATCGCGCGCGGTCGTGCTGGTATGCCGTTCCCTAGAGGCGGCGCGAGCCAGATTCGGTGCGCCCGGCGACCAGGCCGGTGCCGTCTGGACACGTACCGGCCGCCCGTTCTTCGCCGGCGATCTCACCACGCGGCTTGTCGAGCGGCTGCGGGCTGCGGTCGAAGTCGCCGGACTGTTCGACGAGCTGAATACCTCGTGGCTGCTGCTCGACGCCGAGCTGCTCCCGTGGAGCGCCAAGGCCGGACAGCTGCTCCGCGATCAGTACGCCGCAGTGGGCGCGGCCGCACGCGCGTCCCTCCCCGCCGCCGTCGACGTCCTCGAGCGGGCGGCTGCCGCCGGACTTGAGGTCGGCGCCCTGCTTGAGCGCACCCGCGCCCGCGCGGCGAACGCCGCGGCTTTCACCGACGCCTACCGGCATTACTGCTGGCCCACCGACGGGCTGACGGGCCTGCGGATCGCGCCCTTCCAGGTACTCGCGACCGAGGGTGCGGTCTATCACGAACGCGCGCACGCCTGGCACCTCGGTATCGCGGACCGGCTCGCCGGGGGCGACGCCGAACTCCTTGCACCGACGCGGCGGGTCTTCGTGGACACCACGGACCCGGAATCTGCCGCAGCAGCGACGACATGGTGGTCCGGGCTGACGGCGGCCGGCGGCGAGGGAATGGTCGTCAAACCGGCAGCGAACCTGACCCGCGGGCGCAAGGGCCTCGTCCAGCCGGGCTTGAAGGTCCGCGGCCGGGAGTACCTGCGGATCATCTACGGCCCGGACTACACCGAGCCGGCGAACCTGGTTCGGTTGCGTTCCCGCGGGCTCGCGCACAAGCGCTCGCTGGCCCTGCGGGAATACGCGCTCGGCCTCGAGGCGCTGGACCGGGTCGCGCGCGGCGAGCCGCTGTGGCGGGTGCACCAGTGCGTCTTCGCCGTGCTGGCGCTCGAATCCGAACCCGTCGATCCGCGGCTATGACCGGACCCGCCGCGGCGATCGACGGCGAGCGGGCCCTGCCCCCTGGCTTCCCGCACCCGCACCCGCACCCCGGAGGCCGGCCTAGATGACGCGCTCGTTGCCGCCGTCGATAGGCAGCTGCGCTCCAGTCACCTTGGAAAACAGCCGGCCGCACATGGCTGCCACCAGGCCGGCGACGTCGGCGCTCGTCACCTCGGCCCCGAGCACGTTGCGCTTGCGGTAATCCGCGGCGCTGATGCCGTACTCGGCGGCCCGGGCCGCGATCACTTCGTCGGTCCAGATGCCGGTGTCGAACACCGCGTTGGGATGCAGGATGTTGACGCGGATCCCCTGCTGGCCCCATTCCAGGGCCGCGACCCGGGCGAGCTGAGTCAGCGCTGCCTTGGACGCCGAGTAAGCGGCGGCTCCGGGGCCGGGCGCAGGCACGTTCTTGGAGGCAATAACCACTACCCGCCCCCCGCCAGGCGCCAGGCGCAGATAAGGGTAGGCGCGGCGCAGGAGCGTCAGATCGGCGTCCACGTTGATGGCGAACGCGGCCTTCCAGTCCGCACTGTCCAGCGCCTCGATCCTGGCCGATGCCGGGAAGATCCCGGCACACAGGACCAGCAAGTCGACCCCGCCGAACCTGCTGACCGCGTACTCGGCAGCCGCTTCGGCCTCCTCATCACGGCGCAGGTCACAGGTGTGGCCAACGTAGCCGGGACCGGGCAGGATCTCCTCAACACGCGGATCGATATCGACTCCGCAGACCGCCGCCCCGTTGCGAGCGAGCCCCTCGGCGCAGGCCCGGCCGATCCCGGATGCGGCACCCGTGACCAGCGCGACCTCGCCGGTGAACTCAGGAGCGTCGCCCTGCCTGCGGAGCTTGGCCTGCTCAAGGTCCCAGTACTCGACGGCGAAAATGTCGGCGGCGGGCAGCGCCTCCCAGCGCTCCAGTGCCTCCGCCCGCAGGATCACCTCGATCGTTTGGTGATAGATCTGAGCCGCGGCAGCCGCGTCGGCTGCCCGGCGGCCTGCCGTGCACAGCCCCAGCTGCTCGTCGAGGATGACCCTGGGCGCCGGGTCCAGCATCCGCAGGTCCGCTCCAGCCGGGTGCAGCGCCGCGCCACGCTCGAAGTACTCGCGGTAGGCCCGGGCGTAGGCTGCCACATCGCGGCCGACAAGCGGCACTCGTTTGGTGCGGATGGCGTGGTCGGGGGTGGCGGGACCCCGCTGCGACAGGGCTGCCACATCGGGCCGGCGGGCGAAGTCCCTGGCGAGCGGGTCATCCTGGCGCTGCAGCAGCAGCGGGACGCCCGCTACGCCGGAGAGCTGCGACCGGAGCTGGGCCAGTTCGATGCCCGCGGGCCCGCCCGGCTCATCCGGGCCGGCCGGCTCGCTCAAATCCCAGGCGCCGTGCTCCTTCAGGTAATCCTCGGCGATGGTGACAAGGTCGATCAGCCGGTCGTAGGACTCCCGGGCCGTGTTGCCGAACGAGAACAGGCCGTGGCCTGCCAGGATCAGCCCGCGGGCCGGCGCGCCGAGCTCATCAGCCACCATCCTCGCGACGACCCGGGACAGCTCGAAACCCGGCATCACGTACGGCACCAGCAGCACGCGGTCGCCGTAGGCGGCCCGGACGTGCGCATCGCCAGATGGCGTATTGGTCAGCGCGATGACGGCGTCCGCATGAGCGTGATCGGCGTACCGGTAGGGGAGCACGGCGTGCAGGATGGCCTCGACGGACGGCGCCGGCGCGGCCGGATCCACGGTGGCCAGCCGCAGCTGCCTGGCCATCTCGATGTCGGACAGGTGCTCAAGCCCGGACAGGGCCACCAGGTGCCTCGTCCGGACCGAGGCGAACCCGGCAGCGCTGATGGCCTGGAGATCGAATCCGCTGCCCTTGATATAGAGCAGGTCCTCATCGGCGCCGAAGACGTCTTTCGCCGTGATCTTGACCGAGGTATTGCCGCCGCCGTGGAGCACCAGCGCCTGATCCTGGCCGATCAGCCGCGAGCTGTAGATGCGCTGCTCGATGTCGCCCGCATGCCGGGCAGCCTCAGCCGCATCCCATCGGTTCTCCATCAGATCTCCAGGTAGTCAGCCGCAGGCTGCCCCGGTGACTATAGAACAGACCCGGCGACTACAGAACGGATAAGCCCAGCGAACTCGGCAATTCCCGGGCAGCCGGGCGGGGGCCGCTGGACCCGGTCCCTTTTCCGCCGGTCAGGCTGGCGGGCGGCGGTCGGGCCCAGTGCCGCCCGAGGAGATTTCGCTGGGCGGCACTGGTGAGCAGCAGGCTCAGCTGAGCGTGGAGTCGAGCACTACCGGCTTGCCGCGGCCGTGGAAGAAGATGCCGGGGTAGCCGGCCGTCTCGAATCCGGCGCTCGGGTTGTGGTGCAGGGCCGAGTGCTCGATGCGCAGGGTCCCGGTGCGATTGTTACTGACGAAGAAGATGGCGCCGCCGCCTTCCCTGGCGTGGTTGCCGGAGATGACCGTGCCGGCGACTGTCACGGTGTACTGATCGCCGTCGGTGTAGATGGCGCCGCCGCTGCCGCCGCCCGGAGTGCCGTTACTTGCCGGGTTGGCGCCCCAGCCGATCGCCTTGTTGCCGGTCATGACGCTGTTAAGGACCCGCCAGGTTACCCCGATGCTGCTTAGCGCGCCGCCGTTGGAGCACACCCCGCCGCGGAAGGTACTGTGCACGACGTAGACCGGCAGGCTGCGGTACTCGGCATAGGCCCGGATCGCCGCCCCGCCCAGATCCGGGCCGGTGCGGTCGCAGCGGTTGCCGATGAACCGCGAGTTGACCACCTTGAGCCGGCCGCCGAGGGCGAAAATGGCGCCGCCGCCTCCAATATTGCGGTGGTGCCCGGTGGAATTGCCGTCCTCAAAGGTCAGGTTCTGTACGGTCAGCTGCGGGGTGGCCTCGTCATAGCAGTGCGAGGAGGATTTTCCGGCGCGAATGTCACAAGTGTTCATGTAAAGGATCCGCCGTGCGCCGCCGCCGCTGAGGGTCACCTTTCCGCCGCCGTCCAGGACGACCCTGCGGCTGGAGTTCCGCACTGTCGCGGTGGCCGTCAGCTTGATGGTCACTGGCCCCCGGCCGCAGGAGAACGTGATGACCCCGCCCTTGGCGACGGCGGCGACCACCGCCCGCGACGTGCAGCTCGCCGCCGTCCCGTGACCGACCACCCGGGTCGGATGTGAGGTGTTCACCGCCCGTGCGGCCGCGGGCACGAACGCGTGCCCCGCCGGGTTCCCCGCGGCGGGCGCCGCTGGCATGCCCGGCGCCGCAGGTGCGGCGGGCTTAGCTGGCACACTCGATGCCGCCAGGGTCACGCTGGCCGGAGGGACTGAGGTCGCATAACACAGGACCGCAACCCCCGTTGTGAGCACTGTTAACGCCGCGGCCGCACCGCTCCCGAGTCGCATGAGGCGACATGTTAGCGCGGCGACGGTCCGTGGCGCCCGCTTAACTGAGCGTGGAGTCGAGCACTATCGGCTTGCCGCGGCCGAGGAAGAAGATGCCGGGGTAGCCGGCCGTCTCGAATCCGGCGCTCGGGTTGTGGTGCAGGGCCGAGTGCTCGATGCGCAGGGTCCCGGTGCGATTGTTACTGACGAAGAAGATGGCGCCGCCGCCTTCCCTGGCGTGGTTGCCGGAGATGACCGTGCCGGCGACTGTCACGGTGTACTGATCGCCGTCGGTGTAGATGGCGCCGCCGCTGCCGCCGCCCGGAGTGCCGTTACTTGCCGGGTTGGCGCCCCAGCCGATCGCCTTGTTGCCGGTCATGACGCTGTTAAGGACCGTCCAGGACACCCCGATGCTGCTCAGTGCGCCGCCGTTGGAGCACACCCCGCCGCGGAAGGTGCTGTGCACGATGTACACCGGCTCGCCGCGGTACTCGCTCAGCGCCCGGATGGCCGCTCCGCCCAGATCCGGTCCGGTGCGGTAACAGCGGTTGCCGATGAACCGTGAGTTGATCACCTTGAGCCTGCCGCCGCGGGCGAAAATGGCGCCGCCGCTCCCGCCATCGATATCGTGCCCGGTGGCGTTGCCGCCGGTGAAGGTCAGGTTCTGCACGATCAGCTGCGGGTTCGCCTGATCCTGGCAGTGCGAGGTGGTCCACACCTGGTGAGCGTCACAGGTGTTCATGTAAAGGATCCGCCGTGCGCCGCCGCCGCTGAGGGTCACCTTTCCGC
>ODAK010000597.1_pt1 | contig 41586 bp, 30 predicted proteins | sample 1539591 | NCBI WGS metagenome assembly ODAK01 (sample SAMEA3539303, study PRJEB22396) | soil metagenome | biome: tundra; feature: field; material: soil | place: USA | collected 2010-05 | depth 0.15 m
TCATTGAAACTCAGAGTTTGATCGAAGTCCGAAGCCAGTAGGTAATGTTTGGGATGTGTCGTGATCAAAGCTTGCGATCTCCTAATTGGCCGTACCATAACAGCTCAGAGGTTACGATCAAGCAATCGACGACACATGTCACATGAATAATAATTGTGCCATGGTCAATTTATCTCATCCGTCGCAAAAGCCCGACAACACCTCTGCGTGACGCCAGTTGTCATAGGGAAGCAGGCGGCCATGTTGGCGCTGCTGGCAGAGCAGGGACTGAAGAATTGCTCGAACCGGAAAATCCGAACGAACGCATCCACGGCTGCTACTATTGGACTGAGCGTCCATTCCGTGGGACATCGAAGCATGAAGATATTGCTTATGCTTCCGAAATCGCCAGCTTCTAGCGATCTGAATTCGGATCGCTATTTGCTCGTTGCATGGCAGGGTAAAGAGGAATTTACATCGTTTCTGTGACAAACGTCACGTTGCCGAAGTATGTGCTGCCTGAAACTGAGCCCTCTAACGATGTCGCTAGCAATACTCGGCCGTTTCGACTCGATGACATAGCGCCGCCGCGCGCACCCATGCTTCTAAGAGCACTACTTATTGGCGCTGTGGCGGCGTGCTTATCCGAACCCGCGCTCGCGGACTGGAAAGCGCTCGCGGCGCTCGAGCGCGATGGCGCCCTAGTCAGCGCCTCGGCCATCGACTTGGGCCATAACACCGTAATCGAGCGGCTGAATGCCGATACACGCCTGACACCGGCATCGCTGACCAAACTGATCACCGCTGCGGCCGCACTTGAGGCATGGCCGACGGACAAGATGTTCCAGACGTGGCTCCTCACCGCTGGGGACATTCATGACGGCGTGCTCGCTGGGGATCTCATCTTGCGGGGCGCAGGCGACCCCTCGCTCGATGATCATTCGCTCTGGGAACTCGCGGCGCAGCTCAAGGGTTATGATATCAGCTCGGTGGCGGGTCGGCTGGTCGTGAGTCTGTCGCCCTTTGGCAGCATCGGCTGTGGTACGAAGGATCGCTGCGAGGCCCAGCGTCGCAGCGATATGGCTTACAACGCCCCGATTGCTTCGATCGGGGTCGACTTCGGCAACTGGTGCGTCATCGTGCGGCCGACTCAGGCAGGCCGTGAGGCGCAGGTACGTGGTTGCGGCGTCGCCCGTCTGCCGCTGCCAGTGGCCGGGACCGTGAGGACCGTGCCGGCCGGCACCCGACCGACACTCTGGGTCGAGCGAGAGACCAACACTGAAGGCGACAGGTTGCGCGTCGGCGGCGATATTCCCACTGGAAGCGAACAGCGGGTCTATCGCGCGATGTCGGATTCGGCGCGCGGCGTCGGACTGCTCTTAGCCGAGACCTTGCGTGAACTCGGCATTGCGGCTCCTGAGCCGATCATCGTCACCGAGGATCCTCCACCGGCGAACGCGTACGCGCTGGCGAAGACCGAAGGCTTGACTCTACGTGAGCAGCTCGGACGAATGCTGCGATTCTCGAACAATTACATCGCCGACGTACTCACGATGGATCTGGCTGCGAGCACCACGGAGCGGCCGCCGCCGGATCTTCCTTCCGCCGCACAAGTGCTGACGCAGTTCATGTCGCGCGTGCAGCGCGCCACGCAGCTCTCGGAGCGGCAACCACCCCTGATATTCAGCGGCAGCGGTATCACGATCGAGAATCGTCTTTCGGCCAGCGACCTCACCGCCCTTCTCGTCTACCAGTACCGCGACACAGGCCACTTTCCCGCGTTCTACGGCGGACTCACGGTACCGCGCGACGCACCGTTTGAGTTCATGCGGCTCGGCAGTGACGCCTGGCTCGATCGAGTGGCGCTCAAGACCGGCACACTGAATGAGCCGGTCTCCGTGTGCGGGATCGCCGGTTACCTCCGTAAGCGCGACGGCGGCTGGATCGCGTTCGCTGTGATTGTGAACGGGGGTCCCGGCCGAAAGCACATTCCGAACGAAACGGCGATGCGTGCGGCGCAATCGGATCTGGAGGATATTCTGGCGCGTGACTAGTAGCCTGTATCAGGCGAAGCCGCTAGAGAAGATTCACCATGATAATCAGCGACACAGTTGCTTGGGCCGTCCGCAGCTCAAGAGAAACAAGTATCCTTGAAAAGTCCCTGGCACTGCTGCGTGAGCAGCCAGGGGCCGGATATAAGCAGTGAGCAATCGAGTGGACTCAATAAGTACTATGCGAAGCAATTGCTGAGTGTTATATAAAACGTCGCGGCCGCTACGGGGAGTATCCCTGCGGCGCAGGGGTGCCAGATGCCCCAAGATGGTCCCTCATGGTGCCTAGCGGCTCCGGTACGAGCGAGCGCTACTTTCTACACGAGTCTGCCGCCTACCCCGACAAGCGCACAGCGGGGATCATCACCACCACATCGTTGCTACCGCCACCAGGATCGCCGCATAAAGCGAGATCAACCCCTTGCTCAACTCCTGGGTAAGAACCGCATGGGCACTGGATCCTATTTGGTGTGCCGGATCCGGTGACAAGATTTCGACTCGGATTAGTTTATTGCCCAGAATATTTTCATAAGAATCCAATCGTTCCCGGCGGCACAGATGGTCGTTGGTAAATCGCAGAGCCAAGCATCTGTTGACCTTCTATGAGATTATCGTTGATGAATTTCGCGAGCTCGACCACGGTATCGTCCGCCTTATTCGTCTCAAACGGATAGCATACGGGCCCAAGCATGGAATCCCCAGGCCACAAGACGGCCACGGCTGCCCCGTCAGCTACTGAGGTGAGGAGTCGACCGAGGTTCTGAAGCTCCGCGGATCCGTCGGGTCGATTCACGTTGAAGCCATGGACCATAAATATGGCGTTCTGACAGGCGCGCCGGCAGGACTACAATGGCAGTCGATAATTCGGGCGCCACGACAACGATTCAAGCGAGGCCGATCCGTGAACAACTTTACGATCCGCAAAGCGGCCGTACTCGGCGCGGGCGTCATGGGCGCTCAAATTGCCGCCCATTTGGCCAATGCCGATGTGCCTGTCGTGCTGTTCGATCTTCCGGCCGAGGTTGGCTCGCCCAATGGCATCGTACACAAGGCGGTGGCCGCGCTAGCAAAGCTTGAGCCGGCCCCGCTTGCAGCCCGAGACAGGGTCGCCTACATCAACGCCGCAAATTATGGATCTGAGCTTGAGCAATTGCGCGACTGCGACCTGGTCATCGAGGCGATTGCCGAAAAGCTGGAATGGAAGCACAGCCTTTACGGCAAGGTTGCGCCTTACATCGGACCGGATGCAATTTTCGCCTCGAATACGTCGGGTCTCGCTATCCGCACGCTGGCGAGAGGCATTCCGGCGCAGTTGCGCGCGCGTTTCTGTGGTATCCACTTCTTCAATCCGCCGCGCTATATGCCGCTGGTGGAGCTGATTGCCACGGGCGATTCCGATGCCCTCATGCTCGACCGACTCGAAACCTGGCTCACCAGCCGGCTGGGTAAGAGCGTCGTGCGTGCCAAGGACACGCCGAACTTCGTGGCCAACCGTGTCGGTGTGTTTTCGATCCTCACGGTGATGCACCATACCGCGAGGTTGGGCCTCGGTTTTGACGAGGTCGACGCGCTGACCGGCCCAAAGATCGGTCGGCCCAAGAGCGCAACGTACCGGACTGCCGATGTAGTGGGTCTGGACACACTGGCCCATGTGATCGGTACGATGCAATCGACGCTCGGAGACGGAGCGAACGCCGATCCGTGGCACGCGTACTTCAAGTCACCGGAATGGTTGCAAACGCTCATCGCCAAGGGAGCGTTGGGTCAGAAGAGCAAGGCGGGCGTGTTTCGCAAGCTCGGCAAGGACATTCAGGTCCTGGATCCCAAGACGTTGGGCTATAAAGCCGCGGCGGGCGCGATCGCCCCGGAAGTCGAGGTGCTGCTTAAGATCGGCAATCCGACCGAGAAGTTTGCGGGTTTGCGCGCCTCCACTCACCCGCAGGCGCAGTTTCTGTGGTCAATTTTTCGCGACGTCTTTCACTACAGCGCCTATCACCTGGCCAGTATCGCCGACAACGCGCGTGACCTCGACTTTGCAATGCGCTGGGGTTTTGGCTGGGCGCAGGGGCCATTCGAAACCTGGCAGGCGGCGGGCTGGCGCGAGATCGCCCGCGCGATCGAGGCCGACATTGATGCCGGACGCGCGATGGCAACAGCGTCCCTGCCGGATTGGGTATCTGCCCGCGTGGGGGTACATGAGGCGGCGGGTTCCTATTCGGCAGTGTCCGGGACACTCAAGTCGCGCTCGACGCTACCGGTTTACGGCCGGCAGCTTTACCCCGAAACGCTTGTCGGCGAGGCGGCCAGCGACCGCGGCACGACGCTTTGGGAGAACGAAGGCGTGCGACTGTGGCAGCTGCCGCTGGATCCCCGCATCGGCCTGCTGTCGTTTAAGACGAAGAAGCACACGATTGCCAGCGTCGTGGTAGACGGCGTCCTCGAGGCCGTCGCGCGCGCGGAGCGGGATTTCGATGGCCTGGTGATCTGGCACGAAGCGCCGTTCGCGCTCGGCGCAAACTTAAACGAGGTGCTGGAGGCCTGCAAGGCCAATCAATTTGGGTTGCTGGAACGCTTCGTGGACAAGTTTCAGCGCGCGGCGATGAGACTTAAGTATGCCTCGGTACCGACCGTGATGGCCGTGCAGGGCATGGCGCTCGGTGGTGGCTGCGAGTTCGTATTGCATGCGACGCATCGCGTCGTGGCACTTGAGAGCTATATAGGACTGGTGGAAGTAGGTGTCGGTCTGATTCCCGCCGGCGGTGGTTGCAAGGAACTGGCCCTGCAGGCAGCCGACATGGCCGAGCGGGCCGCCGGCGGCGAGGTGTTCCCGTATATCCAAAACGCGTTCCAGAACGTGGCAATGGCCACCGTGTCCAAAAGTGCCCTCGAGGCCATACCGTTGGGCTATTTGAAACGAACGGACGATATCTTGTTCAACGCGAACGAGCTTCTGTACGTCGGGATCCGGCGCGCCCGTGCGCTGGCCGAGGCAGGCTATCACCCACCCTTGGTCAGGCGCTCGATCCCGGTGGCCGGACGCAACGGCATTGCCACTTGCGAGATGACGCTGCTGAACATGAAGGAAGGCGGCATGATCAGCGACCATGACTACCGGGTGTCCCGGGCAGCCGCCACCGCGCTGTGCGGTGGTGAGGTGGACACCAACAGCCGCGTCGACGAGCAATGGATCCTCGACGTCGAACGGGCGAATTTCATTGAGCTACTGAGGACCGAGAAGACCCAGCAGCGCATCGCGCACACGCTGGAAACAGGTCAACCGTTGCGAAACTAAGCTGCCGCAGATTGGGGAAACGACCATGAGCAAACAGATTCAGGACGCCTACATCGTCGCCGCGACCCGTACTCCGGTGGCCAAGAGAAACGGGATGTTCAGATACGTCCGTCCGGATGACTTGTTGGCCCACGTGCTACGCGCGGTGGTGGACCCGGTTCCGGGGCTGCAGGCCAACGAAATTGGTGACGTCATCGTCGGTTGTGCCATGCCGGAGGCCGAGCAGGGCATGAACGTGGCACGGATCGGAGTGCTGCTCGCGGGACTCCCCGACACCGTACCTGGCATCACGATTAACCGCTTCTGCTCATCCGGGCTGCAGGCCGTCGCCGATGCCGCAGCGCGCATCCGCCTAGGCGAAGCCGACGTGATGATCGGTGCCGGGACTGAGTCGATGAGCGTGATGTCGCAGATGATGGGCAACAAGGTGAGCATTAACCCGGCTGTCTTTGAGAAGCAGGAGCATTACGGCATTGCCTATGGCATGGGCCTCACGGCCGAGAAGGTCGCGGAGGGCTGGAAAGTCAGTCGCGAGGACCAGGACGCCTTTGCGTTGCAATCGAACCAGCGCGCCTGCGCCGCCATTGCAGCCGGCCAATTCAGCGCTGAAATTACGCCCTACATCGTGCGCACCCACGTACCGGGTGCGGGCGGCGCGGTGCGGCTGGTCGAAACGAGGTGTGAGATCGATGAGGGTCCGCGTAAGGACGCGTCGCTCGAGGGCCTCGCCAAGCTGCGCCCGGTATTTGCGGCCCGTGGCTCGGTGACCGCCGGCAACAGTTCGCAGATGTCGGACGGCGCAGGAGCCGTGCTGCTGATGAGCGACGCTGCGGTGAAGCGCTACGGTGTTTCGCCGCTCGCGCGCTTTGTCAGCTACTCGGTGGCCGGCGTGCCGCCGCAGATCATGGGAATCGGGCCGATTGAGGCCATTCCGCGCGCGCTCAAGGCTGCCGGTCTGCAGCAAGCCGACTTGGAATGGATCGAACTCAACGAGGCCTTCGCTGCCCAATCTCTGGCAGTGATGCGCAGCCTCCAGCTCGATCCAGCCAAGGTGAACCCCTTGGGGGGTGCCATTGCCTTGGGTCATCCGCTCGGTGCCACCGGTGCCATCCGCACCGCCACGATCGTGAACGCAATGAGACGGGACCCGAAGCGTCGCTACGGTATGGTGACCATGTGCATTGGCACAGGCATGGGAGCAGCAGGAATCTTCGAGCGCCTCTAGTTGGGGGTGATGGCTTTTGACCGAACAACGCGGGTGAGGAGCTGCGGCAACAGCCTATGACGTCGAGGACCGAACTAAGTGGTACCCACAGCCTTGCAAGCGGATTGCCTGAATCATCGGTCTGAATCCGACGCGGCCGATGTCTCGGATCAGTGCTCATGCCAGACCACGACCTTGCCCATGCCGCTCCAAAGTTCGTAGTTCTTGGCGAAGAGATCTTCGATGCGGTTGCGCTTGACCTTTAGGGTCGGCGTGATCAGGTCATTGTCCACAGTCCAGGCCTTGGTCATCGCTACGAGGCAGTCCAGCTGCTCGTGCGGGTCGAGGGTTGCGTTGATTGCCTTCAAGTGCTCGGCGAGCGAGGCCTCGAGCTCGCTGCGGCCGGCGGGCTCTGCAATCTTCTTGACCGCGTTATCGTTGAGCATCATCAAGCCGATCGGCTGCCCGAGGTTGGCGCCAGTCACGCAGCAGGCCTCCACCGCCATATGCGTCACGAGCTTCTCCTCGATGGGCGCCGGCGCGACGTACTTGCCTTTGCTGGTCTTGAACACGTCCTTTACACGGCCGGTGATCTTCAGGTTGCCCGCAGCGTCGAGGACGCCCTTGTCGCCCGTGTGCAACCAACCGTCATCGGTGAACGCCCGCTCGGTCAGCTCGGGCTGCTTGTAGTAGCCGAGCATCGTCGCCGGACTCTTGATCTGGATCTCGCCGTCGGCTGGGTCCAGCCTGCACTGCACACCGTCGTAGGTCTGTCCCACGGTGCCGAAGGCCTGCTGCCCCGGCACTGCGATGTGGCTGGCGGCGAGGTTCTCGGTCATGCCGTAGCCTTCGCCGATGTTCAGTCCGAGCTGGGCGTACCAGCGCAGCAGTTCCAGGGGCATGGGCGCCGCGCCGCCGACGGCGAAGATGCATTGGTCGAGCCCGAGCGCGGCGAGAATCTTGCGGCTCAGGATGCCCTTGACGACCGGCAGCTTTAACAGCAAATAGAGCTTGGCGGGCGGCATTCGGGCCAGCACACCCTGCTGGAACTTGACCCATAGCCGCGGCACGGAGAAAAACACCGTCGGCCGGGCGCGGTGCAAATCGGCGGTAAACGTCTCCGGGGTCTCGGCGAAGTACACGCGCATGCTGCTTTCTAGTTGACCGAACTCGACCAGCGCACGCTCGACCACGTGTGCCAGGGGCAGGTAGGACAGCATACGCGTGCTGCTATTCAGTGGGACCCGCTTGATCGCGGTCTGGACCGCCCAGGCAAACGCCGCTAAGCAGTGCATCACGCCCTTCGGTGCGCCCGTAGTGCCCGAGGTGTATATGATCGTCACGAGCTCGTCGCCGGGCCGCACCGGCTGGCCCTGGAGTGGCGCGGTTGCAGCGATGATCTCATCCCACTGCGGGTAGCTCTTCTTCGCCTCCTCTGGCGAAAGCGGATGGCTGATGCACGGCAAGCCGGGGGGCACGCCCAGCTTCATGTGCTCCCAGCCGTCGAGCTTGCCGACGAACAGCAGTTCGGATTCGCTGTGCTCCAGTATCTGGCGAATCGTGCCGGGCGCCAGTGTCGGGTAGAGCGGCACCGAGACGCCGCCAGCCAGCCAGATGGCGAAGTCGCTCATCAGCCAGTGCGCGGTGTTCTTCGAAAAAATAGCAATTCGGTCGCCACGCTGCAGACCCAGGCCGTGCAGGTGTGCGGCCATGCGGCGCGATTGGTCGAGCACCTCGCGCCAGGTATAGTCGCGCTGCACGCCGCCAGCCATCGGCTGCGTCAGCGCCACCCGATCGGGCGCAGTCCTCTCCCAGTGGTATAGGCGCTGGAGCGCCAACGCCTCGTCGGCAATAATTATCCCCACAATGCCATCTATCCCCATGACGATGGGACGCAGCCCCGCCCTTTTAGCGAGGCTACCGAAACCGATGGCGCGTCGTCATCAGGGCTTTCCACCGGCGCGACGGCTTACCAGGCAGAAGGCTGGCCAAGTGGAATGCCTAAGCTTGCCTTGCCATTGTCCGGCTGCGCGGTGGTTCTAGCCCCAAAGGGGACATTTCTTCTTGGCACAATGCGGAAATCTCTATTCGGTGCCACGTCGACTTTGGCAAGCTCGCCCGCCGCGGCGGGGCCTTCAGTAGCAATCGAGTCGTCCATGTGGCTATCGAGCTGCCAGGACCGGGCAACTTTGCCAGCACAGTCCCAGTCAGCAGAACGTTACGAAGCGGACGCTCAAGGTTTGACGTGAGCGCCGGCCAACCGGCGAATCAGCCTGGACGTCCCGCTTCATGAAGCGATTGGACATTGCAGATTTATTGATTTGAATTGTTTGGAAGCATCGAAGCCACTTTCGCCGCAATTTCCCCAGCGAACACACAAGATCTGCGCTCTTCGGTGTCCAGATGCACCGCCTTTAGCGTGGTCCTCGCGACGACTTCATTTGTTTCGTCGTTTGTCATTTCGTGCACGAACCGCAAGCTCTTCTCCTTGATCTCGAGCAGGCTTGTTCGCACAGTGACAACATCTCCTGCGCGCACCTCTTGAATGTATGAAATGTGCTGATCTACCGCGGCCATGCCGCGCTTGGATGTTCGTAGGTATTGGGGGGTTATACCGAGCGCACTGAAGAACTGCCATGTGGCCTCGTCAAATTTTCCCACGTACCACATGACGTTCATGTGGCCGACATGATCGCAGTGCCAAGGGTAGACCGTACCGCGATATGTGATAAGCGATTTCGACACGTTGCCTCCCCTCGGATGTTTGCGAACGTCGATTCTGGATGCCTGGCGTCTTGCGGCCGAAGATCACGATCCTTCCCCGGCTATGGAAGGGCTACAGTGCCCAAGCCGCGATCTTTGCACATTGCTTTGAGCTCATCCCCGCCTCTTCCGTGAAGAATTCGCCATTTGGGATCGTTGACGGGCGTGAGTGCGCCTTCTGACCGAAATCTCTCGATCGCTGACGCAAGTGGTTCATGAAGAAGAGGAGTTTTCCAATCCAGGCTTGTCGGAACGCTATCGACGGAATTCGGAACGAAGAAGTTCAGCAGCAGCCACTGGTGGCCCTCCGATGTGCGCCAATCAATCGGCGGTTGATTCCGCGGAACCGTGGTACCAGCGGACTGTACGTCATCAACTGTCGGCGTTGATGCGCGGGAGAAAAACTTGGACGGGAAACTCACACGATAATTTGCCTGATCAGCGTATGGGCTAGATGGGAATTGAGTTTAGCCGCTTGGTCGCTATATGCTGACGCGCGACTGGGCGCAAAGTAGACAATCACTTAACAATCAATTAATTGCGCGAATAATATATCTTATGTTAATAACCTAACACAATCGATGTGACGGCGCCTTTGCGCGTGGCGTTGCGGATCTGTCCCCGGACCTCTCCGATTCAAGTTCGCCACAAACGGTGAGATGCGACTTCAGCGCCCTGAACTAACGAGCTCAGCTTCACTGATATCCGACGCGGCCGTGGCTCACTTGCTGCTGGAATATTTTCCCAACCTGGAGTTAAAGCCGGTCAGTCGTGACATTCTGCTGGAGGCCGCGGCACTGCGGGCGCACCATCGACTGCGAACGCCCGATGCGATTGCATGAGAATGGACTAGTCGGCGAGAATCTGTCGGTTGGGTGCATCGTCCGCCGATGCATCGAAACCTGGGCGAAAAGAGCGATCCATCGGTATCTGAGCGCGACGAATGTCACATGGGCCTCCCACACTGGTGTACGACGGCGACTGCGCCATCTGCCGCTACTGGGTGACCTATTGGCAGGGGCTGACTAACGAGCGCGTCGTTTACCGCCCGTACCAGGAGGCCGCGACGGATTTCCCAACGATCCCACTGGAGGCGTTTCAGCGAGCCATTCAATTTATCGAGCCCGACGGGCACGTGTATTCAGGCGCGGCCGCAACATTCCGCGTTCTGCGCCAGGTGCCGGGACGCGCAGCGTGGTGGTGGTGCTATTCACATCTGCCCGGTTTCGCGGGGACGAGCGAATGGGCCTACGAAGGCGCCGCTCGCCGTCGAGGCCTCCTTAACCGCGTCACGAAACTCCTTTGGGGACCTGCGCTACAGGTGGAGCGCTATGTGCTCGTGAGCTGGGTTTTCTTGCGGCTATTCGGTGCGATCTATGTTGCAGCGTTCGCATCGCTCGGGGTGCAGATCCTGGGACTGATCGGCCATGCCGGAATCCTTCCGTTGGGCGACTATCTTGGGGCAGCACACTGGGCCCTCGGTAACTCGGCGTATCTATTGCTTCCTTCGCTGTTCTGGGTGAACTCGAGCGATACCGCGTTGGTCCTGGGCACGGTCGTCGGCGCACTACTGGGATTGCTCGTCGTCGTGGACAGGTGGACTGGACCTGCGCTCATCGGTCTGTTCGCGCTCTACCTGAGCTACGTCTATGCCGGACAGGATTTCATGAGCTTTCAGTGGGACGTGCTGCTGCTCGAGGCGGGATTTTTGGCCATATTTCTTACGGGTGGATCGAGGATCGTCGTCTGGCTCTACCGCTGGTTGGTCTTTCGCTACCTGTTTCTGGCGGGCATCATGAAGCTGCTGTCCGGTGACCCTACGTGGCACGGCTTGACCGCTCTCGAATATCACTTCTGGACGCAACCGCTGCCGACCCCGCTCGCGTGGTATGCCGCGCAACTGCCGCCCTGGCTCCTCATCGGAGGAACAGCCGCCACTCTGATCATCGAGCTCGGCAGTGTGCTTCTAATCTTCCTGCCACGACGTCTGCGGGCCGTTGCTGCCTGCTGCGTGCTGCTGCTGCAATCACTGATCGTGCTTACCGGCAACTACAACTTCTTCAATCTGCTCACCATGCTGTTGTGCGTCTTTCTATTCGATGACGTCGCGCTGGGCCGGTTAATCCCACAGAGTTTGGAATCGTGGGCGCAAGCCCGCGCCCCGCTCCGAGGGCGCGCGGCAACCGTGACCGCAACGGCGCTGGCACTTATCGTGGTGCCGGTCGGCCTAAACCGGATCTGGCAGGCGTTTACGCGTACCGATTTACCTGTGGTCGGTGCTCTTACGCAGGCAGTCTCGCCACTGCTGATCGTCAATCCCTACGGGCTATTCGCCGTCATGACAACCACCCGACCTGAGATCGTGATCGAGGGTTCGACTGACGGGCGAGTCTGGCGCGAATACGTTTTCCGCTACAAACCGGGGCCGCTATTCAGGCCTGCACTGTGGAACGTCCCGCACCAGCCGCGGCTTGACTGGCAAATGTGGTTCGCCTCGCTCGGCAGCGTAAGAGATAATCCCTGGATCGTAAGCCTGATGCGGCGCCTGCTCGAAGGAAGTCCGTCCGTGCTAGCGTTGTTGGATTCCAATCCGTTTGCCGACGGTCCCCCAAAATATGTGCGAGCGCAGCTCTACGACTACCGCTTCGCGGATCGACGCACACACATCGTGACAGGTCAGTGGTGGATACGTCGGCCGGAGGGGCTGTACTTCCCACAAGTCAGCTTGGCCGACTTCGGGCGCGCCGCCGATCGCGAGACTGCGCCACCGCCAGGTTCGAGTCGGGGATGACCGGCTGTTGGTCGGCGACAATTAGATTTGCCGGTCGTTACCTCACGCTGTAACCCCGCCCTTCGAGACACGCCGTCTGGGCCCTCACGTAGTCCTGACGCTTCGCTGGCGACGCAGCCGTGGTGAGTGCAGGCGTAGCGGCGCCCGGCTTTGTCGAATCCGCGGCGGCGACACCACCGGGCTGCGTCGGATCGAACCCAGTCTGATCTGTGGCCCAATGATGGCACTCGTATCGATCGCGCGCCTGCTGTTCGGTACTCTGACCGTTCTTGGGATAGGCGAATAAATTAGTAACGCTCGGCTGTTGCGCGGCGGCCTGGCTTTCCAACTCAGGCGGCGGAGGCACCGTTTCATACTCACCGACGGCACCGTTCCACATGTAGTAGTCGCCGTGCGCGTAATAGTACGGAACGCCATCCCACCACAACGTCGAGTAGTAAAACGGCAGTGCTCCAAAGAACAGGCCGTACCCCAGGCCACCCCAGCCCCATCCGCCATAGTAACCATAGCCGCGCCAGCCGCCACGATAACCGTAGCCCCCGCGCAAGCCGTATCCGGCACGCCCGCCCCCGCGAAATGCACCAGCGTGGCTGCCACCGCCGCCGTGTCCACCGTCACGCGCACCTGCGGGAAACGCAGCGAACGCTGCCATCAGTACGATTGCGAAGACTCCAAGGCCTCTGAGAGAAGATCGTGTGTTCATAATGTTGCCTCGCAGCGATGACGGGAGTTCCACAAACTCGACGTTACTCGCGGCAAATTAAGATGAACTGAAAGCAATATTAAAACGCTCCCGATTATGGCTAGTTTGACCGCTGTGGCGCTTTTCGCCATCGGTAATTGTCCTGATCAAGCGTGGGAAACGAGGGGCTTTTGCCGAAACGTGCAATTACTAGCGCTTTCCTGTGGACAGTTTTCAATAATTCCCGCCTAAATCAGGCAGTTGCTGAACACCGGTTTCTTCCCTTCAGCTTGGTTTTTCCCCGAATCAATAGGCCATTGTTTTCCCGCAAAACTTGGAAAACTATCAACAACAAACCGCCACGCTCTGTACGTTTCGGCAAAAGCCCTCATCTGAGCCATTTTCCCAAAGTTTAATCAGGCCCGAAAATCGGCCAGCAGGTCAGTATCGCCGAGCGGTGCAACGGGCAACTGCATCTGCCGTGCGAGTATGTTCCAGGGTTTCGGCAGCAGCAGCTCGCCGCCAGATTCGGCGATGAGGAGCCCCTCCCGGAGGTCCATCCCTAGGATCTCCAGGTCCTTGGAAGCGAACTTGGTACGCCCTTGAGCAGGCGAGGCGGAGCCATCGACGACCACCGGGTTCTGCACACCATCTGCGGACGAGCGCCGCGAGGAGCCGTTCCCGCCATGGGTACTAGATTCGCCTATTTGCACGCTGCCGCGCGCATCAGGCCACCCGCGCCGACAGCACTCCTTCGATGCGCTTGAGGCTCGCCACGAGCTCCTCGTCCACCGCACCGTCGGTGTCGATGAGCGTGTAGGCGTATTCGCCGCGGGATTTGTTGAGGAGGTCTGCGATATTGAGCCCAGCCGTCGCGAGGCAGGTTGAGATCTGGCCCACCATGTTCGGCACGTTGCTGTTGGCGATGGCGATGCGCGTCGTGTTCGCGACACGCGGCAACACCGCCTCGGGGTAGTTTACGGAGTGGCGCACGTTGCCGTTCTCCAGGAACTCGCGTAGCGCATCGGCCGCCATGATGGCGCAGTTGTCCTCTGCCTCGTTGGTGGAGGCACCGAGGTGCGGCAGCGTGACGACCTTCGGGTGGTCCTTCAGCGCGTTGTTGGGGAAGTCGCATACGTAGGCGCGCAGCCGTCCGCCATCGAGGGCGGCGATCATGGCTTGCGTCTCGACGATGGGTGCTCGCGCAAAGTTCAATAGGACACCGCCCTTGCGCATGAGCCCGAGGCGCGACTCGTTCACGAGATTACGGGTCTCGAGATTCAAGGGAACGTGAACCGAGACGACATCCGCACGCGCAAAGAGATCGTCCAGAGAGAGTGCCTGCTCGACGCTCGAGGACAGCTGCCATGCACGCTGCACGGTGATTTGCGGATCGTAGCCGAGCACCCTCATGCCGAGCGCGAGCGCGGAGTTCGCGACCTCGACACCTACCGCGCCGAGCCCCAACACCCCGAGCGTCCGGCCCGGCAACTCGAACCCGACGAATTGGCTTTTACCCCGCTCCACCGCCTCATTGATCGCCTGGTCATCGCCCGCGAGGGAGCGCGCGAACGACCACGCGGGGCAGATATTGCGTGCCGCCACGAATAGGCCCGCGAGGACCAACTCTTTGACCGCATTCGCGTTCGCGCCCGGTGCGTTGAACACCGGCACACCACGTTTGCTGAGCTCGGCGACTGGAATGTTGTTGACGCCCGCGCCTGCGCGAGCGATTGCGAGCACCGAAGGGGAGATCTCCATGCTGTGCATATCCGCGGAACGCACCAGAATGGCCTCGGGGGCGGTCACGTCCGGGCCAACTTGGTAGCGGTCTTGCGGCAGGCGCTCGAGCCCGCGGGTGCTGATGTGGTTCAGAGTCAGGATATGATGGCGCATGGTGTGATGAGGCCTCAACCGTTGCACCGCTCGAACTCCCTCATGAAATCGATCAAGGCTCGTACACCGGCCATGGGCATCGCGTTATAGAGGCTGGCGCGCATGCCGCCGACGGAGCGATGTCCCTCGAGGTTCGTGAGCCCAGCGGTATGCGCCTCCGACAGGAATTTCCTGTCGAGCTCGGGGTTGGCGAGTGTGAACGGGACGTTCATCCAGGAGCGGCAGCGCTTGGCCACCGGATTGCGGTAGAAACCTGTGCCGTCGATCGCTCGATAGAGTGCTTCGGCCTTGGCGCGATTGTGCTCGGCCATCACGGTGAGCCCGCCCTGAGACTTGACCCATCTCAAGACGAGTCCGGCGATGTACCAGGCGAAGGTTGGGGGTGTGTTGAGCATGGAGGCATCATCGCCCATCGCTTTGTAATCGAGCACCAAGGGCGTACCGGGACGTGCGTGACCCATGAGGTCCCCGCGAACGATGACGACGCAGAGCCCCGCGGGGCCGATATTCTTCTGCGCGCCCGCATAAATGACGCCGAACTTCGTGACATCGAGCGGCCGCGACAGAATGCTCGAGGACATGTCCGCGACCAGCGGTACCGAGCCGGTGTTCGGTACGTACGGGAATTCGACGCCGCCGATCGTCTCGTTCGGCGTGTAGTGCACGTACGCGGCGTCCGCAGTGAGCTGGAGTCCGTCAGGATCGGGCACCGTGTTGTAGCCCGAGGCCGCCCGGTCGGCAGCGATGTTCACCTTGCAGTAGCGTCTGGCTTCCGCGATCGCTTTCTTGGACCAGGAGCCGGTGTTTACATAGTCTACCGTCGATTCGGTTGTCGCGAGATTGAGTGGTACACCCGCAAACTGCGCGGTCGCTCCACCCTGCATAAGCAAAACTTTGTAATGGCTCGGAATGGCGGCGAGCTCGCGCAGTAGCACTTCGAGTTCTTGCGCGAGACCCACGAACGCCTTGCTGCGGTGGCTGACTTCCATGACCGACATCCCGCAGCCGCCCCAATCCGTTAGTTCCTCGCGAGCTTGTTCGAGTACCTCGAGGGGCAGCATTGCCGGCCCCGCGGCGAAATTGAATACGCGTCCGAAGGTGCGTTCGGATACTGCCGGAGGTGAGGTACGGTTCTCGGGGGCGGTCGAGGCAAGCGGGGCACGGTCAACGTCCATGGGCAACTCCATCTCAATATGATGGACCGACGAAGATGTCGGCTGCCCAGGCGATCGGCGTTAATTTCCCCCGCATCCCACTGTGGTGACCCACTCGAAATCGCCGGTTCAGCGGGGGCCGATGCGTACGCATCGGAGGCTGACGAGACAGAGCCTAGCAGAGGTCGGATCGATTCGGCAAATCATGTGCTGATGATTTTCTGATAAAACACGCATAGCCTGCGCTGTGACGAGGGCGTCCATGAGCTCATTGACGCTCATCCTGTGGAGGCGGTCGGCGCCTGCCTGGGACAGCGCCTTAGTGCCCTCGCACCGCTTTGCCAAGAAGTGCCCATCGATCGATGCCTGGAACTTCATTCTCGAGCACTGGCAAGCCTTCCGCGCGACGCTTTCCGTGCCGGATCAGGTCGTCCACCTGCACCCGCCGAGTGGCGGATCCGTTGCCGAAGAACACCTGCATGACGGTGCCGATGCAGCGTTTGTCGGGTGCCTAATATTATGCGTCGCGTCGTGTGTAGAGGCTGTATAGAAATGTCCCCATTGCGCCAAGTAGAAATGTCTTTGGGAAATTGGTTCGGACACGTGCGGTTTACCGTGATCGTCAGCACGCGACAAACGCGCCCACATGGAGGCCGGATAGATGGACGCGCATCGATCCGCCCCGCGTACACCGCCCTCGGCCGGTGGAGATGTCTCGTCGAGTGATGCGCGAAGCGCCTACGCGAAGGCTCTGGGTAAGGCCAGCATATCGTCCGGCTCTATCAGTAGTGCGTTGAGATCGTTGGCGGACTTACATGTTTTGACAAAGGCCGCCGGCTCACACGGCCACTATGAGTTCGACGATCCGATGTTTTGTGAGTGGATGCGGCGCCTTACCTGGGTTTTGCTCCCGACGAGCATTCGACTGACTGCAAGTCCTTAGTCGCCCTATGTTAGGGAGTAAGGTCATTTATGGGGTCCGCTTGTCACTCGACGGAGCCGGGAAAGAGCCTCAAGGTCCAACGCCGAATGTGCGGGACCGGCGGCTGCGAGGCTACTATCGACGCTTACCGCTTCCGGTTTATGACACGGCCAGAGGCTGCGGAGACGGTTGTAGAGACTACTTGCGCCTATAGGCCGCGAGTTTGCTGTGGGTGCGAATTGCATCATCTTCACTCAACGGCATATTTAGCGCTCGAGATTCGCGGATCAGGCGTTCGAAGTCGGCCGCGGGCAACGGCCGGCTGAAGTGATAACCTTGGTACTCATCGCAGCCGGCGGCGTTCAGGAAATCGAGCTGTGCAGGGGTCTCGACGCCTTCTGCGACTACCTTTAGGTTAAGACTGTGAGCCAGAGACACGATAGCGCGGACGATCGACGCGTCTTCGGGACGACTCACGATTTCATTGATGAACACGCGATCGATCTTGAGTTTGTCGATCGGGAAGCGGCGCAAATAGCTCATGCTCGAATAGCCGGTGCCAAAATCGTCGACTGAGACGAGCACTCCCATGGCGCTCAATTGCTCGAGCACTGCAGTCGACTGTTCGGGATCGCTCATCACGGCGCTCTCCGTGATCTCTACCTCGAGATATCGGGCCTCCAGGTCTGCATCGTCGAGCGCACGCCGAATGCTGTCGACCAAGCCGCTGTCGCGGAACTGTGATGCCGACAGATTCACCGACACACGCAGCGATGGAACACCGTGGTCCTGCCAGACTCGCGCTTGCCGGCATGCCTCTCGGATGACCCACTCGCCGATGGTGCCGATCAAACCACAGTCTTCCGCCAGCGGGATGAATTCCGTCGGTGGAACAATTCCGCGTATCGGGTGCATCCAGCGGATCAGCGCCTCAGCACTTCGGACCACGCCGCTTCGGGCATCCACCTTCGGTTGGTAGTACAGCTCGAATTGCTTCAGCGCGACAGCGCTGTGCAGATCACTTTCCAGCTGCACTTTGTCTTCCGTTCCGGCATGCATTCCCGCTACATAGCATTGTACGCTTCCGCGGCCCCGAATTTTGGCGGCGTACATGGCCGCGTCCGCATGCGCGAGCAACTTCTCTATGGAGTTGCCATCGGCGGGATAGATTGCGATGCCGACGCTCGGGGAGGTATGAACATCTATCCCTGCGATCCGCACCGGGGATTGAAACGCTTCAATGGCGCGGCCCGCCAGACCCGTCGCGTCCTCGGGGTCAGCGATGGAGTTGCTCACCAGCACAAACTCATCGCCACCGAAGCGAGCCACGGTGTCCCCGGTCCGCACGACCGCGCTGAGTCGACGCGCGACTTCCTGCAGGAGCTCGTCGCCCGCTCGGTGCCCCAAAGAGTCATTAATGAGCTTGAAGCGGTCGAGGTCGCACACCAGCAGTGCGAACGACCGGCCGTCCCGGTCAGCGTGCGCCATGGCCTGTGCCAACCGATCGTCAAGCAAGACGCGATTCGGCAGACCCGTAAGCGCATCGTGGGTGGCTAGATGGCGGAGCTGTCGGTTCGCGGCTTCCAGACCGCGCGTGCGCAGCGTGATCACGTCCTCGAGACGTACCATTTGATCTCTGACCAGCCGGTCATTTTCCCATTTTCGGCTCAGTGCGGTGGCGCACTGGAGAATCTCGATCGGTTCGGCCGGTTTGCGCAGCACCAGCAACTTGTCGGAATGTCCGAGCCGGGTGACGACCTCCGTCCAGTCGTAGTCGGTATGGGCTGAACAGATGACGACCTGCACATCGGGATCCTCTGCCCAGAGGTGCTCGATGGTTTCCAGCCCATTCCAACCGGGCGGCATGCGCATGTCGACGAACGCCATCGCGTACGGATGGCCTTCGATGACAGCCTGGTGCGCCATTGCCACACCTTCTTGCCCTTGATGCGCGGAATCGATCTCAAAGTTTGGGCGAGCGGCGGCGGTCGCGGGTTCGCCGAAGATGTCTGCTTCCAAGGAGTCTAGCGCGTGCTTGGCGGTGAGCTCGGCATCGGCGCTCAAGACTTTGCGAAAGTCGTGATGAATCGCCGCGTTGTCATCGATGATGAGAATGCGGTGGTTGCTAACAACGGTGGAGGACTTAAGCACGTCGACCCTCCGGGGGCACGCACGGAAGCTCAAGAATGAACGCCGCTCCGCAGCCGGGACCGTCACTCTCGGCGTGCAACGATCCGCCGAGCTCCTGGGCCGCGAGCGCGCAACTGTGCAGACCGAAGCCGTGGCCGGACTGGCGGGTCGTGAAACCGTGAGTGAATAGGCGGCCCATATTCTCTGCGGGGATCCCCACGCCATTGTCGACGACGGAGATGCGTACAGCGTTGATCGCGCGCTCGACACGCAGCGTGAGAAGTTTATCGGTTCTGCCCGATTCGTCGCAGGCGTACTTGGCGTTGCGCACGAGGTTCACCAATATCTGCAACACCTTGTGTTTGTCGACGGTGATCGGGGGCACGTCGATGAATTCGCGGCGAAGCGTAACGCCATGACGCGCAAAAGCGCCGGCGTTGAGGCGCAGACTGTCTTCTACCAGCTCCACGACCGCGATGGTCTCGGTGACGCCGCAGCGCTTGGCGTAGCTCTGCTGCATCGCCACGGTGTTTTTGATATGTTCCAGGTTGTCACGCAGCGATGCGAGCTCCTGCAGGGCCATCTTCTGGTCCGTCATCAGTTGTTCGCCTAGGGTGGCAAGATAGTCCGGTATTCGCTTGCCATGCTCGTCGGAAGTGATGAACGTCCCCACCTGTTGGCCTTTCTCCTGCAACAGAGTGGCCACGCGGCACACGCCGGGCGCTTTGGATTGCTTGACGCGCGCGGCCACGAGACTCAGCGAGATATTGACGCTGTTCAGGATATTGCCGACATTGTGCAGAACGTTGGTTGCGATTTCGGCCATCCCCGCTTGGCGTGACGCAGTCATCAGTTGCTTGTGGACCCGCTCGAGCTCTAGATCGGATAGCTTGCGTTCTGTCGTGTCTTGGATCACCGCTACGGCGCCGAGAATCTGGCCGTCCGGGCCGATTAATCGGCGAGCACTCGACAGGGTGGTGCGCGGGGTCGCGGCCCGCGGCACGATCACGAGTTCGAGATTGCTGATGGTCTCCCCGCGCAGAGCCCGCGCCAGAGGGTGGTCGGCCTCACTCACAGGCGTGACGCCGTCTGCGAGATATACTTCCGCCGCCAGAAGATGAGGCTCCGGTGATCCTTGTGCCGAAGGCTCCTGTGTGTGTATGCAGTGGAGGTCTGCCGCGGCGCGATTGTAGTGCGTGATCTGCCCCGCCACGTCGCACGCGAGCAAGGCCACGGGCAAATCGGTGATGACCGCCTCGAGCAGGGTCTGTTGCTGCAGCAACTCGGCCGCTAGCCTTTTGCGCGTGGAGATATCGCGCAGGAACTCGACCGAGCGCTCAGGTGTAGCATTGCCTTCCCGAACCAACGCTGTTGTGACGCGGACCCAAAGGAGGCTCCCGTCCTTGCGAGTGTACCGCTTCTCGATGTCCACGAAGGCAGCCTCACCGCTCCACAGGCGTTCGAGTTCCCTCGAAGTGCACGCGACATCCTCGCGGTACGTGAGATCGGCGATAGAGCGGCCCTGAAGTTCACCGAGACTGAAGCCCAGCATTGCGCAGAATGCCTGGTTGCAGCGCAGAAATCTGCCGCCGCGATCCGCGTAAGCAATGCCGACGGGCGCCTGCTCGACCGTATCCCGAAACAAGGTCTCCGCCCTTTCCAGATCGCCGCGATGGCTGACCAGGTCAGTGACACTGCCAATTGTACCGAAGAGGCCGGTGACGCCGGTGGCGTCGGCGGGCGGCGACGGCGTGACGGGCTGCACTCCCGAAAGCAGTTCAAGCTCGGCGATGCGTACGCGAAGTTCGATTTGTGCAACGCCTTGCTGAGCCAGCAGCATGAGGGACCTACGCTGCTCAGGCGAGAGCTGGCGCGCGGTCGTACCGTACACCGCGAGGGTGCCCAGCACATCGCCGGCGGCGGTTCGGAGTCTGCATCCTGCATAGGAACGGATGGCAAGCGCGCCGACCATGCACTCGGAGTCGCGAAAGCGCTTGTCCAGCTCGGTATCCGGGACCTCGAACACCTCCGTGGCCTGAGAGGTATACGCGAAAAAGGGTTTATGCCGCGGCTTGGCGGTTAGTGGCAACGCGTCGTTTAAGCCGTACCAGGCTTCACCACACCCGGTGAGCAGGACGGAAGCAAGTGGCGCCTGGCACACACTCGCGGCGAGACGGACGAGGCCGTCAAAGACCGGCTGCAGAGAGTCGGCTATGGCAACGCCGCGCGCGACTACGCCCTGCCCGGCCGGCGGACAAATGGTGGGATTCGGGTTCATAGGCCCGACGTTGACTGTGACGCGATTCTCAAAATTAAGCGCTCCCGCACCAAGTATCTTTGGTAAGGGGCCCCATTATGGGTTATGTGGCCATACGGAAGGATGGCGACGACATCACAGGGTTGGTCTCAGTACAGCGAAGTGCGTCGCAACTCCGGCCCGCGACCCCTGCTCCGACGCGAGGCCTTGAGTCGCACCAAAGCACCAAACACTAAGAAATCTGGCGCTTCAACAGGTACGACTGCGACTCCGTGCCGGCATAAGTTGTGGTTCTGCCTGCCGGAGTTGAAGACCCTCCTGAACGAGCAACGTGCGTCGCCTGAGCCCGTGCAACCGCCTGTCGCCTTCAGAGGATCGTGTCAGTTTCATCAAAGATTGGTGGCAGTAAACGGGCGTGGTCATTTCAAACGAAGCACTTGATTTATAATGACCGTAAAACATTTACGGTCGATGGCCTGGCCGCCCTCCCCCAGAGAGGGTGAGACAAAAATTTTAGCCGTTTCGTTTCAGGGAGCCGTCAATTGTTATGGGATCGCGTCACCTTCCGTCGATGCTTTCGATGCCATCCGATCGAGCGGTTCATCCTCTGCGGCTGGAGATTCTGCCCGGCACGCTCGCTGCGCACGTCGACCGTTTAGTGGTGCTTGAAGGCGGTCCCGAAGACGGCTTTGTTCAAGCTCGAGACCTCGCTACCGGCGCACCTCTGCGCGTGCGATTAGAGGACTTGCGTGCGCAACCGTCGGTCGTCGAGTCCGAACTCAACCGGCGTATGGAGCTGGTACACGAACGCAGCGATGGCGAGTGGCAGCGCGCGCTGGACAATTTCGCGTTGCTTCAACAGTTACTCGATGATGAAAACGGAACACTGGATCAGCGCGTGCACAAAGCCGCCGCGGCTCGCAGTGTGGCGCCGCGGTGTGGTGGGCTTACGCATTGATGGCGCAGGGCCATCCGGCCACCAAGCTACGCCGCGATCCCCGCGATCGACAACAACACTTTCTGCGCGGTCGCACGCCCGCATGGACGCCTGGCGCACTGACTACGTCGCCGATCGGTGGGTCGACCTGAGTCAATGGCTCATGCCAGGTTCAGTGCCGCTGACATTTACCGACACGATCCTCTGAAAGCGACAATACTGCACAATCCGCGTGGCCGTTGTATGCCTGTCAACTGATGAACCGGCCGCCCGAGAAGACCCTCAAAGGACTGCGCGACCGAGCGCGGTGGCCACTCTTCCAAATCACGGATTGCGACGCGAAGAATTGTGTCAACTGAAAATTAAAGACACCCATCCCCTCCGCGGCGTCCAGCATCTGCGGGTCCACGGCAAAGGCAACAAGACCCGCTACATCCCGCTGCATGCCGGCACGCAAGAATTACTGAACGCCCTCCCCTGCCAGAGCATTCGGCAGCGCGCCGGCCACATCGGCAAGCCCGCCCGTTTTTATGAGCGGGTACAGCTCGGAGGCTACCGCCAGAACTTTGAGTGCAGTCACGTTACCGGCTGAACGTTCATGGCCATTCTATCGATCATCGGTTGCGTGATGAGACAGATCCCCTTGTCGGTGCGCCGAAACCGCCTCGCGTCCAAGTCTGGGTCCTCGCCGACGACGAGGCCGGCTGGAATTCGGACCCCGCGATCGACGATTACGTTTTCTAGGCGGCAGTTTCTACCCACGTCGACGTAGGGAAGTATCACTGCGCCCTCCAGCGAAGTGTAGGAATGCACACGCACGCCGGTAAAGAGCAGGGAGCGATTAACAGCGGCCCCCGAAATTACACAGCCACCCGAAACAAGCGATCCTTCCGCGGTTCCGCGCCTGCCAGCTTCCCGGTGTACAAACTTTGCTGGGGCGGTGATCTCCCCGTAGGTCCAGATCGGCCAGTTTATGTCATAGAGATCGAGCGCTGGAATCACGTCGGTGAGCTCGATGTTGGCCTCCCAGAAGGAATCGACCGTCCCGACGTCGCGCCAGTAAGCCTCCGCCTCGGCATCGCTCTTCACACAGGACTTGCCGAAAGGATGCGCAATCGCCGTGCCGTGCTGAACGATATAGGGAATGATATCTTTGCCAAAGTCGCGCCTCGACTTTGGGTCGGCGGCATCACGTTGTAGGGCTTCGATCAAAAACGAGGTCTTAAAAACGTAGATTCCCATGCTCGCCAGCGCCGTGTCTGGCTTGTCAGGCATCGCGGGCGGATCGGCAGGCTTCTCCAGGAAACTGAGGATCCGTGCGGAAGCATCCACGTGCATCACGCCAAACGCGCTCGCCTCCAGCCGCGGCACTTCAATGCAGCCGACTGTGACATCGGCCCCGCTATTAGCGTGTTGCTGGAGCATGATTTCGTAATCCATCTTGTAGATGTGATCACCAGCCAGCACGATCATGTATTCGGGTCCGTAGTCGGCAATTATGTCGATGTTCTGGTACACGGCGTCCGCGGTACCCACGTACCACTGGGTCTCCGAGAGACGCTGGCTGGCTGGCAGAATGTCGAAACTCTCATTGCGCTCGGCGCGGAAAAAATTCCAACCCCGTTGCAGGTGCCTGATCAGGGAGTGGGCCTTATACTGAGTCGCGACACCGATGTGACGAATGCCCGAATTGAGCGCGTTCGATAATGCGAAATCAATGACCCGGCTCTTGCCGGCGAAGTAGACGGCCGGCTTGGCACGTTTGTCCGTCAATTCCATGAGTCGCGAGCCCCGTCCGCCAGCGAGCACGTAGGCCATCGTGTGTCGCGCCATTGAACCAACACGTTCTCGCGTTTGCATGAGTTGTCTCCCGAAAATTACATATTTTTACGTGTCGTGCCGAGATTCAGTTAATTGACTACACACTGTAGAAACAGGGTGGCCAGGGGTGGCAGCGAAATATCCGCGCAGAACGGCTTCCCGCGGTACGGTTCCGCTCGCGCCGAAATCGTGCCGCGATTCCCCATTCCCGAACCACCGTAATCCGTCGCATCGGTATTGAGCCGTTCGGTCCACGCGCCGCCGTAGGGCAAGCCCAGCCGGTATTGGTGCCGGGGCACGGGCGTGAAGTTACACACCACAAGAACGCACGATCGGCTATCCGCGCCGCGACGCAGCCACGCGTAGACTGAGTGCTCGCCGTCGTCGGACTCTATCCATTCGAATCCGGAGGGATCACAGTCCAATTCGTGCAGCGCCGCCAACTCGCGATAGAGATGGTTCAGGTCGCGGACGAGGCGCTGCACGCCACGGTGCCAATGAACGTCCAGCAGATGCCAATCGAGCGAAGCCTGGTAATTCCACTCGGCGCCTTGCGCAAACTCCTGTCCCATGAATAGGAGTTTCTTGCCCGGTTGGCCCCACATGAACCCGTAGTAGGCGCGCAAGTTGGCGAATTTCTGCCACGCATCGCCCGGCATCCGTTCGAGGATCGATCCTTTGCCGTGCACCACCTCGTCGTGACTCAACGGCAGCACGAAATTCTCGGTCGACGCGTAAAGCATCCCGAACGTCATCTGATGGTGATGCCAACGCCGATGCACAGGCGCCTGTTTCATGTAGGCGAGCGTGTCGTGCATCCAGCCCATGTTCCACTTGAAACCAAAGCCGAGACCTCCGAGCCAGGTCGGGCGCGATACGCCCGGCCACGCAGTCGATTCCTCGGCGATCGTCATGATTCCCGGATAATCGCCATAGGCGCGCTCATTCATGAGTCGCAGAAATTGCATCGCCTCAAGATTCTCCCGACCGCCGTGCTTATTGGGGATCCACTCGTCTGCCTTGCGCGAGTAGTCTAGATACAACATCGATGCCACGGCATCGACACGCAAACCGTCGATCCGGTAGCGATCGAGCCAGAACAGCGCATTGGCCAAGAGATAGTTCACAACCTCAGTGCGCCCGAAGTTGTAGATCAGTGTACTCCAGTCCTGGTGAAAGCCCTGGCGTGGATCGTCGTGCTCGTACAGGCAGGTCCCGTCGAAGCGCCCGAGACCGTGAGCGTCCGTCGGGAAATGTCCCGGCACCCAATCGAGAAGCACGCCGAGTCCGGCGCCATGACAGCGATCGATAAAGCGAGCGAAGTCGCGCGGTTGTCCGTGACGGCTGGTCGGCGAGAAGAGACCGATTGGCTGGTAACCCCACGAGCCGTCGAATGGATGCTCGCTTATGGGCAGCAGCTCGAGATGACTGAAACCCATCTCGACGGCGTAGGGAATGAGCTGCTCGGCGAGTTCGTCATACGTCAGGAAGCGTTCCCCGTCGCCGCGCCGCCAGGAGGCTAAATGTACCTCGTAAATACTGATTGGCGACCGCACGGATTGAGCCGCCGCGCGCCTCGCAAGCCAGGCATCATCGGTCCACGTGAAATCGTCTACTCGGCGGATGACCGAGGCGTTTTGGGGCCGCAACTCCGCGCCGGTGCCCAGCGGATCGGCTTTCAGCGGTAGCACCGTGCCGTCCGCCGCTCGTAGCTCATACTTATAGAGCGTTCCCTCGCCGAGGCCGGGAATGAAGATCTCCCACACGCCGGTATGCGTGCGCCTGCGCATCGGGTGACGACGACCGTCCCATTCATTGAAGTCGCCGACGACGGACACGCGCATCGCATTGGGTGCCCAGACGGCGAAGTGCGCACCCGTTACGCCGGTATGCTCAATCACGTGAGAACCCAGCTTCTCCCAGAGTTGGCGGTGCGTACCCTCCCCGATCAGGTAATCGTCGAGTTCGCCGAACACCGGGCCGAACCGGTACGGGTCGTCAAATTCCCACGCGCCTGCGGCATTGGCAGCCCGTAGTCGGTAGGCGAACCACTCGGGTTTCCCCGGAATGACGCCTTCAAAAAATCCGGCCGGGTCAATCCGGGCCAGGGTCGCGATGACGGTACCTTCGGCGGAATCCAATACCTCGAGCCTTTCAGCGCGCGGGACCAGGGCCCGCAAGACCGTACGGCCCGACACTTTGTGTGGACCCAGCACTGCAAAGGGGTCGACGTGGCGCGCGTCGAGCAGCGCCTCGATATTTGATCGATCGAGCTCGGCTGTGGTCTTGAGTGTCATGCAGATCTAGCCTCAATAATTCATGAACTGATAAAACACAAAGGCCTCAATCGTGATAGAAACACTTTACCACAAGTGTTTTCTTTACCGCCGTCATCGCTGGATCGATGTCCGGCCAAAGCCGTCAATTCCCCATTTCGGCGAATTCACTGACACAAAATATTGAAATCAACAGTTGAACCCGGAATTGGTGCTATCGGCCAATTACTGCCGTTCGCGATGGTCCGTTGTCGGGCAGTGAAAAACCACTTACGCATAACTGTCGCCGTTGGTTCTTGAATCCGCCGCAGCCAAAAAGATTTTACGCGTATGGGCTATTTGGTAAGTAGCAAGCCGGTCGCCTTGTAAAACGCATCTAGGTCGCCAAGATCGTCGAACACTGCTGCCGCTCCGCTGAAATCCTGATTGCGGGTGTAATGATTGATGGTGATGTAAGTCTTGATGCCCGCGGCGAGGCTGGAGCGCAGGCCGTTATTGGAATCTTCCAGCGCAATGCAATCACCTGGGGCGAGGCCGAGGTCATTCAGCACCCAATGGTAAATGTCCGGTGCGGGTTTCTTGTGCGGCACGATGTCGCCACATCCGACGCTGGAAAAATAGCTTTGCCAATCCCTGCCCAGCCCTACTTCGAGCAGTGCAGCGATGTTCTCCGGCGAGGTGGTGGTGGAGATGGCGAGTTGGATATTGCCCGCGCGCGCATCATCGATTAGCTGTTTGATGCCGGGGCGCAGGGGGATGTGTCCGTCCGCCAGCATGGCGGTGTAATACCCGGTCTTGACCAGATGCAAGTGCTTGACGAAACCGTCGTAGTCCGCGGGCTTTGCAAAGGACGGCAGAAAGCTCTCGACAAAATACTTGATGCGCTCCTTGCCACCTGTCACCTTGAGCAGCTTGTCGTACAGTGCTACATCCCAGTTCCAAGACAAACGACTTTCCGCGAAGGCCTTGTTGAAGGCGATACGGTGCGCATCTTCAGTATCGGCCAGTGTGCCGTCCACGTCAAATATGATGGCTTTGATGCTCATGGTATCGGTATACGTATCGTTTAGAAAATATCGTTTGTTTCTTCAGTAAATACAAATCGGTAATACTGTCGCGGCAATTTCCGCCGCGAAGCACACGGTCAAAGAGGTAGAGTTACTCACTCAAAATTAAAATTGGATCGAAAAAATGGCGCAACTGCATTTTCCCTTAGGTATCTCAGCGATTCTTATTGATCTGGATGGTACGCTAATCGATACCGCGCCGGAATTGGCGGAAGCGGCGAACCAGATGTTGCGCGACATGGGCCGTCCTGCCGTGTCGCAAGACTTGCTGATGAGCTACATCGGAAACGGCATCTCGTGGCTGGTGAAGCGTGCGCTGACAGGCGACATGCATGCCGAGCCGGATACCGCCTTATACGACAAGGCGTTGCCCATATTCGAAAAACATTACACCGAGCTTTTGCTGCAAAGCAAACTGTTTGAGGGCGTGGTGCAAGGGCTGGATGCGCTGAAGGCGGCGGGCTTCAAGTTGGGTTGCATCACCAATAAGGTAGCGCGCTACACCGAGCCGCTGCTGAAAGGCATCGGCCTCGCGCATTATTTCGAAACCGTGCTGTCCGGTGATTCGCTGCCGGAGAAAAAGCCGCATCCCATGCCGTTGTTGCATGCCGCCAAATTTTTTGGTGTGCCGGTAGAACAGGTGCTATTAATCGGCGATTCGCTCAACGATGCACTGGCTGCACGATCTGCGGGTTGCCCGGTATTCTGCGTCCCTTATGGTTATAACCACGGCGAACCTGTGGACCGTTTGGATGTGGATGCGGTGATCCCAAATCTTTTCGAAGCCCTTAAACTGATTAAACGAGTGTAGTAGGCGTCCACTCCAATACTTCTGAATTTCTGCTTTAGATCCAGCATGCGGTCGGCTCCGATTGCAGAACATGGCGAACGGCTGGTTTCGGGAAGCGAAAAATCATAGTCGACCGGCTGCTACGGGTCCAACACGGGCGTACGCGTCGCTAGGGCGGCGAGCTGGCGGTGAACTGGTGAGATCGGCCATCACTGGTCGGACAGCGAGCTAGATTGTCCGCCCGAAACGGTACGTTCGAACTCACCGTGAGATGCCGACTCTTCACATGGTTGCCGCGCGAAGTGCGGCGATCGTGGCGCCCCAGTCCGGGCTGCCGAACACAGCGGACCCGGCGACGAAGGTATCGGCCCCGGCTGCCGCGATTGTCCCGATGTTGTCGGTTTTGACGCCACCATCGACCTCGAGCCGGATGTGGCGCCCTGTCTCGCGGGCATAGGAGTCAAAGCGCTGGCGCGCCTCGCGCAGCTTGGGCAGCGTCGAGGCGATGAAGCTCTGACCGCCGAAGCCTGGGTTCACCGACATGAGCATCACCAGGTCGAGCTTATCCATCACGTGGTCGAGCCATTGCAGTGGCGTGGCAGGGTTGAACACCAACCCGGTCTTGCAGCCCTGCTCCCGGATCATCGCCAGCGTGCGATCGACATGCCGGCTCGCCTCCGGATGGAAGCTAATCAGGCCGGCACCGGCCTTGGCGAAAGCCGGCACCAGCGCATCGACCGGCTCGACCATCAGGTGCACGTCCATCATCGCCGCGCCGCTGAACGGGCGCAGCGCCTCGCACACCATTGGGCCGAACGTGAGGTTGGGTACGTAGTGGTTGTCCATCACGTCGAAATGAATCCAGTCCGCGCCGGCCGACACTACCTTGGCCACGTCGTCGCCCAGACGGGCGAAGTTGGCCGACAGAATGCTGGGCGCGATGATCGTAGGTTGGCGCATGCGACGGCTCCGTGGAGTATCAGACAGCCTGCCGCAATGAGACGTCCTGGCGCAGGTAGGTTTGCGCCATCACCGCGAGCGGCAGTACCTTGATCTTCGAGGCCTGGCCCGCGCAGCCAAAGGCTTGAAAGCGTGCCTTGACCACGTCGCGCGCAGCGGCAGTGGCGGCTTTCAGGAACGCGCGCGGATCGAACTCATCGGGCTTCTGGAACATCACCTTGCGCATCGCGCCGGTCATCGCCAGGCGGATGTCGGTGTCGATGTTGATCTTGCGCACGCCGCTCTTGATGCCGCGCTGGATCTCTGCGACCGGAACCCCGTAGGTCTCCTTGATGTCACCACCGAACTCACGAATGGTCTCCAGCCATTCCTGCGGCACGCTGGAACTGCCGTGCATCACCAGATGGGTCTTCGGGATACGCGCATGGATGGCGGCAATCCGGGCGATGTCCAGGATGTCACCAGTGGGCTGGCGGCTGAACTTGTAGGCGCCGTGGCTGGTGCCGATGGCGATCGCCAGCGCATCGACGCCGGTACGCAGCACAAAATCCGCGGCCTGGTCGGGGTCGGTCAGCAACTGCGAGTGGTCCAGCGTGCCCTCAGCGCCGACACCGTCTTCGTCACCGGCCGTGCCGGTCTCGAGCGAGCCCAGGCAACCGAGTTCGCCTTCGACGCTGACTCCTACCGCATGCGACATCTCCACGACGCGGCGCGTGACGGCCACGTTGTAGTCGTAGCTTGACGGCGTCTTCTGGTCTTCCATCAGCGAGCCGTCCATCATGACACTTGAGAATCCGCTGCGGATCGCCTGCAGGCACACCGAAGCAGAGCCGCCATGGTCCTGGTGCAGGCAGATCGGCAGCGCCGGATACTGCTCCAGCGCGGCCTCGACCATCTTCCGCAGGAATGGCTCGCCGGCGTACTTACGCGCGCCGGCGCTGGCCTGCAGGATCACCGGCGCATCGCAGGCTTCGGCGGCCTGTAGGATGGCCTGGATTTGCTCCATATTGTTGACGTTGAAGGCGGGCACGCCGTAGTCGTGTTCGGCAGCGTGGTCGAGTAATTGGCGCAATGAGATCAGGGGCATGGTAGGTCTCTCGTTTCAGGCATTTAGGGTCTGGCGCGCTGCGCCAGGATCTGCAACGCGGGCAAGGTCTTGCCCTCGAGTACCTCGAGGAAAGCGCCGCCGCCGGTGGAGATGTAGCCGACATCCTTTTCGATGCCGTACTTCGCAATCGCCGCCAGCGTGTCGCCGCCACCGGCAATGCTGAAGGCGCTGCTGTCGGCGATCGCGCGCGCCAGTGTCTCGGTGCCGTGCGCGAAGGCGTCGAATTCGAACACGCCCACCGGGCCGTTCCAGACGATCGTTCCGGCAGTTTTGAGCTTTCCGGCCAGCTGCGCCGCTGTCTTCGGGCCGATGTCGAGGATCAGGTCGTCGTCGGCCACCTCGGTGGCAGCCTTGACGGTGGCCGGTGCATCGGCGGCGAAGGTCTTGGCGGTGACCACGTCAACGGGAATAGGCACCTCAGCGCCACGCGCCCGCATCGCCTCGATCACGGCCTTGGCGTCGTTGATCAGACCGGGCTCGGCCAGGCTCTTGCCGATCGAAAGGCCCGCGGCCAGCATGAAGGTGTTGGCGATGCCGCCGCCCACGATCAGGCCATCGACCTTGGCCGACAGGCTGCGCAGGATCGTGAGCTTGGTGCTGACCTTGCTGCCCGCGACGATGGCCACGAGCGGGCGCTTCGGTGCGCTGAGCGCCTTCGTGATCGCATCGATCTCCGCGGCCAGCAGCGGCCCGGCGCATGCCAGCGGAGCGAATTGAGCAATGCCATAGGTGCTAGCCTCGGCGCGATGCGCGGTGCCGAAGGCGTCGTGCACGAAGATGTCGCACAGCGCGGCCATCTTCCGTGCCAGTACTTCGTCGTTCTTCTTCTCGCCCTTGTTCAGGCGACAGTTTTCGAGCAGCACCACCTGGCCGGGCTTCACATCGACGCCGTCCACCCAATTCGACACCAGCGGCACGTCGCGGCCGAGCAGTTCGGCGAGACGCCGCGCCACGGGCTGAAGCGAATCCTCGGGCTTGAATTCGCCTTCGGTCGGGCGGCCCAGGTGCGAGGTGACCATCACGGCGGCGCCCGCATCGAGCGCCATCCGGATGCACGGCACCGAGGCGCGGATGCGCGTGTCCTCGGTGATGCGGCCGCCACCCGCGGCGGAATGGTCCTGCGGCACGTTCAGGTCGGCGCGGATAAATACGCGTTTGCCCGCCGCCAAGCCTTTGCTCACCACATCGGCAAACCGGAGCACTTTCATGGTCTGGTTCCTCGCGCTTGCTTCAGCGACTCACAACGCGCGCCATCTCGAGCACCTTGTTCGAGTAGCCCCACTCGTTGTCGTACCAGGCGACGACCTTGACGAAGGTCTTGTCCAGCGCGATGCCAGCGTCTGCATCGAACACCGAGGTCATGGCCTCGCCGCGGAAGTCGGTCGACACCACCTTGTCCTCGGTGTAGCCGAGCACGCCCTTCATCGAACCCACGGAGGCGGCTTTCATGGCCTTGCAGATGTCATCGTAACTGGCTTCCTTAAGCAGCTCGACGGTGAGATCGACCACCGACACGTCCGAGGTCGGCACGCGGAAGGCCATGCCGGTGAGCTTCTTGTTCAACTCGGGGATCACGACGCCCACGGCCTTGGCAGCGCCGGTGCTGGACGGGATGATGTTCTCGAGGATGCCGCGGCCGCCGCGCCAGTCCTTGTTGCTCGGGCCGTCGACGGTCTTCTGCGTCGCCGTGGCGGCGTGCACCGTGGTCATCAGGCCACGCTTGATGCCGAAGCTGTCGTTCAGCACCTTGGCGACGGGCGCAAGGCAGTTGGTCGTGCACGACGCATTGCTGATGATGGCCTGTCCGGCGTAGGTCTTGTCGTTGACGCCGTAGACGAACATCGGCATGTCATCCTTCGACGGCGCGCATATGACCACCTTCTTGGCGCCCGCTGCCAAGTGCTTGCCCGCCGTCTCCTTGGTGAGGAACAGTCCCGTGGACTCGACCACGATGTCGGCGCCGATCGCTCCCCAGTTCAGTTCAGCCGGGTCCTTCACCGCGGTCAGGCGAATCTTCCTGCCGCCCACGATCAGAGTGTTGCCGTCGACCGCTACCTCGCCCTTGAAGCGACCGTGCACCGAGTCGTACTTCAGCATGTAGGTAAGGTAGTCTGGGTCGAGCAGGTCGTTGATGCCGGCGACCTCGATGTCCTTGAAGTTCTGAACAGCGGCACGGAACACCATGCGCCCGATGCGACCGAAGCCGTTGATTCCGATCTTGATGGTCATGTGGACACTCCGAGGCGATGAAGGTGAAGAGATGGCGCGGCGGTGAGGCCCTCCGGGCCGGGTCGGTTTGCGAGCACGTGCGCGTCCCAGCGCGCTCGCAGTTCTGCGGGCACCTCGGACGGCCCATGGGGCCAGCCGATGGCTTCGCGCGCGTGCCGGATCTGGTCCGCACCCAACGGCTCGCCGTACGCCTTGGCGGTCCCGGCGCGGCCCGGCGATCCTTTGCCGATAGTTGTGCGGCACACGATCAGGGTCGGCCCGTCGCTGCTCTCCTTCGCCATGGCGATCGCCTGGCTCACGGCCGCCACGTCGGAGGGGTCGCGGTCGGCCCACATCGGGTTTGCCGGGTTGTGGCGCAGGTTGCCGTGCCACAGGGCAACGGCCATCTCGTTGCGCTGGCTGTTGTCGGCTCGCAGCACACGCTCGGTAGAGGAGGATCTCATCGCCGTCTCCGCGAGGTTGGTAGAACAGGCTTCACAGGCTTCACAGGCTTCACAGGGTGCCAGGGGTAACCGTTCGGCGCTCAGAGCGCACCGAGGGTGGCCGCCTTGCGGCGCTCCATCATTCGCCAGACGAAGGGCGTGAAGATCAGTTGCATCGCCAACTCCATCTTTCCGCCCGGCACGACCACTGTGTTGGCGCGCGACATCCACGAGTCGTGGATCATGTTGAGCAGGTACGGAAACTCGATGCCCTTTGGATTGGCGAAGCGAATGACCACCATGCTTTCGTCGGCCGACGGAATATCGCGGGCGATGAACGGGTTGGACGTGTCGACTACCGGCACGCGCTGGAAGTTGACATGGGTGTGCGCGAACTGCGGGCAGATGTAGTTCACGTAGTCGGGCATGCGGCGCAGGATCGTGTCGGTCACCGCTTCGGTGCTGTAGCCGCGTTGCGTCTTGTCGCGGTAGAGCTTCTGGATCCACTCCAGGTTGATGACCGGCACGACGCCGATCAGCAGGTCGGGATGCTTGGCGACGTTCACCTCCGGTGTCACCACCGCGCCGTGCAAGCCCTCGTAGAACAGCAGGTCCGTGCCCTTGGGCAGTTCCTCCCAGTCCGTGAAGGTTCCAGGCGCTTGTTTGTACGGTGCGGCCTCTTGGGCATCGTGCAGATACTTGCGGCGCCGACCGACTCCGGTGGCCGCGTAGTCGCGAAACAGGGCTTCCAGTTCCGGGAACAAGTTGTTCTCGGCGCTGAAGTGGCTGAAGTTCTTGTTGCCCGTACGCTCGGCCTCGGCCTGGCGCAGCTTCATCTCGTTGCGGTCGAACCGGTGAAAGCTGTCGCCCTCGATGACGGCGGATTTGACACCCTCGCGCCGGAAAATGTTCTGGAACGTGCGCGTGACCGAGGTCGTTCCCGCGCCGGAGGAGCCGGTGATGGCGATGATGGGATGGTGTTCAGACATGGTGCGTCCTCAAGGAAGGGAATCTCTCAACTGCGGAACAAGCTGCGCGTGCCGAACAGCGGGCTGTCGAATTCGACCTGGGTGAGCTCGGTGTGGTAGCGCTCGATTCGTTCGACTTCGTTCTTCGAGCCGAACACCAGACCGATGCGCTGGTGCAGCGCTGCGGGCTGCACCTCGAGCACGGCCACGCGGCCGGTGCTGGCGCGGCCGCCGGCCTGCTCCATGATGAATCCAATCGGGTTGGCCTCGTACAGCAGGCGCAGACGGCCCGGCTTGGACGGATCCTTCGTGTCGCGCGGGTACAGGAAGACGCCGCCGCGCATCAGGATGCGGTGCGCTTCGGCCACCATCGAGGCGATCCAGCGCATGTTGAAATCCTTGCCGCGCGGGCCGGTCTTGCCGGCCAGGCATTCGTCGACGTAGCGCTTCACCGGTGCTTCCCAGAAGCGGGCGTTGGATGCGTTGATCGCGAACTCCTGCGTATCGGCCGGGACCTGGACGTGCGCATGCGTCAGCATGAATTCGCCCAGGCCCGGATCGAGTGTGAAGGCGGCCACGCCGTTGCCGACGGACAACACCAGCATTGTGGTCGGCCCATACAGCGCATAGCCGGCGGCCACCTGGCTGGAGCCCGCTTGCAGGAAGTCGGCTTCGGTCACATCGCGACGGCTGTCGAGCACGTCCCGCGGCGCGCGTAGCACGCTGAAGATGCTGCCCACCGAGACATTGACGTCAATGTTGCTGGAGCCGTCCAGCGGGTCGAACACTAGCAGGTACTTGCCACGCGAGTGTTGTGGCGGAATCTGGTGGGGCTCGTCCATTTCCTCCGAGGCCAATCCGGCGCAACAGCCGCCCGATTCGTTGGTGCTGGTGAAGACCTGGTTGCTGATGACGTCCAGCGGCTTCTGGGTTTCGCCCTGCACGTTGACGTTGCCGCCCTGCTGGCCCGCCCCGACACCCAGTTCACCGTAGGCCACGGCGCGGGCGATCTCCTTGCACGCCACCGCCGCGTCCAGGATCAGCGCGTTGAAGTCGCCGCTCGCGGCTGGAAAGCGCCGACGCTGTTCGTTCAGGTAATGCGTCAGGGTGGATCGGTGGGATTGCGGCATGGTGGTCTTCCGAGTTGTCGATTCAGTTCAGGCGTGGCGAAATAAGTGGCTTTGGGGCACGTCGGCTCCGCTCGCAGCTCGTTGGCCGGCTGCGATGTTGACCGGCGAGGTGATAGTCGCGATGGCCAGGCTCAACCCCCTTTTGAACGCCGTTCTTAAACGCGGCGCTATCGTTCGCTATCGGCGAGCGTTGACGTCGGTGTCGAAAATCAGAGCGAATAACAACCTATTAACCTTGCCAATTGTAGGGTATCTCGTCGCTCAGAGAAAGTCGCTTTTAGTTCCCCCGACTTAGGAAATCTACGTAGGACTTAAGGAAATCTACCTACGCATATTGTTCCGACAGCTCCACGACCGCCAAGGCCGCACGGCTTGTCTCGCTCCAGGGCGGCGAATACTTTCTCGTGCACGCCGGCGCTTGGTGGTGGCGCTGACGGACGCCGACGACGAGGTGGCCACTGCACCCGGAGAGCGTGAATCGTGAGCCCACGCCGGCTCGTGTCGACCGCGCCACGATGGCGAACAACGGTTGCCGATGCGCATCATCGCGTGAGCGACAGGAACAGCTCTGGCAACCGGCGTGGCAATTGCTCGACGTGGTCGATCACGGTCCAGCGAGTGCCGAAGATGCGTCCGACGTAGTCGTCGGCCTTTGCGTCGAGACTGATGCAGTGCGTACGCAGGCCCATGGCATCGAGTTCGCGCACGGCGTGTGCGGCATCGGCGTGGAGGTGCTGCGGATCGCTCACGTCCACGTCGGCCGGCTGGCCGTCGGTGAGCACGAGCAGCAGCTTCTTGTCGGCCTGACGGCCGCTCATCAGATGACCCGCATGACGCAGCGCCGCACCCATGCGGGTGGAATAAGCGCCAAGGGTCGCCGCCAGGCGCGCCTTCGGAGCGTCGTCCCAGGGCTCGGCAAAGCCCTTGATGTGCAGGTAGCGTACCTCGTGCCGGGTATTGGAGTGGAAGCCCGCGATGGCAAGCTGATCGCCCAACTGGCTGATGGCCCAGGCCAGCAGCGCCACCGCGGCGCGACTGACACTGAGCACGGTCTCGTCCGTGCCGGCCACGGCATCGTTGACCGAGGCCGAGAGATCCACCAGCAGCAGCACGGCGATGTCACGCCCGTCGGTGCGCGTGCTCATGTGAATGCGCGGGTCCGGCTGTGCGCCGGCGCGCCAGTCGGTAATCGCGCGCACGGCCACATCGAGGTCGAGTTCGGTGCCCTCCTCCTGGTAGCGCAGCCGCGTGCGGTCCTGCGGCTTGAGCAGGTCGAGCAGGCGCTTCAGGTGCTTGGCCACGGGCGCGTGGCGGGCGAGCAGTGTGTCGATGTCGGCCGGATCGCCCGCGGGCTGCAACGTGTCATAGACGCTTACCCAATCGGGCCGGTAACAGCGCGTGGCCTCGTCCCATTCGGGGTAGTGGCGCGGCGGCAGCGCCGAATCATCGATGGTGCTGTTCGAGCTTCGATCGTCGAATGACTGCTCCTCATCCCCGGCCTCGATGAAGACCCACAGGTGGCGGTTGTCGTCGCGGTAGTTCACCACCGTGTCGACGAAGCGCATTTTGGCCTGCTGGTCACTTTGGCGCCGCGTGCGTGCAGCCCATTGGAGGGCCAGGGCTGCCATGTCCTGGGTGGACGATTCGCCCTCGCGCAGCAGCTCGTGAAAGCGCCCGCGGAACTCCAGCAACACCGGGTTGAGGTAGGTGTGCGCCACATCGAGCAGGGCGCGCGACAGGCACACTAGCCGGTGCCGCAGGCAGGCCTCGCGCTGCGGGTTGCAGGCGTCCTCGGCAGGCGCCGGGTGTAGCTCGAGCAAAGCGTGGCGCAATCCCGGGTAGCAGCGCAGCACCAGGTGGTCGATGCGGCAGTCCTCGAAACACTCCACGGCCAGGCGCTGCAGCGGGCTCAGATTGTCGGCCACCTGGGGTCGGCTCCAGCGCCGGTGCGCCGCCAGGTGGGCAAGGATGGCGCGATAACGCTCTAGCCCGCTGAGTCGAGCCCCCGGGTGCGGGGTACCGCCGCCCTCCACACGAGTTTCAGCCAGCTTCGCGCGGCCGGACGCCGGCTGCGAACCATGCCAATCGTCCAGCACCTCGGGAAGCCGAAACCCGTCCGGCTGCGCGTAGGGCAGCGTGATCATCGCCGCCTCGCTGTTCTCATCCGCACTCACTGGGTATGGGATCAGTGCGACATGCTCGCCCCACAGGCAGCGCAGCGTCAGATCCAGCCGCCGCTCGACGTCGACCAGCAGGGTGCCGTGGCGCTCGCGTTGCAACAGCGCACGGCTGTCAGGCGTGGCCAGCCCGAAGAAATCGATCTGTCGCTGCGGGTGCTGGCCGTGCAGGCGAATGCCTTCGGACACCCAGCGCCGCAAGCCATCGAGCGGCACCATGCCGAGCAGCGCCGGCGCCTGCCGCAGGAAGGTCGGCAGGCTGGGGCTGGGCTCAGTGGCGTGGCCCCCGTGAATCGAGATGCTGGTGCGCTGCATCAACTGGACCGCCAGCGCAAAGTACTGCGCCATCAGCGCGGGCGAGCGAAGGCGCCGCGCCACGGCGCCCAGGCTTTGCAGCAGAGGCACGATGGCTGGGCCATTGGGCGACTTCTGAAAGGCTTGTGTCGCCTGGACCAAAGGCTCGAGCGAGGCCTCGCCGGCCAGACCCGCCACCGTCGGCCAGATTTCAAGGAAGACCAACAGCGGCTCGACCCCACGACCGAGTTTGCCCAGTTCCTTTGCATGCTCCAGATAGGCATCGAGGCCAGGCGCACTCAGCTTGCGTTGTGCCTCGTCGAGGCAATCGTCGAAGACGTCGTCAACAGCGTCGAAGCGGCAATCGAGTCGGTCGCGCAGCGTCTGGTGGCGCAGTGGCTGACGTTCGGTGCGCACTAAGCCCGGCGTGGTGCTGTAAGTCGCGAAGGGAGTGGCCGGCACACTCACGTCGCGGGCACCCGAAGTCACGCCACCACGGCGTCGATGGCGTGGTCCAGCGTCTCGCGGATATCGGCATCGTCCGTGATTGGGCGCACCATCGCCATGCGGCAGGCCTCCCGCAGGGCCACGCCCTGGCGCATGAGGTTGCCGGCGTAGACCAGAAGACGGGTCGAGATGCCCTCGTCGAGGCCGTGGCCCTTGAGCCGGCGCGCCGCCGCGGCCACCTGCACCAGCGCGCTGGCTTGAACGCTCGCGATGCCGGTCTCGCGCACGACGATCTCGGCTTCGAGCGCGGCCGGCGGGTAGTCGAAATCGATCGCGGTAAAGCGCTGTCGCGTCGAGGTCTTCAGATCCTTCATCAGGCTTTGGTAGCCGGGGTTGTACGAGATGACAAGCTGGAAATCCGGGTGCGCACGCACCAGTTCACCCTTCTTGTCCAGCGGCAGCGTGCGGCGGTAGTCGGTGAGTGGGTGGATGACGACGGTAGTATCCTGTCGTGCCTCAACGATCTCGTCGAGGTAGCAGATCGCACCGTGACGGGCCGCGATCGTGAGCGGCCCGTCCTGCCAGCGTGTGCCGCCGGGCTCGAGCAGGAAGCGGCCGACCAGATCGGACGCGGTCATGTCTTCGTTGCAGGCGACAGTGACGAGCGGCCGGCCGAGCTTCCAGGCCACGTACTCGATGAAGCGCGACTTGCCGCAGCCGGTGGGCCCCTTGACCATCACCGGCAGGCGCGCGCGATACGCGGCCTCGAACAGCGTGACTTCATCGCCCTGCGGCGCGTAGTACGGCTCGACCGTGATGCGCCAGTCGTCGAGCGCGCTCACGAGAGCCCCTTGTTTGACGGGTATGTCGGGCAATTCCCAACGCCCCTTACAGGTCCCCTGTGCGGCCCTTGGATGCGGACCGGCTTGGGAGCTGAGGCCGGACACAGCCAGTCCCTGCGGACTGGCTGTCGCCTGACGAAGGCCATCAGCCTGCAGCCGATGGCGACCCGGCACTCGGTGCGCGTTTGGTGCTGCGACATGGAGGATGCTCAGCGATGCGAACCCGCCAGCTTGTCGCGCCAGCCGGGGAACAGACTGTCGGCGTCCTTGGGGAACGAGTCGAAGGCGCGCGCGAATTCGCGATGCTCCTTGGCCCATTCGATGGGGTCGGCCTTGGCCTTCCAGCATTCGTAGGCCTGGCGTAGCGACTTCGCGCCCGCTGCCGGCGAGTCGACGTGGCCGTACGCGCCGCCACCGGCTGTGTTGATGACGTTGCCGTGCCCCAGGTTCTCGAAGAAACCGGGCAGGCGCAGCGCATTCATGCCGCCGGAGATGATCGGGGTCGTCGGCTTCATGCCATACCATTCCTGGTGGTACGCGGGACCGGTATAGCTGTCGCGCTCGATGATGTAGGCGATCGCGCGATCGTCCTTCTCGCCTTCCATCTTCCCGTAGCCCATCGTGCCGACGTGGATGCCGGAGGCGCCCTGCAGCCGGCTCATCTTGGCCAGCACGTAGGCCGTGTAGCCGCGTTTCGCGCTAGGCGAGGTGACCGCGCCATGGCCGGCACGGTGGTAGTGCAGATACTGGTTGGGGAAGTTGCGACGCGCCGTGGTGATCATGCCGGGACCGCCGACATAGCCATCGACCAGGAAGGCCACCTTGTCGGCGTCGGGCCCGAACTCCGAGAGGATGAAATCGCCGCGCCCCAACATCTCGTAGTGGTCGTCGGCCGTGATGTTGGCCGAGAAGAGTTTGGCCTCGCCGGTCTCGTCCATGGCGCGCTTCATCGCGTCGTACACGAGCGGAATCGTCTTTTTCATTGGCGAGAAGACCTGGTTGCCCTGGGGCTCGTCGTTCTTGATGAAATCGCCGCCCAGCCAGAACTGGTAAGCCGCCGCGGCAAACGGCTTCGGCCGCAGGCCCACCTTGGGTTTGATGATGGTGCCGGCGATATAGCCGCCGTTCTGCACCGGCCGGCCGAGGATGCGCCAGAGGTCCGAGATGTCCTTGCTCGGCCCGTCAAACAGTTGGATCGCGCGTGGCGGCATGTAGAAGTCGTACATCTTCGCGTGCTGGATGTCGCCCATGCCCTGGTTGTTGCCGATTACCAACGTCAGGAACGAGACGATCATCATCCGGCCATCGCTGATGTTGCGATCGAAAATATCGATCGGGTAGGCGATTCGCATCTCCTCGGTGACCTCGTCGATCTGATAGACGAGCGCATCGACCCCCTTGGTAAACTCGTCCGTGGTCGAGACCTCGACGTTCGTGCCGGTAGAGGACTCGGCCGCAAAGTGAGCGGCGGCCTCCAAGTAGCCGTGGCCCGGCTGGGGCTTCATTTTGTAGGCGACGAGGATGTGCCCACCGCCGCGGATCAGATCGTTTTCGCGCAGGCTGAGGTCGGCGTAACGGTTGGACTGGTCCATGACTGCTCCTTATTTTGGGATTTTGCTGCCCGGCACTATAGGAGTCCGAGTCGCTAAGAACAACTAAGCAATTTTGACCTGCGAATTAAGTATTTATTCGAGCTGAGGAGCTCCCGAAGATCGACGAACGCGCGGACGACGTAGATTCCCATCTCGACAGCACGCCGACTGTTAAGAAGAATTAATGGCAGCCTGGATTGCGCCGTGCTCGGTGAACGCGTACGGCAGGTATTTCCGATGCTGTCAATTGGGACGACAATATGGCGCTTAGCCTTAGCCACGGGACTCTCGAAAGCGTGTGTGAGTGAAAGGGAACCTATCGTACGGCAAGACGCGTCGCCCTTTCGTGCTGAATTTCTTGTCAATATCAAACATCCTACTTTGTCTCGTCGATTCCTTCGGCCGCCTCAATTGCGAGCCTCGGCAAACGCTCCCGCAACTTTACCGCCGTGAAATTTTGTTCACCGTGCCGGCTTAGATCAAACCGTTTGCCTCGCGCATCGACCTTGACGGTCAGCTCCCTCCTGGCGGCGTCCCATGTCCACGTGCAAATCGTTTGCCCAAAATCATGTTTCCAGGCACCGCCCGCCGCCAAGTTCCCTGCGTCGGAAAAGTGATGAGTGATAGCCATAAGGGGACGGCGCACTTTTCATGTCAAAAGTAGCGCTTTCTCTTCGGCAGCGCAGCATATTGCTGCCCAAGTTATTGATTGATTGGATCCTGAAAGTTGCCCGGGAATCCTAGAATTGGCGGGACATCGCGATCGCGCATGTGACTGAGCCTGCAAGGTTGAATTGTTACAACCGCTAGTCTTGGCACAAAAGGTACGCGCGCCCCTATGTTGGCGGCGTCGCTCCATGATCGACTTCAAGTGCGTGTATCATTAGTAATTGGGTGTGTTTTCGGTCCGCAAGTCGTGGTAGCTCCTGTGCCAGTGAAATCAATGGGTTACTGGGGCTTGAAGTGCTAGGAGGTCCGTTTATTGAGGTGACCTGTATATAGCGCGTTTCAGCGTTGGTTCCCGGACCTCAAGTTCAGCAGTGAGCGGAAACTAGGTGCGTAGCACCCTCATTAGAACTAGATGCTTTCTTGTCCTCAGAGATGCATCGCCAAGGACTTTTATGATTGAAACTATTGTCGCTACACTATTCCTGCTGGGCATTGTGCTTGTCATGACTGGACCGAAACCTTCCGACAAGAAGGGAAAGGATTCCGGTGCCTCCAGCTCGCCAATACCCAAGGCCCCCGAGTCGCCTGAGAAATAGCGGGCGGCGGCCCTAGATGGCCTCCCCTTGATTTGCCTGCCAAAAGTGCCGGTAGGCAGGCCGCCTTTTTCTCGGGAGATTTTGGGGTGTGACTCCGTAACTGCTTGATTTAGTGGGCTTTGCTGTTTGCTGCAAAAGAT
>ODAK010000598.1_pt1 | contig 41585 bp, 49 predicted proteins | sample 1539591 | NCBI WGS metagenome assembly ODAK01 (sample SAMEA3539303, study PRJEB22396) | soil metagenome | biome: tundra; feature: field; material: soil | place: USA | collected 2010-05 | depth 0.15 m
TTGGAAGTCAAGCATCGGGGTCCTAACGTCGTGGGTATCGGGCCGCTCAGGCGGCGGTTTGACCGCGCGCGGGAACCTGATGGCCCCGCGGCGAATCTCTGACTACTTCGAGTACAGCTCGACGATCAGCTGCTCCTGCACCGGGGCGGCGATCTCTCGCCGCTCGGGCTTGCGCAGCACCTTCGCCGTCAGCGAGTCGTGATCGGCCTGCAACCATGCGGGCACCTGACCGGTCAGCTCGGTCGCGTCCCGGATCACCTGCCCGGCGGTCGAGCGCTGGTCGATCGCGATCACGTCGCTGTCGCGCAGCTGATAGCTGGGAATGTTCACGCGGCGACCGTTAACGGTCCAGTGACCGTGCAGGATCAGCTGCCGCGCTTGGCGCCGCGATGCGGCGAAGCCAAGCCTCACGAGCACGTTGTCAAAGCGGCATTCGAGCATCCGCAAGAGGTTCTCGCCGGTCACTCCGGGTTGGCGCGAGGCCTTGGAGTAGTAGATCCGGAACTGCTTCTCCAGGACGCCGTAGTAGCGCTTGGCCTTCTGCTTCTCACGCAGCTGGACTCGATACTCGCTCTGCTTCTGGCGTCCACGCCCGTGGTCGCCCGGCGGATAGGAGCGGCGCTCGACGCCGCACTTGTCGGTCAGGCAGCGCTCGCCCTTGAGAAACAGCTTCTGTCCCTCTCGCCGGCACTGCTTGCACTGGGGGGAAGTGTCGCGAGCCATATCTACACCCGCCTGCGCTTTCGTGGACGACAACCGTTGTGGGCCTGGGGCGTGACGTCCTTGACGCCGGTGACCTCCAGGCCGGCGGCCTGGAGCGAGCGAATCGCCGTCTCACGGCCCGAGCCAGGGCCCTTGACGAACACCTCTACCTTCTGCAATCCGTGCTCGATGCCCTTCCTCGCGGCCGCATCGGCAGTCACCTGCGCGGCGAACGGGGTCGACTTGCGCGAGCCCTTGAAGCCCGCGCCTCCGGCCGACTCCCACGCGATCACGTTGCCCTCACGATCTGTGAGCGAAACGATCGTGTTGTTGAACGAAGTCTTGATGTGCGCCTGCCCGATCGGAATGTTCTTGCGTACGCGGCGCCGGCCGCGCTGAGGTCTGCGAGGAGCGGGACTCACTTCTTGGACGCCTTCTTCTTGCCGGCGACCTGCATCCGCTTGGGACCCTTACGGGTGCGCGCGTTGGTCTTGGTGTTCTGGCCGCGGACCGGCAGGCCACGCCGATGGCGCAGGCCGCGGTAGCAGCCGATCTCCTGCAGACGCTTGATGTTCTGGGAGCGCTCGCGCCGAAGGTCGCCCTCGACAGTGAGGTCGCCGTCGATCAGGTCGCGGAGCTTGACCACCTCTTCCTCGGTCAGGTCGCGCACCTTGCGGTCGGGCTCGACGCCGGCCTTGGCCAGCAGCTCATTGGAGGTCGAACGTCCGATCCCGTAGATATAAGTGAGGCCGACTTCGACCCGCTTGTTCAGCGGGATGTTGATCCCTGAAATTCGCGCCATTTAGCCCTGCCGCTGCTTGTGACGTGGATTTGAGCAGATCACGAGCACTCGCCCTTGGCGGCGGATGATCTTGCACTTCTCGCACATCGGCTTGACCGACGGTCGTACTTTCACGCTCGTTTCGCTCTCGTCGTGAGTGATTTTGTGTGGTTCCTGCAAAGCGGCTCTGGCGACCGGTACGGTCGCCGCTACCGCTTCGAGGAGCGCTGAGCAGCACAAATGAGTGCACTACAGGCGCACCCGGGGATGTTAGCAGGGCCAATCGCCCAGAGGGCGATTGGCTTGGGGGTTCCGAAGGCAATCCGGCTCGCGTTCGCCGGGAGCGGGAGGTCAAGTTCGGGATTGCCTTCAGAACTCCCGGCCGGGTTATTCACGCGGCAGAGGAGCCCCGATTGAATCGCCCGCGGGGCGTTTCTCCCCATTGCTCGACTGGTGCCACGGGGTGAGTATCCGGGGACCGTCGGCGGTGATCGCGATCGTGAACTCGAAGTGGGCCGCCAGCGATCCGTCCTGGGAGTAGATCGACCAGTGGTCCTCGCCCACGCGCACCGCGTGGCGGCCGGCGGTCACCATCGGCTCCACCGCCAGCACCATCCCCTCCTCGAGCGGGATCCCGGTGCCGGGCTCGCCGTAGTTGGGAACCTGGGGCTCCTCGTGCATCTCGCGCCCGACGCCGTGGCCGACGAGCGAGCGCACCACCGACAGACCGGCGGCCTCGACGTGGGCCTGGACCGCGTGTGAGACATCGCCGAGGCGGTTGCCGACACGACACTCGGGCACGGCGGCGAACAGCGACTCCTCGGTGGTCTTGAGCAGCTTGCGGGCAACCGGGGTGATCGGACCGACCGCGAACGTGCGCGCGGCGTCGGCCACCCACCCCTGGTAGACGACGCCAACGTCCACCGACAGGATGTCGCCTCGGGCCAGCGTGTACGGACCCGGAATGCCGTGCACGATCATCGAGTTGGGCGAGGCGCAGATCGAGCCGGGGAAGCCGCGGTAGCCCTTGAAGGCCGGCTCGGCCCCCTGGGAGCGGATGAACTTCTCCGCCGCCTGATCGAGCTCCCGCGTGCTGACGCCGGGTCGCACCTTGCCGGCGAGCAGGTTCATCGTCTTGACGAGGATCGCACCCGCGGCGGCCATGCGATCGATCTCCTCGGGGGTCTTCTTGATGATCACGTGTGCAGCCGCCCTGAAATCAGACGTTCTCCTCCAGCCGAAGGGTCGCGATCACGGCACGGATGTGACCGTGTACCTCGGTGGCCTCGCGCGTCCCGTCGATCCGGCGCATCAGCCCCTGCTCGTCGTAGTAGTCGACCAGCGGCTCGGTCTGATCGTGGTAGACGAGCAGACGGTTTCGGATCACGTCGGGCTTGTCGTCGTCACGCTGAACGAGGCGCGAACCGTCCTGATCGCACACGCCCTCGTGCTTGGGCGGGTCAAACTCGACGTGATAGTTGTGACCCGACTTGACGCATACCCGCCGTCCCGACAGCCGGCGGATGACTTCCTCGTCGGGCACCTCGATCAGCAGCGCCGTGGTGACCCGGCGAGCCAGCTCGGAGAGCTGCTTGTCCAGCGCCTTGGCCTGCTCGATCGTGCGTGGGAAGCCGTCCAGGATGAAGCCGTCCTGAGCATCATCCTGCTGCAGGCGCTCGGCGGCCATCGCCACGATCAGCTGATCGGGCACCAACTCGCCCTTGTCCATGTAGGCCTGCGCCTGTCGGCCGAGGTCTGTCTCCTGCTTTACGTTGGCGCGCAGCATGTCGCCGGTGGAGATGAACGGCAGCTGGAAATCGGAGCGCAGGCGGTCGGCCTGCGTCCCCTTGCCAGCCCCAGGCGGACCGAACAGGATCAGGTTGAGCTCGGGCACGAGTGCTCACTCTATCGTCGGAGCCCCCCACGCGCCGAGCCAGAATACTGAATCACCCTCCGGGCGCTTTACCTATTTAAGGAAGCCCTCGTAGTTGCGCATCATCAATTGCGCCTCCAGCTGCTTCATCGTGTCCAGCGCGACTCCGATCACGATCAGGATGGAGGTCCCGCCGAACAGGAAGTTGGCGCCCGTCTGACTGATCAGGATCGTCGGCAACGCCGCGATTGCCGCCAGGAACAGCGCACCGGGGAACGTCAATCGCGCCAGGATCCGGTCCAGGAACTCCGCCGTCGGGCGTCCGGGTCTCACCCCGGGAATGAAGCCACCGTACTTCTTGAGGTTGTCGGCCTGGTCGACGGGGTTGAACGTGACCGCCGTATAGAAGTAGGTGAACAGGATGATGAAGATGCTCTCGCCGAGCACGTAATGCCAGCTTTGCGGACCGAAGAAGGTCGCCAGATGGGTGGCGAAGTTGTTTCGGTTCTGGCCGATCAGCTGACCGACCGTGGGCGGGATGGCCATCACGCTGGCGGCGAAGATCACCGGGATTACGCCGGCCATGTTGACGCGCAGCGGTAGGTAGGTCTGCCCGCCCTGCGTCATCCGCCGGCCGATCACGCGCTTGGCGTACTGGATCGGGATCCGGCGCTGGCCCTCCTGCACAAACACCACGGCGGCCACGACAGCGATCGCGATGAACGGCATGACCACCTTGAATACCTGGTTCGGGTTGGTCCACCAGGAGTTCACGCCACTGGGGATCCGCGACACGATCGACGCGAAGATCAGTAGCGAGATCCCGTTGCCGATCCCGCGCTGGGTGATCAGCTCGCCCATCCACATCAGCAGCACTGTGCCGGCGGTCAGCGAGATGACGATCAGGAAGACCTTCAGCAACGTGAAATCGCTGATCAAGGTAACGCCCGCCTGCTGCTCGAAGCTGCGGAACAGGAACACGTAGCCGATCGACTGGGCGAAGGCGAGGCCGACGGTGAGGTAGCGCGTGTACTGGGTGATCCGCGCCTGGCCGACCTCCCCCTCCTTCTGGAGCTTCTCCAACGAGGGCACGACGACCTGCAGCAGCTGCAGGATGATCGAGGCCGTGATGTAGGGCATGATCCCCAGCGCGAAGATGGCGATCCGGCCCAGGCCGCCGCCTGAGAAAAGGTTCAGCAGCCCGAGGATGCTGTTGCCGCCGAAGTTCTTCTGGATCGCGTTGACGGCTTTCGAGTTGATGCCCGGCGCGGGGATGTGGGTGCCGAGCCGGTAGAGCAGCAGGATCCCGGCTGTGAACAGGACCTTCGTACGGATCTCGCCGACCCTGAACGCTCCGAGGATCGTCGCGATCATCCCGGCTTGGCCTCAGCCCTCGATCAGCTGGCAGGTTCCGCCGGCGGCTTCGATCTGCTCGCGCGCGGCGGTGCTGAACCCGTGTGCGTGGACGGTGAGCGCCTTGGTCAGCTCTCCCTTGGCCAGCACCTTGACGGCGACGCCCTTACGGGTCGCCAGCCCCTTGGCGTTGAGCGCCTCCAGCGTGACGGCCGCGCCGGCCTCAAAACGGGCCTCGAGGTCAAGCAGATTGACCGGCTGGGTGTGGGTGCGGAAGGGCTCGAACGGCATCGACTTCTTCATGTGCGGCCCGCGCAGCTTGCGCATCCGCATGTGGATCGGGTTCTGTCCACCCTCGAAGCGGGCCCGGGCCTTGGCGCCCGAGCGGGAACCGTAACCCTTCTGGCCGCGCCCAGAGGTCTTGCCGGTCCCCGATCCCTCGCCGCGGCCGACCCGCTTGCGCGCCTTGCGCGACCCGGGGGCCGGGCTGAGGTTGTGCAGCCCGATCCGCTCGTCGGGGGCGTGCTCGCCGGGGGCGCTCACGAGTCCTCCGGAGTCTGCTCGGACACGTTCACGATCCTTGCACCTCGCCGGCAGACTCCGCAACCTCAACGAGATGGCGGACCTTGTGCAGCATGCCGCGAATCTGCGGCGAGTCCGAGACCTCGACGGTGTGACCGATTCGGCGCAGACCCAGCGAGCGCAGAGTGTCTAGCTGGCGCTTATCGCAGCCGTTGCGCGACTTGAGCTGGGTGACGAGTACCGTGCTCACGCTGCCCCGTTCGAGGCAGCCGCACCCTCGGCGGCGGGCGCCTCGGCGACAGCTTGACCGTCGGCGGCGGGGGCGTCGTCCGGAGCGGAGCCCTCGGCGGTCAGGGCGCCCGCGGCGGCCGTGCTGTCGCTGCCCTCGGCCGTCAGGCCCAGCACCTGGTTGATCGACAGGCCGCGCAGCTCGGCGACCTCGCGGGGTGTGCGCAGCGATTCCAGGCCGGCCATCGTGGCCTTGACCAGGTTGATCGGGTTCTGCGAGCCAAGGCTCTTGGAGAGGATGTCGTGGATCCCTGCCAGCTCCAGCACCGCGCGCACGCCGCCGCCGGCGATTACGCCGGTACCGGGGGCCGCCGGCTTGAGGAATACGCGCCCGGCCCCGAACACGCCCGTCGTCTGATGGGTGATGGTGGAGCCGTGCTTGGGCACGCGATAGAGGTTCTTCTTGGCACGCTCGACGCCCTTCTGGATCGCCATCGGGACCTCGTTGGCCTTGCCGTAGCCGATGCCGACCACCTCACGCTCGTCGCCGACGACCACCAGCGCGGTGAACGAGAAGCGGCGCCCACCCTTGACGACCTTGGCGACGCGGTTGATCTCCACCACGCGCTCCTGGAGGTCAAGGCCGGCGGATGAAACTGTGCGATCTCTGGACATGAAGTGGTGAGAGTAGCGGCTCTAGAAGCTCAGGCCGGCTTCGCGGGCCCCTTCGGCCAGCGCCTTGACCCGGCCGTGGAATTGATATCCGCCGCGATCGAACACGGCGGCGTCCACACCGGCGGCCTTGGCCCGCTCGCCCAGCAGCGCCCCGGCGCGGTGCGCCTGCTCGGTCGGCCCCAGCGATCGCAGCTCCGCCTCGGTCCAGTTGACCGCCGTGATCGTGTGGCCGGCGTCGTCGTCGACCAGCTGGGCAAAGATGCCGCGGTTGGAGCGGAAGACCGAGATCCGGGGCCGCTGCGCGGTGCCGTGGATCTTCGCCCGCACGCGGCGGCGTCGCTTGAGACGGCGTTGAGGCTTGGTGACGACTGTCATGCTCGTTTACCGACCTTGCGGGCCACGTACTCACCCTCGTAGCGGATCCCCTTGCCCTTGTAGGGCTCGGGCTTGCGTTGCTTGCGGATCAGGGCCGCGACCTCCCCGACCTGCTGCTTGGAGGCGCCGCGAACGACGATCCGTGTCGGCTGGGGCACCTCGAACTCGATCCCGTCCGGGGCCTTGATCGAAACCGGGTGCGAGTAGCCGAGCGCCAGCTCCAGATCGCGGCCGCGCAGCTGCGCGCGGTAGCCGACGCCCTGGATCTCCAAGCGCTTCTCGTATCCGTCGGTCACGCCGACGACCATGTTGGCCACCAGCGTGCGGGTCAGCCCGTGCAGGGCGCGATGCTCGCCGCGATCGGTCGGCCGCTTAACAAGCAGTTCCTCGCCGACGTGCTCCACCGAGATGTCGCGATGCACGCGCTCGGACAACTCGCCCTTGGGGCCGTTGACGATCACGCGCTCGGGCTCGATCGCGATCGAGACGCCGGCGGGCACGGCGATTGGTTGTCTTCCGATCCGGGACATCTTCTAGAGGGTTACCAGATCCTGGCCACGACCTCGCCACCGACGCCCTGTTGGCGGGCTTCGTGGCCGGTCATGACCCCTTTCGAGGTTGAGATGATCGCGGTCCCCATCCCGCCCTGAATCCGCGGGATGTGGGAGTGATCGACGTAAGTTCGCTGGCCGGGGCGCGAAACGCGCTGCATTCCGGAGATCACGGGTCGGCGCTCGTTGGTGTACTTGAGCGTGACCCTGAGCTGCTCGCCGGGCCGGCCGGGGACCGGCGGGTCTATCTGGTAGGCCTCGATGTAGCCCTGCTCCTTGAGGATCCGGGCCAGCTCGCGCTTCAGCTTGGAGGACGGAAGCGCCACATCGTGGTGCTGGGCCTTGGCAGCATTGCGCAAGCGGGTCAGGAAGTCGGCTACGGGATCGGTCATCGACATGGCGAGGCGATCACCAACTCGACTTCGTCATGCCGGGGACGTATCCGTTGTGCGCCAGCTCACGCAGGCAGATCCGGCAGACGCCGAACTTGCGGTAGACCGCGCGGGCGCGACCGCAGCGGCGGCAACGGGTGTAACCCCGGGTCTTGTACTTGGGCGTCCGCTGCTGGCGGACTCGCTGAGAAAGCTTGGCCATGTGCTCCTTCTAATTCTGGTTGGCGGCCGTCGCCTGGGGACGGCCCTCCTTCGAAAACGGCATCCCGAGCGCCTCCAGCAGGGCGAACGATTCTTCGTCGCTGGCGGCGCTCGTCGTGATCGTGATGTCGAGACCGCGCACCTGATCGACCTCGTCGTAGTCGACCTCGGGGAAGATGATCTGCTCACGCACGCCCATCGAGTAGTTCCCGCGGCCGTCGAACGAGCGCGGGTTCAGCCCGCGGAAGTCCCGGATCCGAGGGATCGCGACCGACATCAGGCGGTCAAGGAACTCATACGAGCGCTGGCCGCGCAGCGTGACGGCCAGGCCGACGGGCATGCCCTCACGTACCTTGAACTGCGCGATCGACTTGCGCGCCCGGCGCACGCTCGGTCGCTGGCCGGTGATCGTCGCCAGCTGCTCGGTCGCGGCATCGAGCATCTTGGAGTCCTGCTTGGCCTCGCCGACGCCCATGTTTACCGTGATCTTCTCGATCCGCGGCGCCTGCATCGGGGTCGAGTAGCCAAAGCGCTCGACCAGGGCCGGTCTGATCTCCTCCAGATACCTGCTCTTCAGTCTTGCCGGCATGTCAGTCGATCCTCGCTCCGCTGCGCTTGGCGATGCGCAAGCGCTTGCCGTTTTCGATCTCCACGCCGACGCGGGTGGGCTTGCCGTCCTTGGGATCGATCAGCATCACGTTTGAGAGGTGGATCGGGCCTTCCTTCTCGATCACGCCGCCGACCTGTTCGGCGCGCTGGGCGCCGGCGACCTGCTGGGGTCGCTGGTGGCGCTTGACCATGTTCAGTCCTTCGATGTAGACGCGCTGGGCCTTGGGGTCGACACGCAGCACCTTGCCGCGCTTGCCTCGATCCTTGCCACCGATCACGATCACATCGTCGTTTGCCTTGATTCGTGCGGGCACTAGAGGACCTCGGGGGCCAGGGAGACGATCTTCATGAAATTTCGTTCGCGTAGTTCGCGGGCCACCGGACCGAAGATACGGGTTCCGCGTGGATTGTTCTGCGCGTCGATCAGCACCGCTGCGTTCTCGTCGAAGGCGATGTAGGTGCCGTCCTCGCGTCCGTAGGACTTCTTGGTGCGTACGACGACCGCGGTCACGACTTCGCCCTTCTTGACCGAGCCCTGGGGGCTGGCCTGCTTGACGGTGGCCACGATCACGTCGCCGACGGCCGCATAGCGTCGCCGTGAGCCGCCCCGCACGCGGATCACCAGGATCTCTCGCGCGCCGGTGTTGTCGGCCACGCGCAGCCGGGTCTCATTTTGGATCACTTACTTGGCCCTCTTGACGACTTCGATCAGTCGCCAGCGCTTGGTGCGTGACAGCGGGCGCGCCTCGCGGACGATCACCGTATCGCCGATGTGAGCGTCGTTTGCCTCGTCGTGGGCGTGCAGCGTGCTGGAAGTGCGCACGATCTTCTCGTAGCGGCGGTGACGGCGCGCCGTGTCGATCCTCACGGTGATCGTCTTGTCGGCGCGATCGGAGACGACCACGCCCTGGCGGATCTTCTGCACGCGCGGCGCGTGCTCACGCGGGGGCGTCGTCTCGCTGCCGGTGTTACCGGCGCGTTCCTTCTCACGTGTGCGGGTGCGCATCACGCTTCTGACCTGCGCCTTGCCGCGGCGCTCGGCTACCCGCTCGGCCTGACGCTCCTCCGGACTCCGTGAGCCACGCGACTTGGTCTTTGACGCCTTGGCTGCACGGGCGCGCCGCCGCCGTTCCTTCGGCGCGAGCACCTCCGCGGGGGGCGCGGTCGGACCGGAACGTGCGGCCGGTGCCTGAGTGGCCTGCGGCGCTTGCGCTGCGGGCTGCTCTTCAGGGGTCTGTTCAGGATTCTCGTTGGTCTCTTCAGCCATAGTCCTAAGCCTGTCCGTTGATATCTCGCTCGCCCAAAATGGTCAGCGCGCGGGCAACGTCTCGCTTGGCGCGCGCCAAGCCGGCGGTGTTGTCCAACTCGCCGGTCGCGTGCTGGAAACGCAGCCCGAACAGCTCGCGCCGGATGGTGCGAATGTGCTCGCGCAGCTCGGTTTCGCTCATGTCGCGCAGCTCAGCCGGCTTCATCGCTAAGCGTCCTCTCGCATCACGAACTTGGTCCTGACGGGAAGCTTGTGGCCGGCCAGGCGCATTGCCTCACGCGCGAGTGGCTCGGACACTCCGGCCAGCTCGAACATAACCCGTCCCGGCTTGACCACTGCGACCCAGCCCTCGGGCGAGCCCTTGCCCGAGCCCATCCGGGTTTCGGCCGGCTTCTTGGTGAACGGCTTGTCGGGATAGACATTGATCCACACCTTGCCGCCGCGCTTGATCTTGCGGGTCATGGCGATGCGCGCAGCCTCGATCTGGCGGTTGGTCAACCATCCCGCGTCGATCGTCTTAAGCCCGTACTCGCCGAACTGGACCGTTACCTGCCCACGTGAAAGTCCACCGCGCCGGCCGCGGTGCTGCTTGCGATGCTTGACACGCTTGGGGGACAGCATCAGCGACCGCCTCCGCCGGAGGCTCCGCCACCGCCGCCGCCGGGACGCGGGCCACGTCCGCCGCCGCCACCACGGCCACCGCCGCCGGCACCACCAGGCCCGCCGCCACGGCCACCGGAACCGGAGCCACCCGGACCACCTGGACCGCCGCTACGACCACCGGGACCGCCGCTGCGGCCACCGCCGCCGCCACGACCGGACCCACCGGGACCACCAGGCCCGCCGCCACGGCCACCGGAACCGGGACCACCCGGACCACCGCCACGGCCACCGGGACCGCCGCTGCGACCGGACCCACCCGCGCCACCAGGACCGCCGCCACGGCCACCGCCGCCGCCGCCGCCGCCGCGACCGGAGCCACCCGCCCCACCAGGACCGCCGCCACGGCCACCGGACCCACCCGCCCCGGATCCGCCCGGGCCGCCGCCACGCCCGCGTCCGTCGCGGCCACCGCCGCGTCCGTCGCGGCCGCCTCGCTCAGCCGCCTGCGGCGCGGGCTCATCCATGATCGTCAGGTCGGCGCCGGTGTAACCCTCAGGCATGATCTCGCCCTTGTTGATCCAGCACTTGACGCCGATCCGGCCGAAGGTTGTACGCGCCTCGTGGAAGCCGTAATCAATGTCCGCGCGCAGGGTGTGAAGCGGAACCCGCCCGTCCGAGTAACCCTCGGTGCGGGCCATCTCGGCGCCACCCAGGCGCCCTGACACCTGGACCTTGACGCCCTTGGCCCCGGAGCGCATCGCGCTGGTGAGCGCGCGCTTCATGGCGCGGCGAAAGGCGACCCGGTTCTGGAGCTGCTCGGCGATCGACTGCGCGACCAGACGGGCGTCGAGCTCGGGGCGCTTGATCTCGAGGATGTTGACCTTGACCTGCTTGCCGGTGATCCGGTGCAGATCACGGCGCAGCTGATCGACCTCCGAGCCGGACTTGCCGATCACGATTCCCGGCCGGGCGGTGTGGATGTTGATCTCGACCTCGGTGGCGTTCTTGCGGATCGTGATGTCCGACAGGCCGGCGTGCGACAGGCGCCCGATGATGTGCGCGCGGATCTGCGTGTCCTCGTGCAGGTAGTCGGAGAAGTTCTTCTCGTTGAACCAGTTCGACTTCCAGTCGTGGATGTAACCCACGCGGATCGACTCAGGATGAACTTTTTGACCCATTGACTGTCTTTATTCCTTTGGCGTGAGCAAGATCGTCAGGTGACTGGTGCGCTTGCGGATCTTCGACGCGCGACCCATGGCGCGCGGCCGGAAGCGCTTGATCGTCGGCCCCTCGTCGGCCTTGACCGCCTTGACATACAGATCCTCGCCGACGAGCTCATGATTGTGCTCTGCGTTCGCCACCGCCGACTCGAGCAGCTTGCTCCAGTCACGTGCGATCGCCCGCGGCGTAACCGCCAGGATAGCTCGTGCCTCCTCGACGCTCTTTCCCCGGATGTGGTCACAGACCAGCCGGGCCTTGCGCGCCGAAGAGCGCACATACTTGGCCTGCGCCCGCACGACCGGGATCGGAGCCCCGGGATCGCGCCGCGGGCGCCGTCGAGTGGGAGCGGGCGTCGGAGCCGGAGGCTCCTCCGAAGCGCCACCGCGCCGCCGGCGCCGCCGAGGCTTAGGCGCCTCCGCAGCCGGCTCAGCAGCCTCCTCCTCAGCATCCACCTCATCAGAGTCTTCGTCCTCAGCTTCTACGTCGTCGTCAGCGCCGGTCTCGGGCTCGTCCTCAATCTCGGTCCCGGGCTCCGGCCCTTCCCCAGCCTGGGGGCCGACGTCAGAAGACTCCGCAGCCGCCGGGGCAGCGTCGTCACCATCAGCAGCCGACGCCGGTTCAGCGGAGGACTCCGACGCCACTCGCGTCTCTTCGAGCTCCGCCGCCGCTCGCGCCGCAGCGCGCGTAGCGTCGGAGCCGCCGCTGACACCGGCCCCGGACTCAGAGCCCGATGAACCGCGGCTCGGCTGCTGTGGTTCTTCGGGCGTCATCGTCTTTTACCGGTCGATGTGTGGCCGCGGTAGAGCCGCGTGGGAGCGAACTCGCCGAGTTTGTGCCCCACCATCGACTCGGAGATGAACACGGGCACGTGCTTGCGGCCGTCGTGGACGGCGATCGTATGGCCGACCATCTCCGGGAAGATCGTCGACGTGCGTGACCACGTCCTGACCATGCGCTTCTCGCCCGAGGAGTTCATCGCCTCGATCCGGTTCATCAGGCGATCCTCGACCCACGGGCCCTTCTTGCTCGAACGACTCATCGCTTCTTACCCCTTTTGCGTCCTCGCACGATGTAACGGTCTGAGGTCTTGCCCTTCTTGCGCGTGCGGTAACCGAGCGTGGGCACGCCCCACGGCGTCACCGGGTGACGTCCCGCGGTGGTGGAGCCCTCGCCCCCACCGTGCGGGTGGTCGACCGGGTTCATCGCCGTGCCGCGCGTCTGCGGGCGCACGCCCATGTGCCGCTTGCGGCCGGCCTTGCCGATCTTGACGTTCTGATGATCTGAGTTGCCGATCGTGCCGACGGTGGCGCGGCAGTCCGCGCGGACCATCCGCATCTCGCCGGAGGGCAGTCGCAGGGTCGCGTACTCGCCCTCCTTCGCCAGCAGCTGGATCCCGGTGCCTGCGGCGCGACCCAGCTGGCCGCCGCGGCCGGGGACCAGCTCAACGTTGTGCACCACGGTGCCCGGGGGCATATTGGCCAGCGGCAGGCTGTTGCCGACCCGGATGTCGGCGCCGGCACCCGACTGCACGGTGGCGCCCACTCGCAGGCGCGCCGGCGCCAGGATGTAGGCCTTCTCACCGTCGGCGTAGTGCAGCAGCGCGATGTAGGACGTGCGGTTGGGGTCGTACTCGATCTGGGCGACCCTGGCCGGGATCCCGTCCTTACGGCGCTTGAAGTCGATTTTGCGGTACAGGCGCTTCGCGCCGCCGCCGCGGTGGCGTGAGGTCTTGCGACCGTGGGCGTTGCGCCCGCCGGACTTCTTCAGACCCTCGGTCAGCGACTTCTCCGGCCGCGATCGCGTGACCTCGGCAAAGTCCGGATAGGTGACGAACCGCCGTCCGGGGGAGGTCGGCTTCGGTTTGCGGATCGGCATTACCCAGGTCCCTCGCAACCCGGGACTTGATTGGCGTTACGGGCGATCATCAGTCAGCTCCTTCAAAGTCCGGGACTCGGGTTTGTGTTGTCCCTGTCATCACTCAGGTCCCTCGAGTCCGGGACTGGACTTGGTGGTGCTCGACGTCATTACTCGGGTCCCTCCAGTCCTTGGAAGATCGGGATCGTGTCGCCCTCGCGGACCTGCACGATTGCCTTCTTCCATTGCCGCGTACGGCCGGCCGTCTGCCCGCGACGCTTGGGCTTGCTCTTGATCGAGGCGGTGCGGACCGCCAGCACCTTGACGTCGAACAGCTCCTCGATCGCTTGGCGGATCTGGGTCTTATGCGCGCGATCGTGCACGCGGAATGTGTACTTGCCGGCCTCGGCTAGGACGAAGGACTTCTCCGAGACGACGGGACGGATGATCACCTGGCTGGGGTCCATCAGGCCGCGGCCTCCTCTGGGTCAACGGTGGTGGCGCCGGCGGCGCGGGCGACCAGCGCCGACAGCGCGGCGTCGGAGACCAGCAGCGAGGCCGCGCCGATCACGTCGCTCACGCCCGCCTCATCGACGGGCATTACGTCCACACGCGGAAGATTCCGGAACGACTTCCCGGCCGAGGCCTCCTCGGCCGTCAACAGGATCAGCGTCGGCGCCGTCGCACCCCAGTCGGCCAGCAGGCCGGCAGCCTGCTTGCTGGAGGGAGCGTCGAAGCGCGATGCGTCGAAGATCGCCAGCGACTCGCGCTCAGCATGAACCGACAGAACGCTGCGTAGCGCCGCGCGACGCGCCTTGCGGTTGACCTTGGCGGTGAAGCTCCGGGGCGTTGGACCGAACACGGTGCCACCCCCGGTCCACACCGGCGAGCGCGAGGAACCGGCACGAGCCCGGCCGGTGCCCTTCTGGCGCCACGGCTTGGCGCCACCGCCGGAGACCTCACCGCGAGTCTTGGTGGAGGCGGTGCCGCGACGGCGGGCGTTCAGCTCGGCGCGCACCGCTTCGTGCACGAGGGGCATGTTGAACCCGGCCTCGAACGCGGTCGCGTCGAGCGTCTGAGTGCCGCCCTCCAGCTTCGGAGCGCTCCTAGCCATCGGTCCTCACCTCTACGGTCGAGCCCTTGGGCCCGGGCACGGCGCCGCGCAACAGCAGCAGGTTCTGCTCCGGCAGCACCTCAACGACGGTCAGTCCACGCTGGGTCACGCGTCCGCCGCCCATACGCCCCGGTCCCCGGATCCCCTTGAACACGCGCGAGGGTGTCGCCGACGCGCCGATCGACCCCGGCGCGCGGACGTTGTGGGAGCCGTGGGACTTGGGTCCGCTGGCGAAGTTGTGGCGCTTGATCGTCCCCTGAAATCCCTTGCCCTTGGACTTACCGGACACCTTGACCTGCTGGCCGACCTCGAACGCGCCGACCGTGACCGTCTCGCCGACCAGCAGCTCGCCGGCCTCATCGCGGAACTCGGCCAGGTGGCGGTGCGCCGAAGCGTCGGCCTTCTTCAGGTGGCCGAGCTCGGCCCTGGTCAGAACTTTCTCCTTGCAGGCGCCGAACGCGAGCTGGACCGCCTCGTAGCCGTCGATCTCGAAGGTGCGGATCGCGGTCACCGGGCACGGGCCCGCCTCGAGCACCGTCACGCGCTCGACGCGTCCGTCGTCGAGGAACCGCTGGGTCATTCCGAGCTTCTTGGCAAGAATTGCGGCCATCGTCGTCAGGAGGCGAGACGGATCTCGATATCCACGCCGGCCGGAAGGTGATCGAGTCGCTGGAGCGAGTCGACCGTCTTGGGGGTGGGCTGGTGAATGTCGATCAGTCGCTTGTGGGTGCGGATCTCAAAGTGCTCGCGCGAGTCCTTGTCCTTGAACGGCGAGCGGATGACGCAGTAGACGTTCTTCTCGGTCGGCAAGGGCACGGGGCCGGACACGGTCGCGCCGGTGCGCGCCGCCGTCTCGACGATCTCCTTGGCCGCCGTCTCGATCGCCGTGTGGTCGTAGGACTTCAGGCGGATGCGGATCTTGTTTTGGGCGATGGTTGCCACGATTTAGCTAAAGCTTTTTTGTCTTTTCTCAGTGTTTAGGGCGGAACCCCGGGTTTGGGGCCCGCCCCACAAGGTCGTATCTGCTTATTACTCCGGGGGCTGGGCTAGGACCCTCCCCCGGGAGTTGGCCGCCAGGCCAACTCCCAATTCAATAGCGCCAGCTATTGAATAACTTCGGTTACGACCCCCGAGCCGACCGTACGGCCGCCCTCGCGAATCGCGAACCGCAGACCCTGATCCATGGCGATCGGCTGGATCAGCTCGATCTCCATCTGGACGTTGTCACCGGGCATGACCATCTCCGTGCCTTCGGGGAGGTTGGCCACGCCGGTCACGTCGGTCGTGCGGAAATAGAACTGCGGCCGGTAGCCCGTGAAGAACGGCGTGTGACGGCCGCCCTCCTCCTTCTTGAGGACGTAGACCTCGGCCTTGAACTTGGTGTGCGGAGTGATCGAGCGGGGCTTGCACAACACCTGGCCGCGCTCGATGTCCTCGCGCTTGGTACCGCGCAGCAGGCAACCCACGTTGTCGCCGGCGCGGCCCTCGTCGAGGATCTTCTTGAACATCTCGACGCCGGTCACGACCGTCGTCGTCGTCGCGCGGATGCCGACGATCTCGACCGTCTCGCCGGTCTTGATGATTCCCTGCTCGATGCGTCCGGTCGCGACCGTCCCCCGACCAGTGATCGAGAACACATCCTCGACCGGCATCAGGAACGGCTTGTCCAGGTCGCGGACAGGCTCGGGGATATATGTGTCGAGTGCCTCGGCGAGATCGAGGATCTTCTGCTCGTACTCCTTGTCGCCCTCGAGCGCCTTCAGCGCCGAGCCGATCACGAACGGGATGTCGTCGCCGGGGAACTCGTACTCGGACAGCAGGTCACGGATCTCGACCTCGACCAGCTCGAGCAGCTCGGGGTCGTCGACCATGTCAGCCTTGTTGAGGAACACGACGATGTAGGGGACGCCGACCTGACGGGCGAGCAGGATGTGCTCCCGCGTCTGGGGCATCGCGCCGTCGGCCGCCGACACGACCAGGATCGCGCCGTCCATCTGCGCGGCGCCGGTGATCATGTTCTTGACGTAGTCCGCGTGGCCGGGACAGTCCACGTGTGCGTAGTGCCGGTTGGCAGTCTGGTACTCGACGTGGGAGGTCGCGATCGTGATCCCGCGTGCCTTCTCCTCGGGAGCGTTGTCGATCGACTCGAACGACCGAACTTCGGTGCCGCCGAAGTTCTCGTTCAGCACCTTGGTGATGGCGGCCGTCAGCGTCGTCTTGCCATGGTCGATGTGACCGATGGTCCCGACGTTGAGATGCGGCTTATCGCGCTCGAACTTGGCCTTCGCCACTTTGGTGTCGCTCCTTCTTCTCTCTTGTTTTCTGTTCGTCTCAGGACGAACCCATTCAGGATATAAGTTTTCCGTCCGGTGCTGCTGTTACGTCCCCGCTCAGAGTCCCGCGGCCTGGTCGCCCACGACCTTCTCGGCGATGTTAGGCGGTACCTCTTGATAGCGATCGAACTGCATCGTGTAAGTAGCCCGGCCCTGGGTGTTTGACCGCACGTCGGTGGCGTAACCGAACATCTCGGCGAGCGGGACCTCCGCGGTGATCACCTGGGCGTTGCCCCGCTGCTCCATGCCGAGGATGTGGCCGCGACGGCGGTTGAGGTCACCGATCACCTCGCCCATGAACTCCTCGGGGGTGACCACCTCAACGCCGAATACGGGCTCGAGCAATATTGGCTTGGCGCGCGCCACCGCCGCCTTGAGCGCCAGCGAGCCCGCTACCCGGAAGGCGATCTCCGACGAGTCGGTGTCGTGGTACTTGCCGTCGGTCAGCGTCACCCGGACGTCGACCATCGGGTAGCCGGCGCGCGGACCGTTGTCCATCGCGTCCTCGATGCCCTTCTCGACGGCCGGGATGAACTCCGTCGGGATCGACCCACCCCTGATCTTGTTGACGAAGTCAAAGCCCTCACCGGGCGCCGGCTCGACGTTGATGTAGACGATGCCGTATTGACCGGAGCCGCCGGTCTGGCGCACGAGCCGGCCCTCGACCTTCTCCGCCGTGCCTTTGATCGTCTCGCGATAGGAGACCTGCGGACGGCCCACGTTGGCGTCGACCTTGTATTCGCGCAGCATGCGGTCGACCAGCACCTCCAGGTGCAGCTCGCCCATTCCGGAGATCTCGGTCTGGCCGGTCTCCTCGTTGGTGCGCACCTGGAAGGTGGGGTCCTCCTCGGCCAGGCGGGCCAGCGCAGTGGACATCTTCTCCTGGTCGGCCTTGGTCTTGGGCTCGATCGCCACCTTGATCACCGGCTCGGGAAACTCGATCATCTCGAGCTTGATCGGCCGATCGGGCGCGGCGAGCGTGTCGCCGGTCACCACCTGCTTGATCCCGACGCCGGCCGCGATGTCCCCGGCGTAGACCTCTTGCAGCTCTTGGCGCTCGTTGGCGTGCATCATCAGGATCCGGCCAATCCGCTCGGTCTTTCCGGTGCTCACGTTGAGCACTCGCGATCCGGCCGCCAGCTTGCCCGAGTAGACACGGAAGTAGGTCAGCTTGCCAACGTAGGGGTCAGCCATGATCTTGAACGCCAGCGCCGCGAACGGCTCGTCGTCAGATGCGTTGCGATGCGCCGGCCGGCCCCCGTTGTCGGATGACTTGTCGGGCTCGATCCCCTCGATCGGCGGTACCTCCAGCGGGCTCGGGAGATAGTCGATCACCGCATCGAGCAGCAGCTGGACGCCCTTGTTCTTGAAACTCGATCCGCACAGCACCGGCGTGATCTGGTTGGCAAGCGTGGCCGCGCGGATCGCATGGCGCAGACGCGCGGGCGGGATCTCCTGATCCTCCAGGATCATCTCGACCAAACCGTCGTCGTAGTGCGAAACCTCCTCGAGCAGGTGCTCGCGGGCGGCGGCGGCGGCATCGACAAGATCGGCCGGGATAGCGACGATCTCCGGCTCCTTACCGAGCTCGTCCTTATAGACGATCGCGTGGTTCTCGACCAGGTCGATGACCCCGAGGAAATCGGACTCGGCGCCGATCGGCAGCTGGATCGGAACCGGGTGCGCGCCAAGGCGATCGATCATCGTCTGCACACCGCGGGCGAAGTCGGCTCCGATGCGGTCCATCTTGTTGATGTACGCGATCCGCGGCACGTGATACTTGTCGGCCTGGCGCCAGACCGTCTCAGACTGCGGCTCGACGCCGGCCACCGAGTCAAACAGCGCGATCGCGCCGTCGAGCACGCGCAGCGAGCGCTCCACCTCGACCGTGAAGTCGACGTGACCCGGAGTGTCGATGATGTTGATCCGGTGGCCCTTCCACTCGGCCGTGGTGGCCGCCGAGGTGATGGTGATGCCGCGCTCCTGCTCCTGCTCCATCCAGTCCATGACTGCGGCGCCCTCATGGACCTCCCCCATCTTGTACGTCTTACCGGTGTAATAGAGGATGCGCTCGGTCGTCGTCGTCTTACCGGCGTCGATATGCGCCATGATCCCGATATTGCGAGTGTTTTCTAACGTGAACGTACGAGGCATGGGGCTTTGCTTTTCGGAGCTGGTCCCGCTCACCGAACATGGACATGAAAAAGGGCCCAGAGGGCCCGTTCACGACGCACATGTCGACTGCGGGCGATTGTCTATTAGGTCGGCGTCACCATTTGTGTGGATCCTTCGCGCCCGGGAGCGAGCACGGATGAAAGCGACGCCGCCCGAGGGGAGCCACGAATATAGCAGAGGCCACCGACCCTTCGGAGGCCATTCCGGCGCGTCGGCCCGGTCTGAGGAGTGGGCGTGAAACGCGTCTCGCCGGCCGCCGTCACGGTCTGGGCAAGCGGCGTTCTGGGCGCCCTGCTGCTGGGTTTGGCCGAGTTCACAACCCTGTTCGAAGTTCATTCCTCGGCCCGCAGCTCTGCCGTGGCTACCGTCAGCGCGGGGTCTCAGCACTCCTACGCGATGATCCCGATCGCGCTGCTGGCGCTCGTCCTGACCTACAGCGTCTGGCTGACGCGCAGCCGGGTGGCGCTCGGCGCGATCGGCGTGCTGGGCGTGATCGCGCTGCTGATCGCACTGGTAGGCGACCTACCTGACGCCCACGCGACCGGGCTGCTGCGCAGCACCGGCGCGCCTGGTTCGGGGACGGACCTGGCCAACGGCACCTCCAGCCCGGCCATCGGCCTCTACCTGGAGACCCTCGGCGGCGTGCTGCTGCTGATCGCGGGCGGCCTCGGTCTGCTGGCGGTCGGGCCGCCGGCCGAGCGCACGCCACGGCCCCGGCGGCCAACGCCGGCGCGTGATGCGTCCGAGGCGTAGACCCTCGTCCGGATTTGATCAACTCGCAAATGGTCGGTTTGCTGACCGCGATCGGAAGTGAGCGGTCTACTAACAAGCGGTCCGTCACATTTAAGAAACGCGAGGGTTGTCCTGCCGCAACCCCCGGTCCCGTGCGGTGGGCGGCCCTCGCGTTTTACCTCTCGGGCGCGAGCTGGCGATCTCCCTGAGGCCTAGGCGGCGATCGACGGCCGCGATGTGCCAGCGACGCTCGGCTGGTCCGGGCGAGCGCGCGATTGAGACGCGACCCACGGCCGACCCACAGCCGGCCAGCACCAGTGGCGCGCTCAGCGCGTTCGGGCTACCAGCGGTAGTGGGCGAAGGCCTTGTTGGCCTGCGCCATGCGGTAGATGTCGTCCTTGCGCTTGAACGCATTGCCCTGCTGCTGCTGGGCATCGAGCAGCTCGTGCGCCAAGCGCTGGGCCATCGTCTTCTCACGCCGCTGGCGGGCGAACTGAACGAGCCAGCGCACGGCGAGGGTGCGCGCACGGCGGGAGGGGACTTCCACCGGGACCTGGTAGGTCGCGCCGCCGACGCGGCGGGATTTGACCTCCAGCACGGGGGTCAGCGCCTTGAGACCGGCCTCGAGTTGCTCGACTGCGTTCTTGCCGCTGCGCTCACCGAGAATCGCCAGCGCGTCATAGACGATCTTCTCCGCCAGCGATTTCTTCCCGTCGAGCATCACCTTGTTGATGACCTGCTGGACGAGCCGGTTTCGATAGACGGCGTCGGCCTCGATCGGCCGGAGCTGGGCTGCTGCGCGACGTGGCATCGGTGTGGCTCTACTTGGCCTTGACGCCGTACTGCGAGCGGGCCTTCTTGCGGTCGCTGACGCCCGCGGCGTCAAGCGTGCCGCGGATCACCTTGTAGCGGAAGCCCGGCAGGTCCTTGACGCGACCGCCGCGGACGAGCACAACCGAGTGCTCCTGGAGGTTGTGGCCCTCTCCGGGGATGTAGGCCCCGACCTCCATGCCGTTGGTCAGGCGCACACGGGCGACCTTGCGCAACGCCGAGTTCGGCTTCTTGGGCGTCGTCGTGTAGACACGCGTGCAGACGCCCCGGCGCTGCGGAGCGGCGACCTTCTTCTTGCGGCCCTTGCCGGACTTCAGACCCGGCGTGGCCAGCTTCTTCTTCGGCGCGGTGCGCCCTTTACGGATCAATTGGCTGGTGGTCGGCATTCGAGCGAGAGCGTAGCAGGGCAATCCTTCTACGCAATTGCGAAGGATTGGCCATTGCCCTTTGGCAATGCTTCGCGATGCCCGGAGGGGCGGGTCGCCACGCCCCCGCCGGCGATCTGGCCGGCGGAGCGCGCGGCCGCCGGTTCTAGGCGGCCACCCCCGCCAGGGCCTCATCGACCGGGACGTGCGGGACGCCCACCCCCTCGGCGACCGGCGCGTAGGTGACCTCGCCGGCGGCGACGTTGACTCCGAGCTTGAGGCCCGGATTGGCCGCCACCGCACCGTGCACACCGGCGGAGGCGATATCGAGCACGTAGGGCATCGTCGCGTTGGTGAGCGCGTATGTTGAGGTAATCGGCACGGCGCCCGGCATGTTCGTGACGCAGTAGTGGGTGATCCCGTCGACCTCGTAAGTGGGATCGGAGTGCGTCGTCGGCCGGGAGGTCTCAAAGCATCCGCCCTGGTCGATCGAGACGTCGACCAGCACCGACTGGTGCTTCATCATGCCCAGCTGCTCACGGGTCACGATCCGGGGCGCCCGCGCCCCATGCACCAGCACCGCCCCGATCACGAGGTCGGCGTCGGGCAGGCGCTCCTCGATCGACAGCGTCGTGGCAAAGCAGGTGTCGGCGCGTCCGCCGAAGGCGATGTCGAGCTCGCGGAGTCGGTCGATGTTGCGGTCGAACACGTACACGGTCGCCTCCATCCCCAGCGCGATGAAGGCCGCGTGCATGCCGACGACACCACCGCCGATCACCACGACGTTGGCGGCGGCCACGCCGGGGACGCCCCCCAGCAGGATCCCGCGGCCGCCGAGCGGCTTCTCGAGCATGAATGCCCCCGCCTGGGTGGCGATCTTGCCCGCCACCTCGGACATCGGCGCCAGCAGCGGAAGCCGCCCGCGAGCGTCCTCCACCGTCTCATAGGCAATGCAGGTCGCGCCGGAGGCCATCAGCCCGCGGGTCAGGGACTCGTCGGCCGCCAGATGCAGGTAGGTGAACAGCGTGTGGCGAGACTCCAGCCGGGCCACCTCGGCGGGCTGGGGCTCCTTGACCTTGACGATCAACGTCGCCTCGCCGAACAACATCTCGGCGTCGGGGACGATCGTCGCCCCCTGAGCCACGTAGGCCTTGTCGGTGATCGCCGAGCCGAGGCCCGCTCCGCTCTGCACGTAGACCTCGTGGCCCGCATCGGCCAGCTCGCGCACGCCAGCGGGCGTGAGCGCCACCCGGTACTCGTCGGTCTTGACCTCGGTGGGGACACCGACCTTCACGCTCGCCTCCATTCGTCCAGATGATTTACAAGTACGTCGACGGCCTGAGTCATCCGGCTGCGACCAGTTCCCGGCCCCGCAGGGCCAGCCAGAACTCGATCCGGTCGCGGGCGCTGGACAGGTTGCGGCCGGTGAGCTCCTCCACCCGCCGGATCCGGTAGCGAAGCGTGTGGCGGTGGCAGTACAGCCGCCGGGCGGCTCGCTCCCACTGCCCGTTCTCTTCGATGAACGCCTCAAGCGATCTCATCAGTTCCCCTCCGTAGTGTCCCTCACTGGCCTCGATCGGACCGAGGACGGAATCGCAGAAGAGTCGTAATGCCTCATCGTCCTGGAGCGACAGCAGCAACTGGAACGAGCCGAGGTCCTTGTAGGTGGCGAGATGGGCGGTGTGGGCAGACGCGCCGTTGCGGTTGCGCTCGGGGGCGATTCCCAGCGCGAGCGCCTCCACCGCGCACCTCGCCTCATGAAAGCTGCGCCGCGCGTCCGCCCCGGCGACGGGACGCCCGACGCCCACCCGCAACTTGACCCCCAGCTCCTCGCAGACGCGCGCGCCGACCCGCTGGGCCAGCCCGAACAGCTCCTCCTCGGCCAGCGCCGCCACCAGAGCACAGGTGAGCGTGCCCGCTGAGGCGACCAAACCCGGCGCGGCCTCCTCCCGTAATGCGGTCGAGAGCGCTGCCTCCGTCGGAGAGGACGATCCGCGGCCGGTGTTGGGGCGCTCGACCACGATCGCGGCGACACGATCGGCGAGCCCAAAGGGCTCCAGGCGTCGTGACAGCTCGGCACCGGCCAGCTCGCCCTGCACAACCGCGGCCAGCACATCTCCGGCCAGCCGGCGCTCGGTGTCGCCGGCGACGCGGCGGTGCAGCAGCTCGAGCGCCACGATCGTCACCGCCTGATGCAAGGTCAGCCGGTCGAAGTCAGACAGCGGACCGCTGTCCTTGATCGCCACCAGCCAGGCCTCGGGGATCCGCTCCGGGCCGCCGGCGCCGGAGCCCGAGCTGCCATCGGCCGCCACCGGCAGCGCGAGCGCGCGATTGTCCTGCTCGGCATCGGAGGGCAAGAACGCGCGCGCATCGCGGCGCTGGGCACGCTGGCGCAGGTCGCCTTTCAGCGCCGCCAGCGTCTCCGGTTCCACCGTGCGCCGGAACGCACGCTGCACCAGCGGCTCGCCCCGGGCGTCGAACACCAGGACCGCAGCGCCCAGCAGGGTGGCCAGCGTCGCGGCCAGCGCCTCCAGCCCTCGTTCGGAGAGCACGACGCGCTCCAGCCGCTCGTGGGCGGCCAGCGCCCGGCGCAGCACCGCGTACTGCTCGTTGACCAGCTGCGTGAACGCGGTCTCGGTGATCGCGATGAACGGCACCTCGTAGGGCACCTCAAAGACCGGGAACTCAAGCTCTGCGGCGGTCTCTATCAACGCCCTGGGGACCCGCTCGTGTCCAAAGCCGGTCCCGAACCCCAGTCCCGCCAGCTGATGATCGGAGAGCCGGGTGACGAACTCACGCTGACGGCTTTCGGTGTCCAGCTGCATCCCGGTCGTCAGCAGCAGTTCGCCGCCTGAGAGCCACGGTGTCGGGTCCAGCAGTTCGGTGATGTGGACCCAGCGGACGGGCAGATCCAGAGCCGCCTCACCGGCGAGCACGCGGACGCCCAGGTCGTCGATCAGCTCACGGACTGACAGCATCCGCGCGTAGCCCCGATCGCGGGTCGGTCTTCCCGCTAGCCCACATGGACGTGCATGCGCTCGCCGGCCTCCGTCAGCACCGGCCGCAGGATCCCCTCGATCTCCTCGAATTGCTTCGGTCCGGCGATCAGCGGCGGCGATAGCTGGATCACCGGATCGCCGCGGTCATCCGCGCGGCAGATCAGGCCGCGGCGATACAGCTCGCCGGACAAGAAGCCACGCAGCAACGTCTCGGCCTCCTCGTCGGAGAAGGACTCCTTGGTGTCCTGATCCTTGACCAGCTCGATCGCCTGGAAGTAACCGGCGCCTCGGACATCGCCGACGATCGGGATATCGCGCAGCGAGTCCAGCATTCCCCGCAGACCGCTCTCGTTTTTGCGCACGTTCTCCAGGATCCCCTCGCGCTCCATTGCATCGAGGTTGGCCAGCGCGACCGCCGAGCAAATCGGATGTCCGGCGAACGTGAATCCGTGCGTGAAGCTGTTGGTCCCGTGCAGGAACGGCTCCGCGATCCGATCGGAAACGATCACCGCTCCCATCGGGGCATAGGCGCTGGTAAGGCCCTTGGCGGTCGTGATGATGTCGGGCTGGTAGTCAAAGCGGTTGGCCCCGAACCATTCGCCGAGGCGGCCCCAGGCGCAGATCACCTCGTCGGAGATCATCAGCACGTCGTACTCGTTGCAGATCTCGCGGACCCGGTCGAAGTAGCCCTCCGGAGGCGTGAAGCAGCCGCCGGCGTTCTGGACCGGCTCCAGGATCACCGCCGCAACCGTGTCCGGGCCCTCGAACTCGATCCGTGCCGCGATCGCCTCCACCAGGTCGGACTCGGTCATCGTGTGCGGCAGCCGGTAGGTGTTGGTGTTGGTGACGTGGCACCCGCCGGGTGTCAGCGGTTCAAACGGCTCGCGCAGACTGGTGATCCCGGTCGCCGACAGGGCTCCGAGGGTGGTGCCGTGGTAGGCGATCTCACGGGCGATCACCTTGTGCTTGCTCGGCTTGCCCATGATGTTGAAGTACTGGCGGGCGAGCTTGAGCGCCGACTCGACGGCCTCGCTGCCGCCGCTGGTGAAGAACACGCGGTTCAGATCGCCTGGTGCCAGCGACGCGATCCGCGCCGCCAACTCGATCGCGCGTGGGTGGCCGTAGGACCAGTTGGTGAAGAAGCCGAGCTCCTTGGCCTGGTCGGCACCGGCCTGGGCGATGTCGGCGCGACCGTGGCCGATGTTGACGCAGAACAGGGACGAAAGGCCGTCGAGGTACCGGTTGCCGTGTTCGTCGTAGACGTAGCATCCCTCGCCGCGGACGATGATCGGGATCTCATGGTCGTCGTAGGCCGACAGACGGGTGAAGTGCATCCATAGATGGCGCCGGGCCAGCTCCTGGAGGGTGCTCTGCTCCGTCCTGACTGCTTCCTCGGTGCTTGCCATTCCGCTCCTCCAGGCCGTGTGCCGTTTCGTACAACGGTAGCTGTCCTCACGTCGCGGCTCAATTATCCAATATGTCGAACCAACAGACCAGCGTTATACAAGCCGATCACAACGTAGTGATCGGCTTAGGGTATGCGGGTGCCACTCAACTTCCATCGCGAGGGAACCGGCGAGCCGCTAGTGCTGCTGCACGGAATCGGCAGCCGCTGGGAGATCTGGAAACCGGTGCTGGGGCGGCTGGCGCCCCGGCGCGACGTCCTGGCGGTCGATCTGCCTGGTTTCGCCGGCTCGCCGATGCCGCCCGGGCCACCGCCGCCGGGCACCGACTCGCTGACCCGCCTGATCTCCGCCTGGCTCGACGAGTTGGGACTTGAACGCCCCCACGTCGCCGGCAACTCGCTCGGCGGGCTGATCTCGCTCGAGCTTGCCAAACGGGACCGGGTCCGCTCAGCCACGGCGCTTTCCCCGGCCGGCTTCTTCAACGGCCCTGAGGCGGCCGGCGCTGGCGCGGCGCTATGGCTCGGGGTCCGTGCCGCGCGCTGGGCCGCACCGCGTGCGCAGACGCTGATGACGCCACGGCTCAGGCGGCAGTTGGCGCTGGGCGCCCTGTTTGCCCATCCCACCCGGATGCCGGCTCAGGACGCGGCCGCCAATCTCCGCGCGCTGGCGGCGGCGCCGTGGTTCGATGCAACGCTGCCCGCCATCACCTCAGAGCGCTTCCGCGGCGGTGAACGGATCACGGTGCCGGTGACGATCGCCTGGGGCGCCCGCGACCATCTGCTGGCGCCCCGCCAGGCGCGCCGGGCGGCCACCGCGATCCCACACGCACGGGTGATCGAGTTGCCCGGCTGTGGCCACGTGCCGACCTACGACGACCCAGAGCTCGTCGCGAGCGTGCTTCTGGCCGGCAGCGCGGTCTGAGCCTGGCGACAACCATTCTCTGGGGCGCGCCGGGCGCAATACCGTGCTCGGGCCATGGTGACGGACGTGGAGACCGCGCGGGGTGCCGCCCGCGGGCGGCCCGCAGCGGCTGGCGCGAACGAACCTTGGGCTCAGGGCGGTCACCCGGCGTGGAACGGAAAACGGCGCTGGCGAAAGGTGCGGTCAGGCGGCCGGCGGGCGGTCGATGACCGGTCGGGCCCAGGGCTGGATTCGGCGAACTTCCCACTCGCGCGCGTAAGAACAACGGGTGAGGAGTTGACCCTGAAGATCAACGCCAACTTCCCACTCGCGTATTCGGCGAGGACGCGTGCGAAGTTGACCGGCAGAAAGCCGCCCGACCCTGGGGGCGTTGCGCCGAGTCGGCCGCGTTTACTGCCCGGTGGCCACGGGGCGGTTCGGATCGGTGATCCACTCGCTCCACGAGCCGGGGTACAGCGACGCCGGGTAGCCCGCCAGTTCCAGCGCCAGTACCTGGTGGGCGGCGGTTATGCCCGAGCCGCAGTAGGCGCCGATTGCCGTCTCCGTGGTCACGCCGGCCCGCCTGAAGCCCTCGCGCAGCCGCTCAGCGGGTAGGAACCGGCCGGCCTGGTCGACGTTGCCGAGCGTCGGATGGTTCCTCGCCCCAGGAATGTGCCCCGCGACGGGGTCGATCGGCTCACGCTGCCCGCTGAAGCGCTCCGGAGCGCGCGCATCCAGCAGCACCCCGTTGCGAGCTAGCCGCCCGGCGCCATCGGCGTCGACGGTGGCCATGGCGCCGGGCGAGGAGTCGAAATCGCCGGCCTGAACGCGAGCATGACCCGTCTCGATCGGCGGGTCGGCGGCCACCCAGGCCGCGAATCCGCCGTCGAGCACCGCCACCTCGGCGTGCCCGTAGAAGCGCAGCAGCCACCAGGCCCGCGCGGCCGCGGTAGAGCTGGCCTCGTCGTAGACGACCACGGTCTGGCGGTTCCGCACACCGGCGGCGCGCATCGAGGCGGCGAAGTCGTCGGCGCTGGGGAGCGGGTGGCGGCCACCGGATCCGGGCGGTCCGGCGAGCTCACGATCGAGATCGACGAATGCGGCGCCAGGGACGTGGCCCTCGGCGAACTCCAGCGCTCCGGACCGGCCGCCCAGCTCCCAGCGCACGTCGAGCAGCGCCGGCGCCGGGCCGGTGGCGAGCAGTTCGACGAGCGCGCCGACCGAGATCAGTGGCGTGGTGAGGGGCGTGCTGAGAAGTGAATCAGCCGCGTCAGGGTTCGCGACAGATTGGGCGACGGGAAGGTCAGGCGATCGCGACAGCGGGACCCGAGCCACCCGCGCGCACCGGACCCGGGGTCAGCCAGGCCGCGAAGATCACCAGCACGAACGCCAGGCACTCGATCACGAGCGCCAGTGGGTGGGCCGACAGCGGGTCGCCGAACACGATGATCCCGCCGACGATGCCGGAGACGTTCGCGGCGGTGCCCGTGACGGCGATCACCGGCACCGGGTCGCCGTCCTGCAGGCCCTTGGCCGAGGCGTAGAAGGCCGCAATCGACACCATTACGGTGATCAGGGTCCACGGGGAGACCAGGCCGATCAAGCCCTGGGAGCCGATCAACCCCGAGATCGCCTTGATCGCCACATCCGATACGCCGAACAGGATCCCGGCGGCAGCCCCGAGCATGAAGCCGTGGTGCTCTTTGGGAGCCCCGATCCGCGGGCCCATGATCAGCAGCGACCCGAAGATGATCAGACCGGCCTCGAACGCGATCATCCCTGGCAGCGAGAAGCGCGAGTCGGCGCCGTGAACGGCCGGCAGGCTGAAGCCCAGCAGGATCAGGCCGACGGCGGTCAGGCCGAGCCCGATCCATTGGCGGCGACCGATGCGCAGACCGAAGATCCGCTCTGCCATGATGGCCAGCAGCACGACGCCGCCGGCCAGCACGGCTTGGACCAGCGAGAGCGGCGCGACAGCCATCGCCCCCACGTGAAAGATCCAGGCGCCGGCGGCGACCAGCATCCCGATCGCAAAGAAACGGCTCGCGAACAGCGCCTTGGCCGAGCGCAGCGGCCGCCGCATGTCGACGGCCGGGGCCTCGCAGGCGCCGCGATGCTTGAGCAAGAACCCGACGTTGGTCGTCAGGGCGCAGGCGAGAGCAAGCAGGATGCCGAATAAAGGTGTCATAAAATTTAGGACTCGATCTAATTAGGGCTACGCGATGCGCTGCTTCACGTTTGTACTCGGCAGCGTCTGCCCTGGTCTTGAGTCCGCTACACCCAGTACAGCAGATTGCGCATGCAGATGTCGCAGGTGGTCGCTTGCATTCCTACACCTTGGCGGGAACGTCTAAACGAAACGTATGGATAAGCCTGTCCTCATGATCGACGTCGACGGCGTGATCTCGCTGTTCGGCTTTGACCCGGCACGATCACCGGCCGGGCGGTTCGTGCTCGTGGACGGCCTCCCGCATTACCTATCGGCCGATTCCGGCCAACATCTGCGCGAGCTCGCCGAAGGCTTTGAATTGGTGTGGTGCACCGGCTGGGAGGACAAGGCCAACGAGTATCTGCCGCTGGAGCTGGGTCTGCCCGCGGCGCTTCCCTATCTGTCCTTCCAACGCGCGGTGGGGCGCGCCCAGGCCCATTGGAAGCTGGCCGCGATTGACCGCTACGCCGGACCGCAGCGCCCGCTGGCCTGGATCGATGACGCCCTTGACCAGCGATGCGTGGAGTGGGCGCAAAGGCGCCGGGGGCCGACGCTGCTCCTCAGGACCGAACCGGCGGTCGGCATGACCGACGCGCACGTGGCCACACTGGTTCGGTGGGCTGCGCGGGGGGCGCCCACCGGAGAGTCAGACGTGATTTGTCACCTCAGCTGATCCCGTCGAATGCGCCGTGCCGGCCCGCCCCGGCGCGAAACCGTTCCAGGCCCTCCTGAACCTCCGACAGCGAGCGCAGGCCGTGGGTAAGCTCGTTGGCGATCGCGGCCGGCTCCGGCAACCCCGATTGCTCGAGCACCGACAGGCGGTCCTCGCGCAAGCATCGCTGCGGAAAGCGCGCCAGCTCTGCCGCAAGCTGCTCGGCGGCCGCGCGACTCTCCCCCCTGGCCACCACGCGGTTGACGAGTCCGATCGCCAGCGCCTCCTGGGCGCCCACCGGGCGTCCGGTGAGGATCAGGTCCATCGCGCGGCTCTCCCCGATCAGCCGGGGCAGCCTGACCGTTCCGCCGTCGATCAGCGGGACTCCCCACCGTCGGCAGAAGACGCCCATGATCGCGTCCTCTTCGGCAACCCGCAGGTCGCACCACAGCGCCAGCTCCAGACCGCCGGCCACCGCGTGCCCGGCGATCGCCGCGATCACCGGCTTGGACAGGCGCATCCGGGTCGGCCCCATCGAGCCGTCTCCGTCGGCCGACACGCGGTTTGACTCCGGCGTGCCGATCGCCTTGAGGTCGGCGCCCGCGCAGAACACGCCGCCCTCGCCGTGCAGGACCGCCACACTCGCCTCCGAGTCGGCGTCGAACGCCCGGAACGCGTCGGCCAGCGCGCCGGCGGCCGCCCCATCGACGGCGTTTCGCCGCTGCGGTCTTGACAGCAGCACGGTGGTGACCGGCCCGCGCCGCTCGATCCGCACCGCCCCGCTCATGCCCCCGGCATGGTCCCGCTGATTCCCGCTTGACAACGACCGGTCCTGCCGCCCGGCCCGGTCCCGCTGATTCGCACTTGACGACGACCGGTCCTGCCGCCCGGCATGGTCCCGCTGATTCGCACTTCAACAAGGCTACTCATGCCGCCCCGACCGCTCGGCGCACGAATGTCCGCAGCGAGGCGACGATCTCCGGCGCCGGGGGCCGTGAGGCCGAGACCGGCGACAGCGGCCCCACCAGCGCCTCACCGCAGCCGCCGACCAGCGCCGCGGCGGTAAGTTGAACGTCCTGGGCAGGCAGCTGACGGGCCTCGATGCCGCGACGCAGCCCCTCGGCAATCAGCTCGGCGTAGCGCGCGCGGTAGGCGATGCGCTCGGCGTCGACGAGCGAATCGACCGGCTCGGCGATCAGCGCCCAGGCCAGCTGCGGCCGGCGCAGTGCGCGCTGGGCGAAGATCGCCAGCACGGTCTCCAGCCGATCGACCTCCGAGGCGGAGGGCGCCATGCTCTGCGCGGCCATCCGCATCGCCTGCAGCTCGCGATCGCAGACCGCCCGGAAGACCTCCACGAACAGCTCCTCCTTGGAGGCGAAGTGGCGATACAGGGTGCCCGCCGCGACCCCGGCCCGCTCGACGATCGCGATCACCGAAGCGGCGCCGTATCCGCCCTCCTCGATCAGCGCCATCGCGGCGTCCAGGAGCCGCTGGCGGGTCCCGATGGCGAGGACGTCGGCCACTACCACTCATCCCTTGAAGGTCGACGGTCCCAGATCGCAGCCGGATGGTTTCGCCACGACTCCGTCAGGCGAGCCCGGATGGCGAGCGGGGTCAGTGGCGAAAGGCTGGTCGCGCTCGCGGACCGCTGCGCGGAAGCCCTCGCCGGCCGCCAGGCTCTGGAACGCATAGCCCTCGCTGGTGTGCCGGGCGACGCCGTCGAAGATCGTCCCGAGCGTCTGGGCGGCGTGCAACCCCTGCGAATAAAGAGATTGATTTACGAGCAGCTTCATCATCTGCAACTGGTTGACCGGCATGCAGGCGATCCGCGCGACCAGCGCCTCGGTCCGGGCGTCGAGCTGGTCGGCGCTGGGCGCCTCCACTGCCAGTCCCCATTCCAGCGCCTCGGCGCCCGACAGGCAATCGCCCGTGAACAGCAGGCGCTTGGCCCGCTGGGCTCCAAGCCGATAGGCCCACAGCGATGTCGTCGGGGACCCCCAGACGCGTGCCGGGGGGTAGCCGATCTTCGCGTCGTCGGCGATCAGCAGGAGGTCTGAGCACAGCGCCAGGTCGGTGCCGCCGGCCACGCAGAAGCCGTGCACCTTGCAGATGACCGGCTTGGAGCAGTGAAACAGCGACATGAACGCGCGGACGTTGCGGCTCATCATCGCGTAGTCGACCATCGGGTCCCAGGCCTGCGATGGGTCGTGGTTGGCCATGATCACATAAGGATCCAGCGGCGATCCGGGCGGCGGCGCAGCGGGGTCGCCGGGAGGTTGCGGGGCCGAGTCCGGCCACGCCGCGCCATCCCCGCCGTTTCCCTGCGCCGGCTCGCCGCCCGCCGCGTGGCCCTCCGCGTACTCGATCAGGTCATAACCGCCACAGAAGCCCTTGCCGTTGCCTGACAGCAACAGCACATGAACGCGCGGGTCGAGGTCGGCGCGCTCGACGGTGCGTTCGAGCTCGGCCACCAGCCGGCGCGTGAGCGCGTTGCCGCGCGCCGGTCGGTCCAGCGTGATCCGGGCCACGCGCCCGGTGACCTCGAATCTGACGTCGCTCATGCGGGGAGAGCCCGGTCAGCAATTGCCAAGGGCAATTGCCGCTTCGCCGTCCTCATGCGGGGAAAGCGCGATCGACAAATTGCCAAGGGCAATTGCCGCTTCGCCGTCCTCATGCGGGGAAAGCGCGATCGACAATTGCCCCGGCGTCCACGCCGGCCGGCAGGGTCCCGTACACCCGCCCCGCCCCGCCACCGAGCCGCGCCGCGCAGAACGCGTCGGCGACCGCAGGCGGAGCGTGGCGGACGAGCAGCGAGGCCTGCAGCGCGACGGCGAGGTCCTCGACCATCCGCCGGGCCTGGAACTGACCGTCGTAGAGCCGCTGCTCAGAGCTGGCGCCGGGCTGGCCGGCGAACAGCGAGCGGGCAGACTCGGACACGTCCGCCAGGTGCGCGTCCAGACGCGCGTCGCCGCCGGCGGCCAGCTCGCATTCGGCCATGAAGGCGGGAAAGCCGGCGGGATCCTTGACCATCGCGCGCAGCACGTCGAGGGCCGCCACGTTGCCCGAGCCCTCCCAGATCGAGTTCAGCGGCGCGTCCCGGTACACCAGCGCCATCGTTGCGTCCTCGACAAAGCCGTTTCCGCCCAGGCACTCGAGCGCCTCGGCCGCGTGGCCGGCGGCGCGTTTGCAGACCCAGTACTTCATCACCGCGGTGGCAAACCGCCGGAACGCCGCCTCGCCGGGCTGGTCGTAGCTACGCGCGACGCGCAGCGCCGCCACTGTCGCGGCCTCGGACTCGATCGCCAGGTCGGCGAGCACGTTGCGCATCGCCGGCTGATCGACCAGCTGGGCTCCGAACGCCGAGCGGTGGCGGGCGTGGTGGATCGCCTCGACCGTCCCGCGCCGCAGGCTCGAGGCGGCGCCCAGCAGGCAATCGAGCCGCGTGTGGTTGACCATCCGAATGATCGCCGGCACGCCCCTCCCCTCCTCGCCAACCAGCCGGCCTGCGATTCCGTGGAACTCGACCTCGGAGGAGGGCAGCGAGCGCGTGCCGAGCTTGTCCTTCAGGCGCTGGAACTCCATCCCCGGACCGCGCTGGACGAGCAGGCACGAAAGCCCGCCCGGGGCCTGAGCGAGCACCAGGAACACGTCGCACGGCGGATAGGAGCAGAACCACTTATGGCCGTACAGCTCATACAGGCCGCCGCCCACCGGCTCGGCGCGGGTGATGTTGGCGCGGACATCCGAGCCGCCCTGACGTTCAGTCATCGCCATTCCCGCCAGCGCGCCGTGTTTGTAGTCGGTCAGCGTCAGCCGGGGCTCCCACTCGGCCGCCAGATCCGGCGCGCCGTCGCGGAGCGCCGGGACCGCCGCATAGGTCATCGACACAGGGCACATCACGCCGGCGTTGGCATTGCTCCACAGCGAGAACAACGCCGCCCTGACCACGTGGGCGCCGGGCTGGGGCTCACGCCAGGACAGGCCGTGGATCCCGCGCTCGATCGCGCCGCGCAGCAGCCAGTGCCAGGATGGATCGAGCATCACCTCGTCGATCCGGTGGCCGTATCGGTCGTGGGTCTGCAGTACCGGTGCGTTGCGCTCGGCGCGCCGGCCGTGCTCGAAGGCCTCGATGCCGCCGGCCGTCTCACCGGCCTCGCGAGCCCGAGCCACTCCCCAGCCGCCTCCCTCGCGCGCCAGCGCCTCCTGCAGCGCGAAGTCCACCTCGAACAGGTTGACCGGCTGCAGCGGCGGAGCCTGGTTGAGCACCTGGCGGGCGGGATTGGTGACGGCGATAGTGGTCATCGGGTCTCCTTAGTGCGGCCACTTAGTGGCAGAACTCCAGCAGGGTCGGTAGATGCGGCCGTCCAGCGCCGATCTGTGCAGGGCGCCCATGATCTGAGCCCGGTCAGGCGGCCGCCCTGATCGTCTGCTCCGCCACCCGGTCGGTGGCATCGTGGGTTCCCGCCAGCAGCCGGCGGGACAGTTGGGCCCGGCGGAAGAACAGCGGCGCGTCGTGCTCCCAGGTGGCGCCGATCCCGCCGTGGACGTTGATCATCGCGCGGGTGGCGAAGTCCAGTGCACCGCCGGCCGCCGAACGGGCAGCGCTGGCCGCAAGGGCGAACTCATCGGACTTTGACTCCCTGGCCCAGCCTGCGTAGTACTGCAGGGCCCGGGCGTTCTCCAGCCGGCGCAGCACCTCGCTGAGCTCGTGCTTGATCGCCTGGTAGGAGCCGATCGCCCGCCCGAACGTGAAGCGCTCCTTGGCATAGGCCACGCTGACATCCAAACAGGTCTGGACGGACCCCAGCGACTCAGCGGCGATCAGCGCATGGGCCAGATACCAGGCGTCGGCGAGCACCTCGGGCCCCAGCGCCAGCCGGCGACCGACGGCGCCGGAGAGGGACACGTGCCCGAGCGACCGGGTGGCGTCGTAGCGGGTCACGGCCTCAATCGAGACCCCGTCGGAGGCGGTGGGGAGCACGGCAGCGATCGGCTCGCCGTCGGCACCGGAGCCGACGACCACGAGCAGATCGGCGCCCGGGGCGTCGGGCACGAACGCCACACTGCCGTCCAGGGTGACGTCGTCACCGTCCACGACCGCCATCGGTGTCACCGCCCTGGCGACACCCGCGCGGGGCTCCACACTCCAGCGCTGATCGAGCTCGCTCGGGGGCCGCGCGGGCACGTAGACCGGACGCAGGTCGCCCGCCGCGACCGACGCCAGCGACTCGTCACCGGCCGCATCGAGCACGGCCGTGGCCGGCAGCACCCCCAGCAGCGGGAGCGAGGCCAGCACGCGACCGCATTCCTCGGCCACCAGCAGGGCGTCGAACGCACCCAGTCCCGCGCCACCGTGCTGCTCGCCGATCAGCAGCCCGGGCCAGCCGGCCTGCACCGCCATCGGCCACAGGTCAGGCAGCGCGCTCGGGTCAGTCAGCGCCTCGCGCGCGGCCTCGATCGTCTTGAAGCGCGACAGCGCGCCGCGCGCGGCCTCACGCAGGAACTCCTGCTCGTCGGAGAGGGCGAAGTTCATCTTGACACCGCCTCCTTCTCCTTGGCGCGCAGCTCGCTGAACGGTATGCCCTTGTCCAGGCGCGGCTCCGGAGGCAGGCCGAGCACACGCTCACCGATCGTGTTGCGCAAGATCGCCTCGGTCCCACCCGCGGACTTGAGGCCCGGGAGGAATGAGATCAGGTAGCTCCAATCGCTGGCGGTGGCCAGCGCCTCAGGACCGACGACGTCGGCGCCGAGATCGGTGGCGTTGATCGCGGCGTTGACCATCGTCACCTTGGCCAGGCCAGCCTCGGGGCCGGGGATCTGGCCCTTGGCCAGCACCGTCAGCGCGCGGTAGCCGTTGAAGCGCACCGCCAGCAGTTCGGTGATCACCTCGCCGAGGCGCCGGCGCAGCTCGGAGTCGACGCGCGCCTCGGGGTCGCCGGCGATCGTCTGCGCCAGGCGCGCCGGGGAGCCGAAGGACTCAGAGCCAAAGCCGATCGTCAGCCGTTCGAACATCAGCACGGTGAGTGCGGTTCCCCAGCCGTTGCCGACGCCGCCCACGACCGCGTCCTCGTCGAGCACGACGTCGTCGAAGAACACCTCGTTGAACTCCGCCTCACCAGAGATCTGCCGCAGGCCGCGAACCGTCACGCCGCTGGCGTCCATCGGCACGATGAACATCGTCATGCCCTTGTGCTTGGGCACATCCCCATCGGTGCGCGCCAGCAGCAGGCCGAACGACGCGAACTGGGCGTTGGTGGTCCAGACCTTTTGTCCGTTGAGGGTCCAGCTCCCGCGCTTGGCGCCCGCTCGGCGTCCGGCCTCGCCATTTTGGGCGGCGCGCGGGACATCCGGCTCCTCGCCCTGGCGGGCACGGGTCTGCACCGCGGCGAGATCCGAACCCGCGCCGGGCTCTGAGAACAGCTGACACCAGACCTCGTCGCCGTGGAGCATCGGCCCCAGATGGCGTGACTTCTGCTCCTCGCTGCCGTGGGCGATCAGGCACGGGCCGAGCATCCCGATCCCGATCACGTCAAGGATCCCCGGCACCTCGGCGCGGGAGATCTCCTGGTTGACGGTCACCTGCTCGATCGGCCCCAGCCCCTGCCCGCCGAACTCCCGCGGCCAGGTGACGCCCGCCAGGCCGGCTTGCGCCAGCCGGCGCTGCCACGCGCGCCGGGCATCGGTGTAGCCCTCGTCCTCGTAGGAGCCTGACCGCGGCGGCGCCTGGTGGCGGTTCTCCTGCAGCCAGGCTCGCGCCCGCGCTCGGTACTCGGCCTGCTCAGGCGTGTCGTTGAGGTCCAAAGCCGTCTCCTCGGTCGACCTGTGAATCGAGATTCACAAGCTTACCGCGCGCGATGCGGACCGGCGCCCGGCTCAGCGCAGCTTCCGGCGCTGGCCGCGCATCCTTCCCAGGGGTCCGGCGCGCACCGGCGGATCTGGGCGCGGCACGGGCGCGGGATTGGCGCGCCGGTGCTCGCTCACCCGACGCTGCTCCGTGTCGCGCCCGCGACGCTGCTCCATGTCGCGCGCTCGACGCTGCTCGATGGCCCGGGCGCGGTCCTCGCTCAGACCCACCTCCAGAAACGCCAGGCTGGTGACCACCACCAGGCCGATCCCCACCAGCGCCAGCGACAGCGCATCGCCCAGGCCGCCCCCGAGCGCGACGGCGCACAGCACGCCGATGACGATCACGAGGCCGGCTGAGCCGTACGCGCGGATCCGCGCCCGCCGGCTCACCGCGTCAGGGTGCGGATGTGGTTAGGTTTCCGCGTAGGGGTCATAGGTTCCAAACGACCATAGGTTGCCCTCCAGGTCACGCGCGCTGTATTCGCGTGATCCGTAGGGCTGATCGACCAACTCGCGGACAATCTTCGCACCTGCCGACCTGGCCCGGGCGCCATGGCCGTCGGGGTCGGCGATCACTACGTACACGCTGACCGTCGAGGCCAGCGGCCGCGGCGCCTCGCCACCCATCCAACCCTCTTCACTGTGCTGTCCGAACATCACCAGGCCGTCGCCGAGCCGCAGCTCGGCGTGCTGGATGCGGCCGTCCTCGCCGCGGTGGACGGCCTTGGGCTCGGCGCCGAACGCGGCCTGCAGCCACTGCAGCGCCGCCTCAGCGTCGCGGTAGCGCAAGGCCGGGAAGATGTTGGGCCGTATGTCCTGCATGATCTGGCTCCCTCCACCGTCATCGTTTGACGCGCGTCAAGTTAGTGCCGTGATCCGGACCGGTCTTGGACAAATGGGATCTGGTGTGGGCATTTCTGAATCACGACGCTGGTCCAGGGCTACGGGCTGGTACCGGCGGGCTCGCATCCGTCCCCCACGATCCCGCCGGCGGGAGTCAGGCGGGCGATGAAGTCGCTCGGCGTCGTCCCGGCCAGCGCGCGGAACTCCCGGTTGAGATGGGACTGGTCGCAGTAACCGGCCGCGTAGGCGATCTCGCCCAGTCCGTCGGATCGCATTCCAGCCGCCGGCGGACTTCGGCAAAGCGCAGCAGCCGGGCCACGGTCTTCGGCGCCAAGCCCAGTGGCGCGCGGTCCAGCAGCGGCGCCAACCGCCGATCCGGCGGGCGGCTGGCGCGCGTCCAGTGGCCGAGCTCGTGATCGTGCTCGACCAGACGCGCGCGCCGCTCGCCGGATGCGATCAGCTTCGGCGCTCCTCGGGGTCTCCGCCGGGTGACTGGAGGTCCAGGTCGGCGAGCTCCTCGGCGAAGCCGAGCGACGAGCCGCCGTTGCCGATGTTCTCCAGGTCTGACAGGTCAGGCTCGATGCCGCCGCCGAACCCGGTCAGCGACTCCCCGTCGGTCAACCCCAGCTCGGCCGCCAGATCGTCGTGATCGAGCAGGCCCACGTCGTCCATCCCGCGGGGCAGCGGCTCGGCCGGCTCGATCTCGATCCGCCGGTAGCGCTTGAGCCCCGTGGCGGCCGGAATCAGCTTGCCGATGATGACGTTCTCCTTGAGCCCGTTGAGCCGGTCGATCTTGCCCTCCAGCGCGGCGTCGGTCAGCACCTTCGTCGTCTCCTGGAAGGACGCCGCCGACAGGAACGAGTCGGTATTCAGCGACGCCTTGGTGATCCCGAGGATGATCTCCTCGGCCTGGGCGCCCTCACCACCAGCCTCGATCACGGCGTCGTTGATGCGGGCGTATTCGTAGCGGTCGACGAACTGTCCCGGAAGCAGGTCGGTGTCGCCCTTCTGGTCGACCCGGACCTTCTTCATCATCTGGCGCACGATCAGCTCGATGTGCTTGTCGTTGATGTCCACGCCCTGGGACTTGTAGACCTCCTGCACCTCACGTACGAGGTACAGCTCGGTCTCGGTCCGGTCACGGATCGCCAGCAGCTCGTGGGGATACAGCGATCCCTCGTTGAGCTGGGCGCCCGGCTCGATCCGCTGGCCGGCCTCGACGAACAGCAGCGTCCGGCGCGGGAAGGTGGAGCGGTGCTCCTCGCCCCCGTCGTCGGTGATCACCACCGTCAGCGCCTTGTCTGATTCCTCGATCGAGACCTTGCCTCCGACCTCCGCGATCTTCGCCAGGCCCTTTGGCTTGCGCGCCTCAAACAGCTCTACCACGCGCGGCAGTCCGTGCGTGATGTCCGCGCCCGCGACACCGCCGGTGTGGAAGGTACGCATCGTCAGCTGCGTGCCGGGCTCGCCGATCGACTGCGCGGCGATGATGCCCACCGCGTCTCCGATCTGGGCGACCTTGCCGGTGGCCATCGAGCGGCCGTAGCACGCCTGGCAGACCCCCGTCGTGGCCTCACACTTGAGCACCGAGCGAACCGGGACTGTGATGACCGTGCCCTTGTCGGTGTCCTCCTGCCAGGTCTCGACCAGATCGGCCAGCTCAGCGCGGTCGATCTCGGCGCCCTTCTCGACAATCACCCGTCCGCGCTTGGTCTTGATGTCCCGCGCGGCGATCCGACCGACCAGGTCGGTGTTGACGTCGCCCGCGGGCCGCAGCTTCCGAGTCTCAGGATCGATCTCCAGCTGGGACACCGGACTCTCGATGTACTCCTCGGTCCCACAGTCATCAGCGCGGATGATCACGTCCTGGGCCACGTCGACCAGCCGACGGGTCAGATAACCACTGTCCGCCGTGCGCAGCGCGGTGTCGGCGAGACCCTTGCGAGCCCCATGGGTGGAGATGAAGTACTCGAGCACCGTCAGGCCTTCCATGAAGTTGGCCTTGATCGGACGCTCGATGATCTCCCCCTTCGGGTTGGCCATCAGACCACGCATTCCGGCCAGCTGGCGGATCTGCGAGAACGATCCACGGGCACCCGAGTTGGCCATCATGAAGATGGGGTTGAGCTCGTCCAGGTGAGCGTAGAGCGCCTCACCCACCTCGTTGGTGGCGCGATCCCACAGCTTGGTGACCGCCTCGTGGCGCTCCTCCTCGGTGATCTCGCCATCCTCGTACTGGGCCTCGATCGTCTCCAGCTCTGCCTCATAGCGGGCGAGGATCTCGCCCTTGGAGGGCGGCGTCTGAACGTCGTTCTTGGAAATCGTCACACCCGCCTGGGTGGCGTAGTGGAAGCCGATGTCCTTGAACGCGTCGAGCACTTGCGAGATCGACGGGGCCCCGTAACGCTGCACGAGGTCGTCGACCAGCTTGGTGGTGTCCTTCTTCTTCATCGAGCGGTTGATGAACTCGAAGGCGGTCGGCTCGAACTGCTCGCCGAGCGCCTCCTCCAGCGCCCGCTCGATCTTGTCGTTGTAGATGATCCGCCCGACCGTGGTGAGTACGTGGCCGCCCTCGCGACCGGCGGGGCGATACTCCGCCAGATCGTGGAGCTTGACCACACCGTGCTCGTAGGACCACTCCGCCTCCTGAGCGGTGCGGAACACGTGCGGGCGCGGACTCTGGGCCGACGGATCGAGCTCCGCCAGCCCCGACTCGTCCGGACCATAGGTCAGGTAGTAGGCGCCCAGCACCATGTCCTGCGTCGGGATCGCCAGCGGCGCCCCGTGCGCGGGGGACAGGATGTTGTTGGACGACAGCATCAGGATCCGGGCTTCGGCCTGCGCCTCGGCCGACAGCGGCAGGTGGACGGCCATCTGGTCGCCGTCGAAGTCGGCGTTGAACGCGTGGCACACCATCGGGTGCACTTGGATCGCCTTGCCTTCGACCAGCACCGGCTCGAACGCCTGGATTCCCAGACGATGGAGCGTCGGCGCGCGGTTGAGCAACACGGGATGCTCGTGGATGACCTCCTCGAGCACGTCCCACACCTCGGGGATCATCGAGTCGACCATCTTCTTGGCCGCCTTGATGTTCTGCGCTGACTTGCGCTCCACCAGGCGGGCCATGATGAACGGCTTGAACAGCTCCAGCGCCATCAGCTTGGGCAGGCCGCACTGGTGCAGGCGCAGCGACGGACCGGAGACGATCACCGAACGCCCCGAGTAGTCCACGCGCTTGCCGAGCAGGTTCTGGCGGAAGCGGCCCTGCTTGCCCTTGAGCATGTCCGACAGGGACTTCAGCGGGCGGTTGCCCGGTCCGGTGACCGGACGGCCGCGACGGCCGTTGTCGAACAAGGCATCGACGGACTCCTGCAGCATCCGCTTCTCGTTGTTGACGATGATCTCCGGCGCACCTAGATCCAACAGCCGCTTGAGGCGGTTGTTGCGGTTGATCACGCGGCGGTAGAGATCGTTGAGGTCCGAGGTGGCGAACCGGCCGCCGTCGAGCTGGACCATCGGACGCAGCTCCGGCGGGATCACCGGCACGGCCTCCAGGATCATCATCTCCGGCTTGTTGCCTGACTGCAGGAAGGCCGAGACGACCTTCAGGCGCTTGACCGCGCGGGCCTGCTTCTGGCCCTTGGCGGTCTTGACCTGCTCCTGCAGATCGGCGGACTCGGCGTCGAGGTCGACCTGCTGGAGCAGGTCACGGACGGCCTCGGCACCCATCCCGCCGCGGAAGTACTCGCCGAACCCGTACGGGGATCCGAAGCGGTCCTTGAGCTCACGGAAGGTGGTCTCGTCGTTGATGACGTCCTTGGCCTTCATCGTCTTGAACAGCTCCCACACCTGGCGCATGCGCTCGGCGGCGTCCTCGATGTAGGCCTCGGTGTCGTCGATGTCGGCCTGGAAGCTCTTGCGCAGCTCCTTGGTCAGCTTCTCACGCTCTTCGTCTGAGAGCTTGGCGGCGTTGACCTCCAGCGTCTCGGCCCACAGGTGATCCTCGTCGGAGAAGTCACGGCCGGTCTTGGCGCTGGAGAGGAACTCCTCGCGGCGGGCGAGGGACTCCTTGAGCTCCAGGACGCGCTCCTCCTTCTCGGCGGCGTAGGCATCGAGGACCTTGTTGACCTCGCCCTCGAGCGACTCCACATCTCGCGCGCGAGCCTCGTCGTCGACCCAGGTCACCATCGAGGCGGCGAAGTACAGGACCTTCTCCAGCTCCTTGGGCGCCATGTCGAGCAGGTATCCGATCCGGCTCGGCACGCCCTTGAAGAACCAGATATGCGAGACCGGCGCGGCCAGGTCGATGTGACCCATGCGCTCGCGGCGGACCTTGGAGCGGGTGACCTCCACGCCGCATCGCTCGCACACGATTCCCTTGTAGCGGACGCGCTTGTACTTACCGCAATAGCACTCCCAGTCCTTGGTCGGACCGAAGATGCGCTCGCAGAAGAGTCCATCCTTCTCGGGCTTGAGCGTGCGGTAGTTGATGGTCTCAGGCTTGGTGACCTCGCCTGAACTCCACGAGCGGATCTGCTTGGAGGATGCGAGTCCGATCTCGATGGCGTCGAAGTTATTGATGTCGATCAAAGTGATTCCTTACGAGTTGAAACGGGGGGCGGTGGAGTCGGTTAGCGGCGATCGACCGCCCCGTCTCACGTCTCCGCCTCTTCGGTCACGCCTTCTGCCTCGCCAGCATCGATCTCGGTCTCGAGCATCGGGTCGACGTCGGTCTCGAAGTCCTCCTCGGCGAGCTCCTCGCCGGGCTCCAGATCCGGGTTCTCGGCGGCAGTCTCTTCTTCAGAGGCCTCGACCGTCTCACCCACGTGCTCGGTGGCCTCGTCGGCAGCGGCGCCGTCGGTGGCGCGAACGCCACTGAGATCGATACCGAGTTCTTCGGCGGCCCGGAGCAGGTCATCGTCCTCCTCGCGCATCTCGGCCCGCTCGCCCTCCTCGGAGACCACGTTGACGTC